>Ga0307517_10006296_pt1 | contig 17624 bp, 22 predicted proteins | sample 23_EM_MG_FD_194515 | JGI IMG/M metagenome (GOLD analysis project Ga0307517, IMG submission 194515) | Populus trichocarpa ectomycorrhiza microbial communities from riparian zone in the Pacific Northwest, United States - 23_EM | ecosystem: Host-associated > Plants > Roots > Unclassified | place...
AGGACACCCGGTATAAGCCGCCAGCGATATTTGTAAAAGAATTTATTCAGGTAAGAAAGACTCTTCATGGTTCTTTAGCAAAGGTAAGTTTTTTGAATGAAGTCCATAGTCTATAGCCCATAGTCCATTGTTAAATCGAATACTTTGATATTCCTGTTACAAATCGCTACCATGGACTATCGACCATCGTTTATTGACTTTTATAACACTCACTAATTCACTAATTCAATCATTCGCTAATTAAATTAGTTTGTCGCAATCAAAAAAACCTATACTTTTGTCGCATACCCTAATATCGGTTACCGTCTAATGCCAGAGCAAAATACCAGCGAATCTATATTTGGCCAAATGAGCGCCTTCGGCCATCAAAAAATAGTATTTTGTAGTGATCCTGATTCTGGCCTCAAAGCCATTATCGCCATTCATGATACCACTTTAGGCCCTGCTTTGGGCGGCACGCGTATGTGGGCCTATAAAACCGAAGCAGATGCTTTGAATGATGTGCTGCGCCTGTCTAAAAGTATGACCTACAAAGCTGCAATCGCCGGCCTTAACCTGGGCGGTGGAAAGGCGGTTATCATCGGCGATTCGCGTAAAGATAAAACCGAAGCTTTGCTGCGCAAATTCGGCCGTTTTATTAAAAATCTGAACGGTGAGTTTATTACAGCCGAAGATGTGGGCACCAATCCCCGGGATATGGAGTTTATCCGTATGGAAACGCAGTATGTTATGGGTGTACCCGAAAGTATTGGTGGTAGCGGCGACCCTTCACCAATTACTGCACAAGGAGTTTTTATGGGCATCAAAGCAGCTGTAAAGGAACTTTATGGTAACGATACACTGGCAGGAAGATCAGTCGTGGTGCAGGGAATTGGCCATGTAGGCGAAAACCTGGTGCGTTTACTTCGTGATGAAAACACCATGGTTTATGTGAGTGATATCAATGAGGAACGTACGGGCCAGGTTGCAAAAAAGTACGGGGCCAAAGCAGTTTCAAATAACACTATATTTGATATTGATGCCGATATTTATTCGCCATGTGCTTTAGGTGCAACAATTAACACGCAAACCATAAATAAACTTAAATTTGCAATAATTGCCGGTTCCGCAAACAATCAGCTGGAAGATGAGTATATTCATGGCAGGATGTTGCTGGAGAAGGGAATATTATTCGCCCCGGATTATGTTATCAATGCAGGCGGGGTAATTAATTGTTATTCGGAGTTGATGGGATTCAGCAAGAAACGAACCCTGCAGCTCACCGAAAATATTTATGAAGCAACCTGCAATGTATTAAGGTTATCAAAAGCTGAAAATATTTCTACCATTGAAGCTGCTAATAAAATTGCAGAAAAACGTATATTAGACATTAAGAAAGTAAAATCAACCTATTAAAATTACATACTAAACAGGATAACTCCTAAATCGTTCTTTACCAATATGTTAAACAGAAGACACCTACGCGTAAAAGTATTACAAGCGTTATACGCCTATCACCAGTCTGACAATAAGGAAATAAAACAACACGAGAAAAATCTGCTTCAAAGTGTTGACATGGTATACGAAATGTATATCTGGATGCTTTCCCTGATCTCGGAAGTAGTTAACTATGCCGAAATTGATGCGGAAGAGCGCAAGCACAAACACTTACCTACTGCCGAAGACCTTAATCCACAACTCAAAATACTCGAAAACAGGTTTATCGCATCTCTGATGAAAAACGCCGAGTATTTAGCTGCAGTAAAAAAGTACAAAGTATCCTGGACGTTTGAACCCGAGCTGGCAAAATCACTTTTTACAATCCTTAAAAACTCATCTGAATATACTGAATACCTGGCAAAAACGGGCGACACTATCCAGACCGATAAGGATATCATAAAATTTATTTTCAAAAAAGTGATCCTGAAATCGCTTTTGGCTGAGCAGGTTTTTGAGGATAAATTTATTTTCTGGCCGGTTGATAAAGATGTTTTGCAGGCATTGATCGCAAAAACGTTCAAGAATTTTTCAAGCGAAGACTATAAACTAAACAAATTGGCTGAAGTTACGGGCAACTGGACTGAAGATAAAGATTTTATTATCAGCTTGTTCCAACAAAGCATACGTTATGACGCGGACTACCAGGATATGATTAGCAAAAAGACGCAGAACTGGGAACCAGACCGTATTGCCATGATGGATACACTTTTAATGAAAATGGCTATAGCCGAGTTTATTAACTTTACATCAATACCGGTTAAGGTTACTATTAATGAGTATCTTGAGATATCAAAAGAGTTCAGTACACCCAAAAGCAATTCGTTTATAAATGGTATCTTAGATAAGATTTTATACGAATTAAAAGCTGATAACGTAATTAAGAAAGTTGGGCGCGGTTTAATTGAAGAATAACGTAAATTTGAATTAATAATTAGCAAATATTAAACAATGATAAAGAAGCTGTTTTTGGCACTCATAGCGGCAAGCATGCTGATGGCTTGCAATTCAAACCAGGGAGGTAATGTAGCCGACAATGGTTCAACAACCGCAACAACTGGCGGTGGTGCTGTAATGAAGTTTGAGAAAGAAACCCATGATTTTGGCAAGATCAAAACAGGCGACAAAGTGACTTATGAGTTTAAATTTACCAATACAGGTAAATCGCCATTGATTATTAAAGATGCAATAGCTTCATGCGGTTGCACTAAGCCCGAATGGCCCACTACTCCAATTAAACCCGGAGAAAGCGGCGCTATAAAAGTTACCTTTAATAGTCTTGGTAAGATGGGCCTGCAGGATAAACAAATTACGATAACTGCTAACACGAACCCGGCTCAAAACCTGGTTCATTTAATTGGCGAGGTTACAACAATAAAGTAAATTATATTTTAAAACATGATAGCAACAATTTTATTACAGGCCGGTGGCGGTGGGTTAGGCAATTTTAGTTCATTTATACCATTGGTATTGATCATAGTAGTATTTTATTTCTTTATGATACGTCCGCAGGTTAAAAAGCAAAAAGATCAGAAGAAATACGTGGAAGAGCTTAAGAAAGGCGATAAAGTGATCACCAATGCAGGTATACACGGCAAAATTGCTGATGTTTCAGAAAGCACTTTTTTGATTGAAACAGAAGGCGGTCATAAAATCCGTTTTGAAAAATCATCTATATCATTAGAGGCTTCAAAAGCACTGAATACTCCGCCGGCAGTAGCGAAATAAGAGCTTATAAGTAAAGGGCAAAAGGTGAAAGGCAAAAGTTTTTAATAGCTTACCTTTCACCTTTCGCCTTTTTCCTTTTTACCTTTAAAAATGGCATTTGTAAAATTATCGGCATCAGAGCGGCGGCGTGCATCCGCATTTTTTACCTGCCTGGTATTAGCAGCAGTAGCATGGGTTTTTACAACGCTGTCTAATAATTATAATTTCACAGTGAAGCAGGTGTTATCTTACAAAAATACTCCCCAAAAGCGCGCTTTCCATTCTTTACAACCTGATACCATCAATGTTACCATGCAGGGTACCGGCTGGCAAATGCTTTTTTCAAAGATGAATAATGCGGATAAACCCATTAATATTGATCTGCATACGTTGGAGAATAAGGATTACGTCGTGCTTAGCTCGCAATTAAAACAGATCAATGATAGTAAGGAGTTTGATAACCAGATAGTCGCTTTTAATCCGGATACACTTTATTTCGATTTCTCTAACAGGGCCGTAAAGAGGGTGCCTGTAAGGTTGCTATCAGATATAAATTACCAGCGTCAGTTCGCGCAATCAAATGACGTTGCCGTCAGGCCCTCATATGTTACTTTAAGTGGTCCGGGGAACGTGATTGATAAAATAGAGTCCTGGAATACTGATTCGTTAACTGCAGATAGTGTGAATGAAACTATCAGGGCCAGCGTGAACCTGCTGCCATCAAGAGAAGGGAATCTGAGCGTTTACCCCAAATCGGTACAAGTGGTAGTGCCGGTGGATGAATTTACCGAAAAGGAAGTGTCGATACCTGTAAAGTTGGTCAATAACCGCGATTATTACAAAGTGAAGATATTCCCTCAAAAAGTAAAGGTCACATTCACTACTTCGTTAAATCATTATGCTGAAATGGATGAAGATTTTTTTGAAGCGTCAGCTGATTTGAGTCTTTGGAAAAATGGGGGCTATACTACTTTACCCGTAAAGCTTGTACGGATACCTGCGTACTGTAAAATAGTAAAGATTGAACCGCAGAACATTGATTTTATCGTTCATAAATAGATGCTTAAAATAGGGATAACAGGAAATATCGGCGGTGGCAAAACTACAGTAAGCAAAATATTTGAGATGCTGGAGATACCTGTATTTTATGCAGATGATGCCGCTAAAAAGGTAATGGTAGAAGACATCATATTAATAGATGCTATCAAATCGGCTTTTGGGAATGAAGCCTATTTTAGTGATGGTTCATTGAATCGCAAGCACATTGCATCAATTGTTTTTAATAATGAATCCGAACTGGTTAACCTAAATACCATTGTTCACCCCGCTGTTTTCAGGGCTTTTGATACCTGGGTTGCACAAATAAAGAATGCACCTTATGTAATGAAAGAAGCAGCATTGCTGTTTGAAAGCACGTCCTATAAAATGTGTGATTATTCTATCATGGTGACAGCACCTTTGGAGTTGCGTATAGAAAGAGTGCTCAAACGGGATGGTTTGACTCGTGCCGAAATAGAAAGCCGCAATGCAAAGCAATTTTCGGAAGAAAAGAAAACCCAGCTGGCCGACTTTGTTGTCCGTAACGATGACACTGAATTGGTTATCCCACAGGTTATAGAGTTACATAAGCAGTTCTTAGCCCTGGCAGCCAAATGATCCTTGACGATTTTGTTTCTTTTGATGCAAACGGCCTGTATTGTAGATATGGCGATTTTTATATCGACCCTAAACAGCCGGTAACGACAGCCCTTATTTCTCATGCCCACGCCGATCATGCTATAGCTGGCAATAATCAGGTGTATTGTACTGAAGCTACTGCCGCTTTTATGCAGTTGCGCTATGGAAAAAACGCCGCAAAGGAATTTAATACAGTAGCTTATCATCAGCCATTTACTGTGGGTGATGTGCAGGTAACCCTTATTTCTGCAGGGCATATGCTGGGCTCCGCTCAAATATTAATGGAATACGAAGGCGTTAAATACCTTTACACAGGTGATTATAAACTGCAGCCGGATACGACCTGTGAACCATTGGATTGGGTGAAAACTGATGTTTTAATCACAGAAAGCACTTTTGCCAACCCTGATGTTATTCACCCGGACCCTGTAGCCGAAATACAAAAGCTGAATGATATAAAAAGTAATATCCTGTTAGGCGCTTATGGAATGGGTAAAAGTCAGCGGCTGATCAACCTTATTACAAAGCATGCACCGCAAAAAACAATATTGGTACATCACCGCATTATGCCATTAAATGCGGTTTATGAGAAGATGGGGTTCCCGTTAGGTAAATACCAGCTTTATAGCCGCAAGCTGATGAAAACCCAGCAGGAGTATGTGTACATCGTTCCGCCATTTACTTTTGACAGTTATTTAAGGGCTACCGGGGTAAAGCGTTTATTTGCTTCGGGCTGGAAGAATTTGCAGGTAAATCAGAATGATACCCTGTTTATTTCAGACCATGTGGATTGGAATGATATCCTGCAAACCATCGAACAAACAGAGGCTAAGCAGGTTTGGACATTACACGGTGACGGAAACTATTTAAGGAAGCATTTTGGCGATACTATCTTCATAAAACTGTTAAATTAATTATGCTGAAAGAGAATGTAGACTATTACATCAATGAAGATGGTAATTTTGTTTTCACAAAGGAATATCATTTGAAGCGGGGGTATTGCTGTAAAAATAAATGCCTGCATTGCCCCTGGGATTTCGGAAAACCAAAGGAACCAAAACAAATTAAGAAATAATCGCATCTTTGTGTTAAGCAAGCATTAAGGAAAGGTCGATATGAATATTGAAGAGGAAATACAGAGCACAAAATTTGAGGATAACCTTCATAAAGTTGTTATTAACCTTACCTATACCTATGGCTGGTTAACTAACTCTTTGCGCTGCCATTTTGAAAAGCATAACCTTACCAGTCAGCAGTTTAATGTGCTTCGTATACTCCGCGGGCAATACCCTAATCCCGCCACTGTAAACATGATCAAAGAGCGCATGCTTGATAAAATGTCTGATGCATCGCGTATTGTTGACCGCCTGGTTCAAAAAGGACTTGTTTCGCGTTGCACCAATAATAAAGACCGCCGTGCCGTAGATATCCGCATCAGCGATGCCGGGTTAGATATCCTGTCAAAAATGGACGTGGAATTTAAAACCAAAGAGATATTTAAAAATAACCTTACCGAAGAAGAAGCCGGGAAATTAAGTGATCTGCTGGATAAATTGCGAGGTTGACACGTCCTTAAAGCTCACTTATAAACCCAGCCAGCGCCATTCCAACTCCCAACAGTACTGCTACCATTTTCCGTACAGTAAACTTATGATCTGAGCTTGACTCGAACAGGATAGTAGTGGAGATATGCAGAAATATGCCAATCACTACACCCATTATACGGTTAAAATATTGCTGTAAATTACCTATGCCGCCAGTGCTGAGCGCGTTGCTAACAAAATATCCTGCCGGTGCCATAATGGCGAAGAGAATCACAAAGGAAACCGTTTTGCTTTTACTTAACTTATTAGCTAATAAAACAGTAGCTAATGCAAAAGCGGCAGGCACGTGGTGCAATGCAATACCCCAAACCAATTGGTCTTGATTGCCTTCGGCCAAAGGCATCCCTTCTAAAAAGGCATGAATACACAAGCTGATCAGTATTCCTAAAGGGAAAGCCACATGGTCATGGCTTGGTTTGTGCATATGACCGTGTTCAATACCCTCAGAGAATTGCTCAAGAACGATCTGGAACAAGAAACCAATCAGGATAAATACGCCTACATAATTATCATTGCCATGATAAGCATCCGGTATCAGGTGCAGTACCGTAATACCAAACAGGTACGCCCCGCTAAACGATAGTACCAGCTTAAGATTTCTATGGTTATCACCTTTAAACAGGAATACAGAAGTGCCGCCTGTAAAGGCGCCCAAAAACAAAACAATTATTTTCCAGAGAGCCATTAAAAGTCAGGTTGCAATTTTTTAAATAATAGATAGAATAGCCAGCCAACAAGGATGCCATATAAAGCGCCTATTGTTACATCAATTGGGAAATGAACGCCAACATATACCTGTGCAAAAGAGATCGATCCCGCCCATAAAACTGCCCACAGCCAAATCCATCGCCATTTTTTATAGAATACAAGACTTATGAAAGCTGCCATTGCAAAATGATCGGTAGCATGTGTGGAGGGGAAGCTGTAACCTGTCCCGCAGGGTACCCGGATAATAGCAGTTTGCAACACCTCCGGATCGCGGCAAGGGCGCAATCTTTGCACATTGTTTTTCATTAAATGTACGCTGGTAAAATCAGTAAAGCCTGCAGAAAGCGCGAATAGTATAACAATCAAAGCACCGGTCTTTTTATATTTCCATAGGCAAAATGCCAGGATAAAAATATACAGCGGTATCCACGTACGGGCATTGCGCAAAATAGGCAGCAGCCAATCAAAAAATGGATTGGTCAGATCAGAGTTAATCAAATGAAATAAATGCCGGTCGAGCTGTATAAGATGTTCAAGCATCTGATCTTTTACAAATAAATATTAAACGGTCCAAATGTTCAGCGTCAAATTCCTCCAGGCCGTAGCTGCCAAAAGTACTTATAATTTCAAAACCGCTTTGTTGAAAGAATCTCATAAAATCATTCATCGTAAATGTACTTACCATTTCTTTAAAAGTATGGTTTTCGTTGCCGTGATCAAATGATATGGTCTTGATTATTTTATCGCCGCTGATGGTTTTTTGGATATGAAAATCGACATTTTCAACAGTCTTTGTTTCTTCAGGAATTAATTTTTGCAATATCTTACGGCAATTGAAATAATCTAATATCAGCAAACCATCTGACTTTAACGCATTATGAAAATTGATAAGGGAATTGATATGCTGCTCATCCGTTTCAAAATACCCAAAGCTGGTAAATAGGTTAAAGGCCACATCGAAATATTGGTTATAGGCTAATTCCCGCATATCATGTACAAAGAACCGTAGCGTATCGTTTTCAAATTGCCGGGCATAACTAATGTTCTCAACCGATAGATCGATACCAGTAACATTATAACCCTGTTTATTCAGGTAAATAGCATGGCGTCCCCGTCCGCAAGCTATATCCAGCAGCCTGGCATGGGGATGAATATGTAACCGTGAAAGTAAGTTGTTTATAAAGTACTCTGCCTCGGCGTCGTCGCGTTTATTGTATAATAAATGGTAATACGGAGAATTAAACCAGTCGTAAAACCATTCGTTAGCCATAGTGTTTCTGTAGAGTCACAAATATAGCCAATTATCAAAATCAACATTTAAACAAACGGAATTTGTAGGGCTATCGGCCAAATATTCTTAATTTTGCACACAAATAATTTACTACTTTGACTTTAATAAAATCAATTTCGGGGATACGCGGCACCATTGGCGGCGCTGCAGGGGATGGCTTAACACCATTAGATATTGTAAAATTTACTTCTGCCTTCGGCACCTGGGCTTTAAAAAGATCGGGCAAAAAAAAGATCGTTGTCGGCCGTGATGCGCGCATATCTGGAACAATGGTAAACAACCTGGTCGTAGGTACTTTACAGGGACTGGGTATAGATGTAATTGACCTCGGGCTTTCTACCACACCGACCGTTGAAGTAGCCGTACCCTGGGAACAGGCTGCAGGTGGTATCATCCTCACTGCAAGCCATAATCCAAAACAATGGAACGCTCTTAAACTCCTGAACCATGATGGTGAGTTTATCAGTGATGCCGATGGTAAAGAAGTACTTGAGATTGCTGAAAACAGTGGTTTTATATATGCTGACGTAAATGACCTGGGTAAGGTAATAGTGGACAATAGTTATCTTCAAAAACATATCGACCAGGTGCTGGCGCTGCCACTGGTAGATGTCGCTGCAATAACCAAAGCTGATTTTAAGATCGTAATAGATTGTGTTAACTCAACCGGGGGAATTTTTATTCCTGCTTTATTAAAAGCATTGGGTGTGAAGACCGTTCACCAATTGTATTGTGATCCTGATGGTAATTTCCCGCATAATCCTGAGCCATTGCCAGAGAACTTGATAGCGCTTTCACAGGAAGTAGTAAAAAAACGTGCCGATCTGGGCATTGCTGTCGATCCTGATGTTGACCGCCTGGCTTTTGTTTGCGAGGATGGTAATATGTTTGGCGAAGAATACACACTCGTTGCTGTTGCTGATTACGTGCTAAAAAATAAAAAAGGTAATACGGTATCTAACCTGTCATCTACCCGTGCGTTGCGCGATGTAACGGAAAGCGCAGGCGGAGAATATCATGCTGCGGCCGTAGGCGAAGTGAATGTAGTGAATAAAATGAAAGAAGTGAACGCAGTGATAGGCGGGGAAGGCAATGGGGGAGTGATCTATCCCGAATTACACTACGGTCGTGACGCTTTAGTAGGTATCGCCCTGTTTTTAACTCATTTGGCTAAATATGGCAAATCTGTTTCCAGTTTAAGGAGTACTTATCCGGGCTATTTTATCTCAAAAAATAAGATCACCCTGACACCGGAGATGGATATCGACAACCTTTTGCTTAAAGTAGAGGATAAGTATAAAAAGCAACCCCATACTACTATTGATGGTTTGAAAATAGAATTTGATAAAGAATGGGTACATTTGCGCAGGTCAAATACAGAGCCGATCATTCGTATCTATTCTGAAGGCAATTCGGAAACAGTAGCGGATAATTTGGCCAACAAGATCATAACTGATATAAAAGAAATTCTCAATTTATAATAGAGATTATTGTCCGGATCAGAATTTACAGGATTTAAGAATTTTGGGGATTCAACCTGTTAATGAGATTCAATCAATAATTCAATAATTAACAAACTCAACAATTATCCGATGCGTGTCTATTTTGATAATGCTGCTACTACGCCTATTGACCCTGAAGTTTTGAAAGAAATGTACAAGGTGATGGAAAACCACTATGGTAACCCATCCTCTATACATGGACACGGCCGCGAGGCAAGGTCAATCATAGAAAAGTCCCGTAAAACTATTGCTAACTTATTGCATACCTCACCTGCCGAGATATTTTTTACTTCAGGCGGGACTGAGGCGGATAATACTGCCATCCGTTGCGGAATAGTTGATAATAATTTAAAACACGCTATATCAAGTAAGTTGGAGCACCACGCGGTGATCCATACACTGGAAGCAATGGAAAAAGCCGGTACAATCAAATTAAGCTTGGTTGATACGGATAACAAAGGAAATATAGACTATACTCATCTGGAAGAATTATTGAGGGGTAACGACCGCAGTTTTGTATCCCTGATGCACGCCAATAATGAATTGGGCACCATCAGCGATATGGAGCGAATTGGCGACCTGTGCGAGCATTACCATGCCATTTACCATGCCGATACCGTGCAAACCATGGGGCACTATAAACATGATCTGAGCAAGCTGAAGGCACATTTTATGGTTTGCGCAGCACACAAACTGCATGGCCCTAAGGGGATAGGCTTTTTGCATGTCAATCATCGGATCAAAATAAAGCCTTTTATTTATGGCGGAGCGCAGGAACGTAATATGCGCGGCGGAACAGAAAACATTTATGGTATTGTGGGTTTAGCTAAAGCGCTTGAAATAGCTTATGCAGGCATGGAACAAAACCATGATCACATCCAAGCGCTAAAAACTTATATGATAGGCCAGTTGAAAGGCAGCATACCCACTATTGAATTTAATGGCGAAACCGATCCGGACAAGAGCTTGTATACTGTATTAAACGTTTCATTCCCTTGCAGCGATATGGCAGATATGATGTTGTTTAACCTGGATATTGCAGGTATTTCCGCGTCAGGCGGCAGCGCATGCAGTTCGGGCAGTGATATTGGCTCTCATGTGTTAACTGCTATTGGTGGTGATCCTAACCGCCCGTCGGTTCGCTTTTCTTTCTCAAAATATAATACAAAGGAAGAGGTAGATTATACCGTAGCTAAGCTTAAGGAATTATGTATGGCATATGCATAATAAATCTCCTTTCTTAATTGGAAAGTAGTTTCTTTTTAAGAAAAAAATAAAAACAATAGCGTAATCTGATAGGTTTACATAATACATCAAATGTGTAAACCTATGTTGACTACTAAAAATAAATCCGGTCACGCGCAGGATAAAAATAGGCAGAAGGAAACACCGGGCCACGGTAATATGCCGAAGGAGAACGCCGGTAAAAGCACTTCAAAAAAGGAGATAATTTACCCCCACGAAAGTGAGGCAAGCCCTCAACGGGAAGGGGCTGACGCATCGTTTACTGAACGTAATGATGTAACCCCGCCAAATAAGAAAGAGTTCCCATCAGTTGGTCCGGCTAAAACGGACTTTGAAGCCCGTAAACTGGGCCGCACTACCGGTCGTATGATTGGCCATGAGCCGGGAACAGAAAGTATATAAATTAATTAAAAAAATACCTGGGGAAAATCAAATAAAATCGTACCTTGGTATACATAGCGATATTCTTGAATTAAATCAGGAATTATTGCAATAAGTTGGATAGCCAAATATCCAACGGGCGTTGAAAAAGCGCATCAAAAAGAAAAAGGCCCTGGTACAAACCGGAGCCTTTTTCTTTTTAATATAATTTCGAAGATTAATTAGCCATCATTTTCAAAAATGTCGCCAGTTTCTCTTTCATTTCCCTGCGGTCAACTATAAAATCGAGGAAGCCATGCTCTTGTACAAATTCTGCGGTCTGGAAGCCTTTGGGCAAATCCTTTTTAATTGTTTCCTTAATCACCCGTGGACCAGCAAACCCGATCAGTGAGCCTGGCTCTGCAATATTGATATCGCCTAACATAGCATATGAAGCAGTTACACCACCAGTGGTAGGATCGGTTAGTAATGAGATATAAGGTATCTTAGCTTGAGCCAGTAAAGCAAGTTTAGCAGATGTTTTAGCCATTTGCATTAATGAAAATGCAGCCTCCATCATACGTGCACCACCAGATTTGGATATCATCAAAAAAGGCACTCTATGCTCAATGCAATAATCAATAGATCGGGCAATTTTTTCACCCACTACTGATCCCATCGATCCGCCGATAAAGTTAAAGTCCATACAGGCTATAACAATAGCCTGGCCATCTATTTTGCCGGCACCTGCGCGTATAGCATCGTTAAGGCCGGTCTTTTTAATGGTTTCAGCAAGCCTATCGACATATTTCTTGGTATCCTCAAAATGCAGCGGGTCGCCTGACCGTAAATTGGGGTATAATTCAGTAAACTCGTTATCGTCAAAAAGAATGGCAAAATATTCCTGTGAGCCAATACGAATATGATAGCCGCAATAGTGGCAAACGTATTGGTTTTCAACTTGTTCGGTATAGTGTAAAGGCTTTTTACAGTTCGGGCATTTGTTCCAAATCCCGTCCGGGGTTTCTTTCTTTTCCTCGGTAGTCGTAATTATGCCTTTTGATTCTCGTTTAAACCAGGTCATTTCGTTATCTGTATCTTCCAATTTAGTGCAAAGAAACGAAAAATATTATAGAAGTAGCCAAGTAATAAAAGCTTGCCTGCCACGCAAATGTTTTGGATAGTTAAAGCTATTACAAAAATGTTAAAATAGAGCTCATTGTGAATTTGCATTTTGAAGAAAATTAAATCTTATGACCGTTTAATGAAAAAATGGCAAATAAGGTTAAAGACTATTAAATATTAGATACTTAATTACTTAAATCAGGAAATTTTATAACTTCGAGCCCCAAATAAACACTAATGGATTTAAAAAATTATAAAGGTGTTCTGCACGGCGACCAGGTGCAGGAGCTGTTCGAGATCGCTAAAAAACATCAGTTTGCTTTACCTGCTGTAAACGTTACAGGAACCAATACAATTAATGGTGTTATGGAAACTGCCAAAGCAGTGAATTCACCTGTTATTATCCAGGTATCACATGGTGGTGCACAGTTTTACGCCGGTAAATCAATGGATAATGCGCAACTGCAGGCTACTATTTTAGGAGCTGTTTCTGCTGCAAGGCATGTCCATCTTTTGGCTGAGCATTATGGTGTAGCCGTTATTATGCATACAGACCATTGTGCTAAAAAACTATTGCCCTGGATAGACGGATTACTTGATTACGGCGAAAAATTCTTTGCTGAAACAGGCAAACCCTTGTTTTCATCGCATATGCTTGATCTTTCAGAGGAACCTCTTCATGAGAATATAGAAATTTCAGCTAAATACCTCACGCGTATGGCAAAATTAGGTATGACACTTGAGATTGAATTAGGTGTAACCGGTGGTGAAGAAGATGGTGTAGATAACAGCGGTGTAGAAAGTCATCGCTTATATACCCAGCCTGAGGATGTAGCTTACTCTTATGAAGAACTTTCAAAGGTAAGTCACCGCTTTACTGTTGCTGCAGCTTTTGGCAACGTACACGGGGTTTACAAACCAGGCAACGTGAAGTTACAACCAGTAATTCTGCATAACTCTCAGGAGTATGTTAAGCAACATTATAACCTTGCTGCTGAAAAGCCGATCAACTTTGTATTCCACGGCGGATCCGGTTCAACACAGGAAGAGATACGTGAAGCCATATCTTATGGTGCTATCAAAATGAATATCGATACCGATATGCAATGGGCATTCTGGGAAGGTATTAAAGATTACTACCAATCAAAAGAAGGTTATTTGCAATCACAAATCGGCAACCCTGAAGGTGCGGATTCGCCAAACAAAAAATACTATGACCCGCGTGTATGGTTGCGTAAAGCTGAAGAAAACTTCGTTAAACGCCTTACCCATGCATTTGAAGATCTGAACTGTATTGATGTAAACAGTAAGCTGTAATTTCAAGCTAAATAGTAAGAGATGCCGGTACAAAAACTTGTACCGGCATTTTTTGTTGAGCCTATAATCATTCAATTAATTATGGCTAAGAAAAAGAAAAATCTTTTCGAGCAGTTTGCCAACTGGGCGACAAATGCTACCGGCAGTTCTGCCGCGTTTATTATCGCTATTGTTATTATTATAGTTTGGTTGGTAACGGGCCCATTATTTAAATATTCGGATACCTGGCAACTGGTGATTAATACAGGTACAACAATTGTGACTTTTTTGATGGTTTTTCTGATACAAAAAACGCAAAATAAAGATTCAAAAGCGATACATTTGAAGCTGAATGAACTATTGGCCTCCCATGAGGGGGCAAGTAACCGTATGGTAGATATTGAAGACCTGACGGAAGAAGAGTTGGATCAGTTGCATAAGTTTTATGTACAACTGTCTGGCCTTGCAGAAAAGGAGGACGATATTACATGCACCCATTCAATTGATGCGGCCGAAGAAAACCACCGTATGAAATTGTCAAATTTGCAATCTAAAACCCACTACATTAATGCCCGGAAAAACAGAAGTAAGAAAAATCACTGATCCTGCTGACCTGGAAAAAGTATTTGCCATACGCCGCGAGGTTTTTGTAGGTGAACAGAATTGTCCGCCTGAACTGGAATGGGAGTACGAAGAGGAATCCAATCACTTTTTAGCTAGGGTTGATGGTGAGCCTGCGGGTGCGTCGAGATGGCGCAAAACCGATAAGGGCTATAAACTTGAACGTTTTGCTGTATTAAAGGATTTCAGAGGGTATGGAGTAGGGCAGGCGCTGGTACAAGCCGTTCTGGATGATTTGCCAAAAGATGCAACATATGTTTATATGCATGCGCAAATACAGGCGGTCACATTATATGAAAGATTTGGTTTTGTGAAGACAGGCCCTGAGTTTGAAGAAGCCGGCATCCGGCATTATAAAATGGAAAAGAAGAATTAACCAAATACTTTCCCTGAATAATCCATTGCTTCACGTAATTTATCCAAATTAAGCCCAAGGTCGATGTTTTGTTCCTGCAAATAAGCAATTGCGTTCTCTGTCGCAATATTGCCTGTAAGCTCGTCTTTGGCCATCGGGCAGCCACCATAGCCTTTGAGCGCAGTATCAAATCTTGTGCAGCCGCTTTTGTAGGCTGCTTCTATTTTGTGGCGCCAGGTATCCGGTGTCGAATGCAGATGAACTCCCCATATGGTTTCTTTAAAGTTGCCTGATAATGAAGTGTACAGGCTTTCTATTTGTTCAGGCGCAGCAATGCCGATGGTATCAGCCAATGAGATATATTTTATTCCCTCATCAACCAATTTTTTGGCCCAATGCAGTACAGTATCATTATGCCATTCATCGCCATATGGGTTTCCAAAACCCATGGAGAGATAAATTAACAAATCCTTGCCCTTGTTATCGCTTAATGCTTTTATCCGTTTCACAATTTCAAACGCTTCGGAAATGCTGGTATTCGCGTTGCGCTGCTGAAAGGTTTCGGATATCGAAAAAGGGAATCCCAGGTAGGTTATCTCGTCATGTTGCGCAGCATCTTCGGCTCCACGATAGTTAGCAATAATGGCTAATAACTTAGAACGGGAACTACTAAGGTCGAGCTTTTGCAGTACGGCAGCTGTATCCTGCATCTGAGGTATCGCTTTCGCAGAAACAAAGCTTCCGAAATCAATGGTATCAAAACCTACCTGCAACAATAAATTAATGTAGGCCGCTTTTACCTCTGTCGGGACAAAGGCTGTGAGCCCCTGCATTGCGTCCCTGGGGCACTCGGTAAGCTGTATATCAGAGGCCATCGGATCGGTTGCTAAAACTTAGTATTGTATATAGCGGCTTTGTTTTCGATGCTTCCGTACAATTCATTGGTAAGTGTTCCGATATACCTTTCGAAAGAGTCTATCACTTTTTTGCCATCTTTTTTTATCCACCTCGATTCGCCATTGGTTTCTCTCAAATACATTTCATAAAGTGTAAGGCGTTGATTGCCGGTTTCCGTCGGCCTGAAAAAAACGACATTATGAATAGTATACCGATACCTGTTTTTTTTCATATCAATAGTTATCGCGAACTGAACGGTAAAAACGTCAATATTATCAGAGCTATTACCTATCGTGAAGACATTGGTATTTAAATCCTGTGTCGTCGTGAAGATCAGTTTACCTTCCTGTTCGTACCCGTAGTTTTGCTGGAAGTTTTTTGCGGCCATAAATTGCAGGGCACGGATATAGATCAGGCTAACGCTGATACCGGTATCCAGCTTCACTGTTTTTTGGTAATAAGTATTAGTGCCGTCAATGGTTAATTTTACTGAGTCGGCAGGCGGTACAGGTACGCCGCCATTTACCTGGTAAGTTCGTACTGTACCATCCTGTGCATAGGTTGTTATAGCGATAAAAACCATAGCCACACTCAAAAGAAAGGTTTTCATTTGGAGGTTATTTTGAAGCTAATATACCAGCTTATTTCTTATTTGTTAGTCAGAATGGGGTAAAGCTTCTTCGTGCGGAACCGGTTCTTTTACAAATTTCCGGATAATCAATCGTGAACCGCCATTGTTGCTGATATAGCTGCCTATCCAATTGATGAAAACGACCACCTTGTTTCTGAACCCTAAAAGCGATATCAGGTGTACGAACATCCAAACCACCCATGCAAAAAATCCCTGGAATTTGATCTTACCCAGATCAGCAACAGCCTTATTGCGGCCTATGGTTGCTAGTGAACCTTTATCAAAATATTTGAATGGCTCTGTAGGTGCGCCTTTTATTAATTTGAGAATATTTTTCCCGGTGGCCTTACCCATTTGTATCGCTACCTGCGCTACGCCGGGATGTCCTTTGGGCGTATCTTTGGTAATCATCGCGGCCACATCGCCGATAGCAAAAATGTTTTTAGATCCTGCTACCCTGCATATACTGTCAACTCTAATCCGATTGCCCCTTTCTATAATATCTTTTTCTATACCCTCAGGGACTACACCCATTACGCCAGCGGACCATATCACATTTTTGGTGCGGATATTTTTACCTCCTTCAATAGTAATAGTATCTCCATCGTAGTTTTCTACTTTTACGCCGACTAAAACTTCGACCCCCATTTTGGTCAGAAAATCTTTCGCTGCAGAAGAAGCCTGATCAGACATAGCGCCTAATACCCTAGGCAAAAAATCCACGAGGTAAACCTTCATTTCCTCTTTTTTTAGTTCGGGATAGTCTTTGCTCAATATGTGATTTCTTAGCTCAGCCAATGCACCTGCCAGTTCAACACCTGTTGGGCCTGCACCGACCAATACAAAATTAAGATATGGCTCACGTTCTTCTTTTGTGTTCTTTAATACCGCTTCTTCCAGGTTTTGCAGTATCATGTAGCGTAAATTCAGCGCCTCCGGGATAGATTTCATCGGCATGGAATGTAGCTCAATATCCTTGTTGCCAAAGAAATTGGTTGTTGAACCTGTGGCTATAACGAGATAATCGTAGGCTATTTCACCGATGGTTGTATCGATGGTATTTGTTTCAGGGTTTATACCGGATACTTCAGCTATCCTGAAGCGAAAGTTTTTCTGATTATCAAAATTT
>Ga0307517_10006297_pt1 | contig 17623 bp, 18 predicted proteins | sample 23_EM_MG_FD_194515 | JGI IMG/M metagenome (GOLD analysis project Ga0307517, IMG submission 194515) | Populus trichocarpa ectomycorrhiza microbial communities from riparian zone in the Pacific Northwest, United States - 23_EM | ecosystem: Host-associated > Plants > Roots > Unclassified | place...
GGGCAAGGACGACCTCAATCCCAAAACACCGAATGTACCATAACTGGTTTTTCATAAACCAAGTCGCCCTCACACGTCAGTAGTTAGTAACGCATTTTGGTCGCGGGACAACTCGGTGCCGGACCGTTTCGCCACCGCCGATTGCCGGTTTCGGGGGGAAATTCGTCACCCAGAGGGGGATTTCCGCGGGATTTTCGCGCCGCTCGATCCCCGCCAAACCCCGCCGAGTGATTAATTAACCCTGCCGAGTGATTAATTAGTTGTTTTCACACCTAATTATCACTTTTTTCCCTTTGTGCTTCCCCGACGAGGGGGAAATTTTCTCAAATTCTTCTGGCGGGCCAAATTTGCAAAAATGCAAATCCCCCGCCATCACCGTGGATAAGCACCAACCCACCCCAACTCGGTGCCGGCCATTTCGGCACTCGTAAATCTACTCGAGCAAAAAAATTCAACAACAAGACGAGGACAACAATAATTAACACAATTGTCAGACACTATCAATCGACCATTCGAGTGATTCGAGAGTTAACGAGACAAGAGCGAGACAAGAGCGAGACTAAGGAAGGCAACGAGAAAAGAGAGAACACTACGCGAAGACGTCAAAGTTTTAAGTTAGACTAATGTTATTGGTGGAAGTCATATAGTGTGCAGACACGACAGGCACCCGAAAACATCAATTAACAATCAGAAATGATAAAAACATAATTTATAAAAAACATTTTATTGCGAATATTAAAATTAAAATTTATCAACGAATTTTAATTCAAAAAAATTTATAGCTCAATCGGCTCGAAATTTTCTGCCGCATCCACGTACAATGTTGCTGGGCGGGGTGGTCGGACACGATCTCGCCCCGGCTCCGCACGCTCGGGCTCCGCTCGCTCCTGCTCCTCCCCTCGCTCCTCCACTCGCCCAGGCTCGTAGGCGCGCAACATGTGGCCGGGGTCGTCCACGATTCGGATGCCGCCCCGTCCGCCCAGGCGAGGAGCAGGACGCCGTCGTCTACGCAGAAGTTCGACGATCGCCATAGTGATCGCCGCTCCAAAGATCATGCCAATGATGAACACGGGGCCGAACCATACTACAACGAAAAATTGAATTCAGAAGGGTGGAGTATAAAAGCATCAAAAATAAATTTCTTCAACAAAGTGACTATAATTTATTTTTAAATTATACCCCATGCAAAGCACGGGCTAGCGTCCTCTCTCTCTGACGCTCCAATCTCTTGCGCTCTAGTCGATGTCGTGTCCGTTGTTGTCGGACGAAGCGTGGCACACGGACAGAGGAATATCGATGGGTCGTTAACCTCATCGAAACACAATAAAGGCTTCAGATAGCCCCTGGGCCTATAGCACGGACTATCCAAGACCTTTATAAAAGGTCGATTCAAGGCCTGCCCGTAGTCTGGAGCAGGTTGTGCCAACAAAGACGCGATGATGGTGAAAATGAAGAAAGCGAAGTTTGCGAAGAACATGTTCTAAGAATTTATACATTAAAATAAATGTATAAGATAAAATTCAAAAATTTAAATAAAAATAAAATTTAAAAGGATTTTGGTAGGCCATCAATCGGACAGAAGAACCGTCTCAAACGATCAAGTCTACAATCTCCAATCTCCGAATCACCCATACCGAAGCCATATGCTTTCATTGTTTATTGTATAACCATCCCATTTCCCCACCATTTTAGCATTTCCTTTTCTTCTCCAAGCGCTTCGCCCGCTTCGAGTGATTCGAACGAAGTGAGAAAAGAGACGAGAGGAAGATGCTGCATCAATTGATTGGCCTTTCTTTTGTCGGCACAAAGCTGCGCTCTCTCCTTCTTTTGTTCGCACAAAAGCTTTACAGAAAAGTTTATCAATGAAGTTTGTGTTTATATATTATAAGAATATAATTTAAAACTGATTCGAAGATTCAATTAAGTTTATTTAAAAAATGCACATAAATTATACAATCAACAATGAGACAAAATTTTTTACAAAAGAATCGGGATTATCGATCTTTTTTAAAACTCGTATTAATTCATCAAACGAGCTCCCTAAACTCATATAATATACAAATACAATACAATAGTGTCCACAAACAGAGGAAAAATGCGATTGAAAAGTAAAATTATTTCGTGTAATTCTAGTGAAATTTTCTTTTAAATATTCCTCAACCAGGTCATCAGGTTCCATTCCATATGAGTCAAAATAAAAAATTTGTTCTGGTGTTTTTGCGAAGAGACTAATCCAATGACTGCCGTCTTCATTAGACGGTTCAAGATTCACCACCATCGATGACGGGAATTTGGTGCATTTCGGTATTTTGTCCGCGGCGAAACAACCCTCGTAATATTTTCGAGTAACTCTGTTTCCCCATAAAATCTTGTTGATTATCAACGTGTCCATCGTTATCAATATTTGTTTGTTTTTTTACAATTCGACTAAAATAATGGTAAAAACCGCATCCAATAATAAATACACAAACCATCATGTACAGAAAACAATATGTTAAACTCATTGGCATTTTTGCAATTACATCTGGAAAACAAAATACAGGAACGGGGTTAGTAGCAATATCTGTAATAAAATTAATATCCATTTGACTAGAAGTATTCATAATTTTTTATTAATAAAATTAAACAGTGACATCCGAAGTTAAGGATCTATTTCTATCGACGAGCATCAATGAATCGACTTCTCCATATGCAATCAACGTGATACCTCCCGATGGAACAGGGGTTGAAAATTTTATACTAATGGCCGTTGTTCCCTCTTTTATTAGTTCAAATCCAGGATCGTTTTCCATGGAATTTGTAAGTGTAAAGGTGTAGATACACCAACCATTTCGGAACATTTTATAAGAGATACCGTTACTTTCACGTGAATAGGCGAAACCCAAATTTTCTTGTGAATCATGATATGCACGAACGTATTTTTTATTTCCATAATCTAAATTATACGGTGTTTGTGGGTACTGACGTCCATTTGCTATAATTGTAACGTCCCGAACATTAAAATGTTCAAAATTAAATGGACTCTTATTCTTATTTCCAATATAAGCGGAATTCGCAAGTAGTCCAACAATAATCCTCCGGGGCACCTCATCTGTGAATATATTGTTATGAAATTCGGTACGTCCTTCTGTGATGAAGAGACTCTTTAACATACTTTTGCGTAAACTGTATCGTGCGGGTTGGGTATCCAATTTTCGGGCAAAATCCAAAGATAGACCATCCATCAAATCAATTGTTTTAACATATAGTTTACAGTTGATAATTTCCAACTTATATTTTCTATCCCCCTCCTCTTTTTGAATGAGCATAAATTCGCTGGTTTGTGGTGAAATTTCTATATCGACCTCACAATTATTGATCAGGTACAAATCTTGATTAAATAAGTCGGCATCAATCTTGGTCATCAATTGAACCTCTTTACTTGACGCAAACAAGTTTTTACGTGTGATATAGCCCTCACCAGTTACAGAATTTTGATCATGTGAATCTCTTGCATACCCACAAGCTGACAAAAAACTGTCCTTAACTCCCGTCGGGTAACTTAGTTCACAATCGAGATAAACTTTATAACTAAATAGTTGATTTGCATTGAATACTTCACGTCCGTTGATTGTAACCACTAAATTTTTAATAAGCGTAGCCCCAGGCAATTGAATCGGTGCGACAACGTCCGTCGCGTCCAAATTCGAAAAAGTACCGTCATCATTTACTCGTAGTATTTTTAATTCTGTGAATATATAACACTTACTCAAATCAATAAAGCTTGTAATTGGATGAATTTTAAAATGGAAGGGTGTAGAATTAATTGGATTCAGAGTCAAATATTCCCGGTATTGGGAATTCGAAATAGATACATCTGTAGGTGGAGTGGAAAAAAGGTCCAACGCACTGGTCACACTATTATCGCTGGATGGATCAATTTTTTTGAAAAGCATTTTAATTAATAAGAGCCCAAGATATCCACTCGTTTTCTTTTATTTTTTAAATTTCCTTTAACTACTCTGGCAGGAACAAAACGTCCGACGACGTCTTCAGGTTTAAGAATGATTTTATTTATTGTCTTTCGTTTCTTTTTATTATTTTTACCACCGCTTCCAGTTTGGGACACCAATTTACGTTCAGCACGGCCTAATAAATTCCGAACACCCTCCCTACCCTCAGAAATTACAGATTGCTTTAAATCGCCTCCTTGTACGACATCATTAAGAATGCGTGCAGTTGCAGCTAGACCCTCTTCTCCCACTGCTTTTCCCGCGCTTGAAAGAACGGGTCCTACTCTTTTTGCAAGAGGTTTTAATACGCGCCATAAACTTCGAAATATATCACCCAATCCAGCACCCCTCTGTCTCGGCGTCCCGGCGAACCATCCGTAGCCTCTCTGGTAAGGAGGAAGGCCTTCAAAATATGAACCACCACCCACTTGAAAATACCCATCCAACCTCACATCCGTCGGATCAAATATTACACGAACCATTTTATACACCGCTTCGATAAATTTATTTTAAAAGATTTATTATTAAAATAAAATTCACAATCTCACTAGCGCTCGAATCGCTAGCACTCGTACAAGTGAATTGAAGAGAACAAATAAGTAATGAATAATAATACAATCAGCAACAATAATAGCATTAAAATAAAATTAACTTCTTAAATATTAATGTTATAATTACAACACCGTAATCAAATGGTACTAAACGTCCTTCAAGTGTACGTATTTCAATTTCAATTTCATCAACGTTTTTTGAAATGACTTTATTAAATAACGGTGCATCATATTTTTTCTCGATAACATCTCCCGGCGCCCCCGTGACAGCAACAATTTGTAGTAGAGAAGCCAGTTTGTCGCCAACAATCATCTGATCTGTGATTCCATTCGCATAAACACAAATATGACTAACACCACCTCGTAAATCACACGCATATTTTGAAATGTCACCGTTTTTTATTGGGTTCCCCACGTCGAACCCCAGGACATAACAAATTTGATCTGACAAGTAAACCTCTGAAACATCTGGGTCGGAAATTTTAAGTGTGAATCGTCGAATATCCTCCAAATATTCAAATTTCACAGCACTGACCAATTCCAACATTCGTCCAGTTTCATATCTTAAATCACTTAGACGACTAAAATTCATATATCGACTTGAACGTCTTGAAAAATTCTCCTCCTTCAAAACATTGAAAAATTTGTCCTGATCATTTATAAGATTTGAAAGTTCACTGTGAAATTCACTTCCCTCTTCAGCAAGCTCTGCAATTATTTTCTTTCTGTATTCAATATGAGCCCGTATACTCTGGTCTCGATCTGAATAAATTCTGGGCTCTCTTTGTCCCAGTATTTTTAACAACTCCTCTAAACTTTTCCAGTCCTTTTTTGGATTTTGTATCCATCTTTCTCGTAAATCCGACTGTTTATTAAATATTTCACCTTTTCCAAATGTCTTTTTCTGTATCTTAAAGGTACTATTCCTTATACTTTCATATCCTTCCTTTATTTTATTAATGTCCACAGTTTTTAAACCATCAATTTTGTCAACAATTTCCGATCGTTCTTCATTTTCCTCAATATTCGCATCAAAAGTGTCAACAATTTGATGACGCGATACTCTTGTCTCGCCTAACTTCCTCTCTCGCTTTATCTCCGATCGCTCGAAGGTCGAAGCGCTCTCTCTCGCTTGTGCTCTATCTCCTTGCAGTCGAAGCCCTACGCTCGAAGCACTCGTAATACTCTCTTCTCTCGTTGGTGCTCTATCACCTGATGGTCTATCTTGTTCTGCTCTACTCTCACCTGTCTTCCTGACGGGCGAATCGCTCGAACTCCCTGACAGGCGAAGTGTTGGCGCTGGATCTTCTGAAGGTCGAAGCTCTTCACTGACGCTCGAAGCGCTCGAAGGAGCTACTGCTTCCTTAGTTTGTGACAATTTGGCTGAAGGGGTTGTCTCTTGTCTCACTACGTTCGACGAACTCAATCTCGCAGTCTCTCTGACGCTCGAAGCGCTCGAAGATGCTATGGCTTCCTTTGGTTTTGCAGGTTGTTCAGGAGAGGTTTGGGGTGTCTCTTTAGGAGTCTTTTGAGGCGCACTTGTCTCGTTCACACTCGAAGGGGTAGGAATCGGAGTCTCCTTAGTCTTCCCCTCTCTCGCTTCACTATCTCTCGCTGGTGCTCTATCTCCTTCCAGTCGAAGCCCTACGGTCAAATCCCTAATCTTGCTGGCGCTCGAATCTGTCGAAGAAACGGGCGAATCACTCGAATCCGTAACACTCTCTATTGCAGTCTCGCTGACGCTCTTTCTCACTTCGTTCGAAGTCGATGGAGGCCCGAGAACCTGAACCTTTTCAGACGCATTGATTTTTTCTCTGACTACGGCTCTATTTAACATCTCTTGTTTTAGGATTTCGGCTAATTTAGATTCATCATCGTCATCAGATTCGACATTATCCTCTACAATCTCTGTACTATCGTTGATTTCTCGTCTTCTTCGTTTTCTATTAACCTCATCATCTTCGGAAATCAATTTCTTAAGATTGTCAACTTCTCTAACTACCCCTGAATAAAGTGTTGTCTCTAATTCTTGTGGTGTCAAATAGCTCCCTTTGGGAATCGGAAATCTTATTTTGGTGCCTGATTTTAAAGATACAATAATATATTGTAACTCTGTCGTCCCAATTGCGGGCCAAGTGTTTGGATATACAATTGAGTGAAGCCCACAAACCCAATTTCCATCAAATTCTAATTTTCTAGGTAAATGTACTCGAAATTTATTAGTTTTATTCTCATCATAACTTTTAGTATTACTTGGAAGTACAATAAAAAAGGAATTAGACATTTTAAAAGCAAGAAATTATTGTAATAATAAGACAAATGAATTTATGAATGAATAAATAGTGAATGATGCATCTAGGTTATATAGAGTATTGAACAGTCAGATTTTCTTACGATAGAGGACATTAGTGATATCATAGTTAATCATGATGCAAAAAGGACAGAGACTCACAGTTACTTTAAGACGATCCTCATCAACAGAGAAATTATTTTTGGTGTGTTTGTAGTTGAAATCATTGCATTCTTTGCAGCAGAAAAATTGAACGCTATAACGGGGTCTAGTTGCCTTCCAGAACAAATTTGGTTTCTCAAGCAGTGAATTGACGTCAAATTTTGCCTTCTTCAACTCGGGTGGAGCGTTAAGTTCGCTAACTTGATGTTTTTCGTCGATGACAACGATATCTTGTTGCTCATCCACTTCTAAATTGTAAATTTGAAGTAATTTTTGATCGAATAAAAACATTTAGAGGTACTTCGAGAGTCAAGACCGTAGGAAGAATTCTTCAATCCCGATTCTTTGTTCTCAATTTTTTCGTCATCGATGTTAGTGATTTGCTCGTTGGGGGTTCGAGTACTTCGAACGTTAGAGAGAGACGAGGCATCTGAATTGCAAATTGAATAGTATTTCATAGAATTCAAATCTTTGCGTGAAATTTCACCAGTAATGCGATCCCAGCGCGATTTTCTCTTGAGTCCCGGTTCATTCTTTTTTGACAATACGTTGCTGTTGTTTACATCTACAATTGACTTTGTACCGGTCGTCTTCATTTTCAGAAAATAAAATAATAATAATAGTAGAAAGGACGAAGAATAAGTTGTCGGAAGAAAATTCTCGAATAATTCTGCAAATGATTTGGATTTTGAGGAAATTCATTGAAAACACTTGGTCTTCCTTTGTCTCACATTGCTCGAAGGCGCGAATCACTCTAACCCTTTTGAAAAATCGTCTCTCGCTATCACTCGAATCACTCTAACTCGCTAATCTTCCTATTGGTCGAATCGCTCGTACCGTCTACTCTCTTTCGTTCTAACTCGTTAGATCTCTAACTCGCTAATCTTTCTATCTCAATAGCGTTCGAAGGTCGAATCGCTCTAATTCGCTGATACTCGTACCGCCCACTCCACTCCATTTGAATTTTAAGCCAATAGAATAAGTGTCAAAATTATTTCGTCACATTTATATTTTAATTCATTCTAAATTTTTTTCATAAAAATGTCGACGATTAATCTTCTGGACGCTCTCTCTAAATTATTAAATTGCGAAATTGTTGCACTCCATGATTACATGAACCACCCTTTGGCTGGAAATAAAATCGATGGATTCTTAAAAGATAAAAATATTCGAACCACTTATTTTAATCGAGCAAGGGAGCAAAAAATTGTATCATTTGGCGGATTTTCAATGAAACCAGCGTGCCAACAAGCAGCTTATGAGGGATATCTCGGCGTCAGTGTTCAACAACATTTTTATTGCCGACACCGTATAAGATTAATGTACCCAAGATTGCGTTGTGTAATTGAGTACGGCAAAAGTGGGCACAACAAGTATTATCCTCTCGAATTATTGGAATTGTTCACGCCTTCTCTTACTGATGCTCTATCTCTCTCAGTTGGAAACGCTACGCTCGAATCGTTCGAAGAAGAAAAAAGTTTCTCCTACATGCAAAACGACATCTACTCGCCTCTCGCAGACGGTCTATCTCACTCTGCTCCAAGCGCTGACGCTCTATTTCACTCTGCTCGAGAAGCTGATACTATATATCCTTACTCTATATCTCGTCTGACTAACAATCGAACTTCTCCAAACGCTGCACTCTCTCATTCTACGCTCGAAGACAAAGAAAAAGGAGGGAAGCTATTAATTGACGAGTCGAAATGGAGTTTTTTGAACCAAAGTGCACAAACTTCACAACACCCAAAAGTAGAGTCATGGTATAGTTGTCATTATGGACAATAAAATCATTCTATAATTTTTAAAAATTATTCTGTGGTCTATTAAATAATGCTCTCTGAATTCGAAATTATTGTAAATACATCGGGCGTTACAATTATTTCCCCATATCTTTATACTCCGAGATTTATCCCTTTTGACCAAAAAGGACGTTGTAAAACTTGTAAAAGCGATAATGTTGAAATCGATTATGTTATTCAACCCGAGGGAATTACAATTTTCTGTTCCCGGCTGAAGAAAGAAAAGTTCGTCCCATTCGATAAAACAGCAATATTCAATCAAAACGATGTGGACGATAAGAACCGTACTGTTAGAATTCGATCTAGAAGTAAGAGCTACAATATACCAATCTCGCTTTCTCGCTACCCCTCGAAGCTCGAATCGCGGATACCCTCTCTCACGGGGGTCGAAGAGAGAAACTCAAGTCTTGTTTTGCTCAATGAGAAGCATGCAAATGTGAAAAATGAATCGGATATTCCTCTAAATATTTCAGATATTCCTCTGCCCTCTCTTGAAATGCGTGAAAATATCTCTTTAAACACTCAATCTCCAATGGATGTTAATATCTCGTTACCTACTCAGACAAATATATCTTCTCAGATCCCTCATGGATCTCTCGAACCCCCTCTTCCTTCCCCTACACTTATAAACCCTACTGATTCAACGACTGTTATGGATGTAACCACTCTATCTCCTCTCTCTGTCGTTCGAACTGCTCTATCTCCTCTCTCTGTCGTTCGAACTGCTCATAGCCCATCCCCAGTTATAAGTCCAATTTCATTCTTCCCTGATTTATAAATGACTGCATTGTAAGATTATCCAATGTATTTATATGATTCACTCATTAGCATTTATTTTGAATAATAAAGAAAAATAATTCAATATTTCACAAATTACAAATTATGGGGTCTGGTAACCAAAGGGGACAACACGAAGGTCCTCTAAAATCATACCCTTTGTTATAACGGGTTTATAAATTTTATCAGAATTTTGGGTGTGAACCTCACCCTTTTTAATACTAGGTCTAAGCATATTATAGTTTAAAACAAGGGGTTGTTCTTGTTTATCGATATTGAGGATTCGACGTTTCATTTCCTCATATGAAAGCCGTTTGTCTGTATTGTAGTCGAGAGTTATTCCTCGACAATGTTTCACGTATTCCTTCGTTCCATCCGGTGCACGTAGCTTCATACCGTAATTTTTACACCCCCCTCCGATGAATTCCTCAATTGTATGTTGAGGGTACTCATCTGTCATTTGACCGAGATATTTGCCTGTTTCCAGTGGGTCTCCGTTTCGTTCTTGTGTCTCGTCAATTAAGTATTTGTAGATGACACTGTCTAAATATATAAACATAATTTTTCAAATTTTCGAAGAACTCTCGCTAACACTCGAAGAACTCGTACCAGTGTCATAGTACAGGATTTGTGCTCCATCTTTCAACGCTACGGCCTTCATGTATTGATACAAGGTCAGACGAGCAGCTGAAGTAGTCCATAGGCTCACAAGCTGGAAAATTTTATTTTAAAAATCAATATAAATTTACAAATTTCACAATATTCAAACAAACAATGTTAGATGACGGGTGTTCTGTGATGAATTCGTCCTTCGTTTTGTAGGTTACCATCATTGCCGTCTCTGTCAACTGGTCTAGTTCGGAAATTTCGATACGATAGTCGTTCCAGTAATCTGCCAATTTATCAGCGCTGGTAACGATCTCCGTCTTGGACAGCGTATTGCGTAGGGAAAATCTACCCCATAAACTGTTCAGGCACAGTTTGCTAATATATCGAAGACCAGGATTTTTGCACATTTTCGTAGAGTCGAGGGTGATCCCGTAATTATCGTGACATTCCTTTATGAAATATTGGCGAGCTTCCAAGATTTCATTTGGTATATTGTCTCCGCCCTCCCTCGTCTCTTGCCTCACTTCGTTCGACTCGTTCATCTCACTGGCGCTCTCTCTCGCTATGCTCGAACAGCTTTCAGGCCATCCGCTAGCTTGTATTTTTATCTGGAGAAACTGCCTTACATATTCTTTGAATATGTCGTCTCGGTACTGATCGAACTCGAAAGTCCGAAGTAGTTTGATCACTTGGTATCCGTGACGGAGCGCCTCATTCAACTCAAGGTGTGTTGTTGTAACAACGAAAGAGCGTTGGGCGTCGTTATGCTTGCAGGAATAGTTTGGCGCGTAAATACCAATTTTATTTTGTGTTGAACATTTCCTGCAATATGGGAAGAGCAGACGAGGATCCCCGAGACGTACAGGGAGAATTGGTGGAAGAGATGAACGTCGAGGAGGTACGACAATGCATTTGATAATCCCCTGGAAAGTGTTGTCCTCTGGTCTGCTCCAATTGACGATTTTGTTGTGAGTGATGATTGTGGGGTGGCCTACTGGATAGTTGAACGAGTAGTTCACGAAGGGGTAAAGGCTCTGTATGTCCAAATATTTTATTTTCGACTTTCCCTCTTCGGCGACGCAGTGCATTTGCTCGATTCCCGTACGACCTCCGAAGAAGGCCTCTCTGAAATATTTGTCTATGAAAAGTTTAATTATATAAAAAAATTTACCTCAAATTGATTGACCCTGTGTCGAGACAATTTTCGAAGAAACTCCGCATATCGGCGTCTTCCGACAACATTCTGTGGATTTCACACTCCCAGAAGATTTCCAAATCCATTTCCTCTCGGATCTCAGCCTCGCGCTTCGCGTTCTTCGCCCTGATGTTTTCGGCTGCCTCACCAGCAACGAGCATTTGGGCATCCGGAAAACACTCGATGCATGCGTGCCAGTAGCAACTAAACGAAACATTATTATTATTGATTAAATTTCAATAAGAAGATGAACAATGACCCATGCACTTCAATTGCCAAGTCTCTTCTCTCTTCGAGTGGTTCGAGCATAGCGAGAGTGTGAGATCCATCTCGAAGACCTTCTTGGGATCGGGAGACGAAACCGTCGAGCATGTATTTTCTGTATGCCTTCTCCCCTCCATCACTGTCGCAATCGCGTACAGTAACGTTGTATTTTTGCGCATACCATTTCAAAAATTTACGGGCGAGTGTGGATTGGTTGGTCTTGGCTTCGTATCCCATTTCTGGGATAATGGGTAATTGGTCCGGTTCGAGATGCGATGTCCTGAAGTGCTTCATACATGCACTTGCAATCGTAATTGAATCGAGCACGTCCAATCCTGTGATCTCTCGAAACAATCTTTGCATTTCGACGGCAGCATGTAGTAGTATTTTAACGTCCCCGGAGCAATACTCTGCGAGTTTCTCCGCCAACAGAAATTCGTCGTTCTGATGTTCTGCGTACCAACGCAGAAATTCAATTCTCACTTTGGGCTTCATGTTATTGTATATGTAGTCTTCTTTTGCGGGTAAGTTGGGAAGACGTACGGACAAATTTTCGCTCTTGTTGAAGAGGTGAGGAAAAAATTTTTTCTCCTCGATTTGGAGATTGAATGTAGAGGGCATTGCAGACAGAGGAATTGGCATGATGTTGTATCTTAACTTTCATTTTATTTCTTCTCTAACACATTAAATTTTTACTTACGTATCTCTAAAGTATGTTGTTGTAACGATGTGTCGCTTTTTGACCACCATTTCGAAAAGTTTGTTGCCCTGGCGAATTATACTTGGGCAGAATGCACCGTCCATACGGAAAAGTTCTCCAAAAATGAATATTACGTCGTAACGACCCTGAGTTAAAAATATTAACCTCTATTTATTGATTTTTTATTCAAATACTCACTCCAAAATGAGACAGCGCCACGTTCTCAAAAGGTTTGTCAAGAAAAGCATACAATAGCCAGACGAGAAAATCACCCAGTGGGTTTTCCGTCACAGTGCGAACATCAACCTGAGTCCCCGTGTAACCCGCATGACTCCAGCTATAGGTGCGATGCCAACCGCAGATCTCACATTCGTCATCGTGCAGTGGTTCGTTCCAAACTCCGTTGCGAATGCAACGAGTGCAGACAACACTGGCGAACACAAAGTTCACCGGAAAATATATATAATTGTTTGAATTGTATAAAAAAATACCTCGTGTTTGAATCGCAATACGTCGGGAACAGTTTGAACATTTTGTGTGCTTTCAAAGTCAAAACATATCAGACGGTAGTCTTCTTCTTTGTTCTCCAGTTCAGGTAGGGGCTGAATGAAACAATCTCGATCAGGGATGTGGTAGCCCTGGCACCGTCTGCAAAACAAAATGTTAAATATTTTATAGAAAATTTAACAAACTTGCAATATCTCTCCTCGCATACGTGTCCCTTGCGACCGTCTCGGTTAACAACCTATTTTTTGAAATTATTATAGTCATTTAAAAAATTTTATTGCTCACATTGTTCATGTAAATTATACCACATACGGGACACCTTTTTGAATTATTGCAAAAACCACTGCGTTGGTGTTCTCGATAACAGATTCTAAATTAAATTGTTGCAATTTAAAAAATTACATTTTATCATACGCATTGGTGAAAATCTTGCTACATCCAACACATTCTGTCCTTGGTGTTCCATCTGAAGGACAGGGACCTGAAGGTTTAACACGACCACAGTTCTTACATCGGGCCAAACATTTCATATCATGATCCGCCATTTTATTATACGGTGTTTCGCAACTCAAACAATATGATCGAACGCCCAATAAGGTGTTGAGGCACTTGATGGAGTCAAAATGGTCTTCCGAGAATAAGATACAAAGGGGTGTCTTGTATGTGGCAACTTGTGTGGAGAAATAAGGCTTCAAGGGGTTTTCCGCATCAAATGCAAATATTTTGAATTGCCCTGGGTAAAGACGATTGTAGTGTTGTTGTATGAGAGGTCCGTAGGTTTCAATTTCATAACCTTCCGGACAATTGTCCACGTTTAATGCTCTCATTATTGTTTTCACACCGTCTGTTTGTCTTCGGGCGTTTCTCAAATATCTTGAGAACGTGTGTTTGGATTCTCGCGCCTTTACTCGTAACAACTCTATTGCTCTAAAAAGGCAATACGAATCCTTGTTGTTTATTTCGTGCAGTCCTCGTCTGTTTATGGTGATTTGGACGGGTCGAAAACGGCGTCGCTTTCTTCCCGCACCCCCCTTTCTTCGTTTTCTTTTAGGTGAAGCCGATGTAGCAGTAGTTGTTGTCGACGATGTTTGTCCACGTTTTTTCGGAGTAGAAGAAGAAGATAATGTGGTGGCATCAATTCTGAATGGAGCACCAAGTAGTGAGTTTCTCCCTTTTGCCTTATTTGACTGTTCAAGGATCATTAAGCGGTGCAGTAGGGATTCGGAGGCATCGGAGTTTATTTGTTGTATATGTACGTGAAGGTCAGAATCCAGATTTTCACTAGTCAGACGAACAATCATTTTTCGCACTTCGATACCTTTGTCTCGGGCTTCCGAAACTAATTTTTGCACACAAGAGTTGAAAATGTCTCGCAAAACGCCCTCGGGGTTAATTGCTTCCTCAATATTTTCCAGTATAAACTTGGAGTTTAATCGAGAACCTAAGAATAAAAAGTGTCTTTTTTGTAATTTACATATTTACTAAGAAACTAACCCTTGAAATGGGCACTATAGCCAAATGTTTGATCTAGAATTTTATAAAAATTCTTTTGGATTGGGAAGCTTTGAGGGTTTTCAATTTCATTATGAGTGTCAGATACATCTGCTCGAACACCACTACCACTTTGCAAAACCTAATTTAAAAATTTTTATCTTTATTAGTACAAAACTAAAAATCCCCACTTCGACATCAGGCGAGACACGAGAGTCGCTTCTCACAGTTTCAAGAACCGTAGTGTCCTCACTCGCTGACGCTCGAACGTTCGAAAGGATTGCATCTATCGAGTGCGGTAGCATCTAAACAGGTAAAATTTAGTATAATTAAAATCAGTTCCTTCTCTCTCGCTTACAATCAAAATCCTAAATAGTTGAAGTCTGACGGATTGTAGAATTAAGAAGCTGCGATAAGAGGGGATTGAAAATTATTTCAAATAATGATGAAATGGAAGAAATAAACTGGGAGTTTTAAAAACTCGGTTATATATATATATAACCATATTCAAATATTCAATACACATTTATTAAGAATGATTGATGAGAATGAAGAAAAAATGTGTTGTTTTGGAGATTCTTCCGAGATCTTTTCTTTAATATATTTCGAAATCTCGAAATTAGGCTCCGTTTATTCTCTGTCCAACACTTTGACGGGTATCATCATTCAACTCGGCCTATAAATTTACCAGTATATTTTATCGATTAAATGGTTCTTTAATACCAGGATAATTTCCATATCGTCTTTTAAAAAAGACAGCCTGTTGTTCAACTCTGATGATTGAGTTGATAGCCCCAGGGCTTGCTTGATCCAGAGTTTGATACCCGCGCGACAATATTTTTTAGTCATAAGTGTTCCACCTCCTCTTAATAATGACACAAATCTTGCAAACTTTGTTTGCATGTTGTTGTGCAGTGTTTCAATACTTTGAAGCATTTCCTTAACATCCTGCTCGAGTTCTAGGACGTTTTCAATAAGGTCTCCGACAGGCGGAAACGTGTAGTTGGTTGTATTGGTGTCATTGTTAAAAACAATGAACACTTCGAAAATTATGTGAAGATCGTCTGAGAATCTTTCGATTTTCTCCAACGTGTTGTTTATTGTTTGATCATAATATTCTATATAACGTCCAGCACGTACAAGTCGTTGTTTTAAAAATTCATTTTTTGTTGAAAGTGGATTATAATCACGAAGATTTTGATTAAATTCAGTAAATATTTGTTGAAATTGTGCCATTTTATTCAATTAAAAATTTGTATTGATACTGTATTATCTAAAAATTAACGTTAATTATTATATATATACTTTTTAAATTTAGTTCGAGTACAGTGAGCTGCGAATGATGCGAGTGCTTAGAGCGTTTCGACCTTCGAGCGATTCGCCCACTAGGAAGACTAGCAAGAAAGGAAGATATGTGAGACAAATGATACAAACGATGCTCAAATTTAATGATTGGTTCTCTAGGCTTCCATTAATTATGCAATTAACTGTTAGCTACGCTGTTACTCTGTCATTAACCGCTTTGTTTTTCAAATTATTCTTATTAATATAATTTATTCGTTCTTAATAAATAATCGAAATGAACTCGACAATAAATGAAGCAGATTTACGATTTAAAATTCCTTGCGGAATGATAATAAGTGGACCGTCAAATTCGGGGAAAACTCAGCTTTTACTTAGAATATTGGACAGTGTAAACGAACTCTTCACGCCCGTACCCAAGGCTATTATCTATTGTTACGGAGAATACCATTCGTTTATACCACAATTAGAGTCAAAAGGAATTCAGATATTTTCGGGATTACCCAGTAATGATCAACTTTCAAATTTACCCCGCCCCTACTTGCTTGTTCTTGACGATTTAATGCTTACACTCAGCGAACTGACTCTATCCGAATTGTTCACGAAAAGGGCTCACCACCATAATTTTGGAGTTATATTTATTACTCAAAACTTATTCGAAAAGACTCTGCGAGTAGCTAGGAATAATTCTCAATATATAATTCTGATGCGAGCGCCAAACGCTGTTCTTCAAATTCGAAATTTGGGAGCGCAGCTATTCCCGGGACAACTTGTATATTTTATGGACGCTTACAGAAAAGCAACTGAGGAACCATACGGTTATTTAATTTTAGATTTACACGCGGGATCTCTCCCTTCATTACGTTTGAGGACAAAAATATTCCCAGACGATCCTGAAAAAATTATATTTACAGCAATTTAAAGATGATTCGAAGAAAAGCACAAGTTGTTGGACCGAGAATCTTGGAAAATTATTCATTTTTAAGAAAAATTTCAAAATCAAAATCGGACAGTAAACGATTAAACGCACTTAGGAATGCAAGTAGTGATGAACTTTTGGCACTTGTTGAAATTTGCTCTAATATACTTTCTTCAAATTTCAATTTAACTACACGACAGAAAAAGAAAATTGTCCCATTTGCAAATTATATTCGAAAATTATCGCGGATTAGATCTGAATCCGGGGCTAGAAAATTTGTAGTTCAAAAGGGTTCGGGTTTATTTCTACCTTCACTCTTAATTCCCGTAATCTCAGAGGCAGCGAGGTATATAATTTCGTCTCAGTTGGATAATTAAAAATGGCCAAAAAACTTGTACTCGTACCCGAGGATATGTATAAAGGCCTAATGTCTTCGAGCCGTGCGCTTCGACTGTCTGGGAGTTCGAGCGATTCGCCCGTCAGGAAGACAGGCGAGAGAAGAGCGACAGCGAGAGACGGACTTCGAGAAGAACGATTCGACTGTAAGAAGACAAGAGACAAAGACGACAAAATAGTTCATGGCTTCGAGCGCTTCGCGCCTTCGAGCTTTCGACCAAAGAAGACAAGCGAGACAAAGGAAGATAGGCGAGATGTAGACGATGGATTGATAAATTTGGAATTTACAAGAAAAAATATGTTAAAAGCTCGTGATCAAAGGGGGAAATCAAAAAATGTATCAGCAAAAAACACTGCGTATAATCAAGAGTTGAGGAGATTTTTGCGCTTTCGGAAAGAAATACGTGATAAACCGATTCGAGTTAAGCTTTCAAATGGTGCAAATATTATTGTTAAAGGATCAAATACGGGGGATGATTCAAAGTTAGAATCAGCCATATTAAATGATGATGGGGATTTAGAATCATCGTTTGCTACAAATTCTGAACCATCCAAACTTTTTGCTACTTCGAGTGCTGGTAAGAGTGCGGTTCGACTGCAAGGGAGTTCGAACGTAGGTGAGAGAAGAGAGCAATCGAGATATGACAACCCATTCGAAACTCCAAAATT
>Ga0307517_10006299_pt1 | contig 17621 bp, 16 predicted proteins | sample 23_EM_MG_FD_194515 | JGI IMG/M metagenome (GOLD analysis project Ga0307517, IMG submission 194515) | Populus trichocarpa ectomycorrhiza microbial communities from riparian zone in the Pacific Northwest, United States - 23_EM | ecosystem: Host-associated > Plants > Roots > Unclassified | place...
TCCTCGCGCTTCTTCCAACCCTGTCTTCCCAAGTCCTCAAGAAATGGATATCGATGCTCTGACAAGAGAACTTCAAGTACGGTCCCGGGCCCGCAGCGCTCGCGCCCATCTCTCTGCAGTTACCTCAAGACCTCCATCGAGCCTAGCATCCAGTGTCGATGTCGTTTCACACCCAACACCCAACCGACCCACCGCCGCCTCCCTTCCGATTCCTGCCCCTGCAATCCATCACGACGATGCCGATACACGCTCCGATGGTGATTCAGTGGCAAATTCCTCCGAGGCCGAATCGAGGATATCAGAAGCTGAAGAAATCTATGCACCTTCAGTTTCCGCTGTTTCTACGTCGAAATCTGCGTACCATACCGCCATATCTGGCTCGTTTACATCAGATACGAATTCGGTTACGCAGAGCTGGGTTGTGGAATCCACGACCTCAGGTCCAGGCGACGCAGAAATCGAACGGTCAAGATCACCTGCAGCTTCGGCTGCATCTTCAGGAAAAGGTCATAATTCGGAAACGGCTAGTGCGGCAGGCGACGGGGAAGGAGAACGCCTCATGGTACATATTCGTGCTGCCCCCATCTCTATCAATAAACTAATGGATAAATTTTCTTTCAGTCGGAGAGCATGCTCAGCGCGACGACAAATACGACAAATACGACAACAAATTCGGAGACAGATTCGAACGATACTCGTACAAAAGCCGAATTATGGAACGAAGTTAAAATGCTCAGTAAGTCATACCTACCGCCGTTGATCAAAGTACAATATTTTAAATCCACAATTCACGCAGCTTTCACCCGCACTCTCACAACACTCTACTCCAGCACTCTTCTTTGCCTGCTAACTACACTACAACTGACTCTACTTGCACGCGGAAAATACATTTCCGCCGTCCTCCAACAAGAACGCCAGGAAAGGCTGCAGGAATGCATGCAAGAGCGGATGGAGCGGGAGATGGGTTTGGGTAACCTCTTGGTTCGAGGTGTTGGAGGATGGATGCGGGAAAAACTCGGAACGGAGAACCAGAGTGACGACAAAGCTCTGGAAGAGTTATTTGCTAGTATGGGTCTCGATGGAGGTTCCCCGGATGGTGATGACGATGCGCAGGAAGCGTGGCCGTTGGATGGGAAGATTAAAGGATTAGGTCGCAGTCCGTGGCTGGGCGAGATCAGCGAGGAGGTGGAGAGTAAGTATTTGACGATGAGCTGGTGGTTGTTGCACGTTGGCTGGAAGGATGTCGGTGAAAGAGTAAGGAGAGGCGTCCAGGAAGTGTTCAACGGGTCAGTTTTTTATTCTTTATTGTATATTTTTTTCGTCGTTGGGACCGTGCTGAAAATGTATTTCAAAAAAAAAGGGTATCACTGAAAACGAAGCTCGCAGCCGTTGACCTGCATCGCTTAATTAGCGATGTACGTCGAAGGGTTGAACACGAAATCACTTTCGAAGGTAGCGAGAAGAGAACTACGTATGTTTTATTTTCACCAGTTTCGCTAAGTTCTACGTTGACTTGTGCTCCTCAGTTTTATCTCCTCTCTTCTCCCACCCACACCCGAGACGATCCATCACGTCCTCACACAAGGCGGATTTACGGCCTCAAACTCCATTTCTCCCCAAGCCAGCACATCCGAAAGTCACCGTCATCCTCCATATCACCAAAGACACCTCTCCGACTCTTCGGCATCCTTCGAGTCATCGCAACTGTCCCACAATTTCGTTAACTCCCCAGCCTTGGCAGTATCTACTCACGTTCCTAATCCATCAAACGCAGTCGCTATGGGCGAGGAAAATCTGCTCTTCTCGCCCCCGTCTCACGCGCTGCGCCCTCATCGTCCGCACCACCAGCCTTCGCACTCCCGTCATCAACACGACGCGGACCAAACGCTAATATACCTCGCCCCGCCGCCGCCGCCGACCCAATTTTCTCTCCTCGACGAACCTTTCATCGCACTTATTGAGGAAACGCGAAGTATATTGGCATCGTCAGATTTCGCTGTTGTCCTTGAGGTGTGTTTGGATAGGGCGACGGAGGTGCTTTTTGAGGGCCTGGAAAAGAACGTGTTTGGGCGCGACGCCGCCGCCGCCGCCGATGTTGAAGATGGTGCGGTTGGAGTGGAGGTGGAGAGGATTAGGTTGGCGGGGTTATTGCCTGGCTTGGCGAGGTGGAGTCAGTTGGCGTTGAACGGGTTGCCGAATGAACTTGTGGATGTGCGTTTACTTTCCCCCTGTTCATCGTTTATTAGGAGGGCTCTAATTATTCGTTGCAGAAAATCTTGAATTTGCGGGAGGTGTCGTGTATCTCGGCGATTGCGTTTGGGAGGTTCGAGGAGAGGTTCCCCTCATGATGTATATTTCGAAGTATCAAGATGTATATGTCGTACCCTTATACCATTTTAATCAAGTATTGCATATCAGACTCATGAGCAGATGGCTGTCCACACCTCTTCACAGGAATGTCCCATCGTCAAACCCCTCTCCGCGACCAAGATAGTGTATAAATTCCCGTTGGCTCACCATCCTCCAATAAAACCCTCTTGTCCACAGTTGGATCGGACACACAAGTGCACGACTCTGTCATCGCTATTCCAGAATCCTATGTGGTAATACATGGAGAATCTCAATGTCCCTCAGTTTTATTACTGATCAGATATAACTCGCCAATAGGATGCCTACCAAAGTCTTTCCCCACCTTGGCAGCCGGTGCCGCAACTGCGCAGCCAAAGAAGTTGGTAGTCAAGTACGCCATGAAGTACGTGATGAAATCAGCAATGGGGTATACCGCTTGGGCTGAGATAGATCCTGCTTCTTGGATAACCATTGTGTAAAATGAGGACGAGGGTTGGGTGGAGGTCTCTGGGGCTGCACCAGCGACGCAATTGAGTCCTGCACAATGGACTTAATCGTTCCTCCTGGATGCCACCTTGAGGTTTAGGTACGAAGCTGATGGAATGCTCACTTTTGCAACGACACTTTCCCCCAAATAACGGTCAAATCGCCCAGCCTTTTTCCACTCCCGAGCTTCTGTACGCTTTTGAAATATTCTTTCCTTTTATACATTTTGGTTGCCGCGTTCGGTGGGCTGCAAGCCCACCCTTTACCAGTCCTAAAATTTTTGTGGGGTGATAACTTATAAGCGTAGTTATGAACCAGCCCCCGTTTGATGTAGGTCTCTGCGATACTGCAGTGCAATAGATAAAATTGACCGCATCAACTAATTATCTAGCCAAAGTTCCTCGCTGCGCCACAATCACCACAAGGCCTCCCCTTCCCTAAGGGATGTGGGCCGGTGCCTTCGGCTTTCATTCGAGAACGTCACAGTCAAGTTCTACCATCTACCATCCTCGCTGCGCCACAATCACCACAAGGTGCCCCTCCCCTTCCCTAATGGATGTGGGCCCTTTCCCTTTATGCTGGACGAATACCCCAAGGAAGGGAGGAGAGGAACCAGGGTGACCCATGAAGTGGCAGGTGGTGCGTTTTTCTCTTTCCCAGCCCCCACTGACAACACGTGAACCGCAAGCATAATAACACAACACGAAAGTGTGCAGCCCGCTGCTGGATGACGTGAACCCAAGGACAATCGACGACAACCCAGGTATCCCCTCATCACTACGCCTTCTTTCATCAAAATTCCGCTCCGACACATCACTACAACTCCCCCGCGCCCAATTTCCATCTAATGCCAGTGTGACCTGAGGCTTTTACATGGTTGTCATGTGGAGTTCCAATTTACAATAAAGTATCTTGGTACTTTGCCATACTGTACCATTTCGACCGATCGTTCACATCACGCATCACAAGGCCTCATGAACTGAACCAATTTGGCTTTCGTCACGCATCACAAGGACTTGTGAACATCCTCAAAATCGGGATTGCAGGTATAAAAAAAAATTTAGGCGCTTCGCGCCAACTTTATGAACAATTTCGTCAAAAAATTCGTTCAGTCACGCATCACCACTGGTCGTGAACACCAGTGTCAGTGAACTATGTGCGTCACGCATCACAAGGTGTGAACGATCGGTCGAAATGGTACAGTATCTGCTCCTGTTGATTCAACAAGCACTTACAGGTCCTCATCACACCGCCAGTCCGTCCATCAGTCTCGGCTAGCACCGGAACTGGCAGAGAACAACCCATAATTGAACGTTTTTTTGGCTGAGAGGGGGAAGGTTCAGTCTAGGGCAGCGCGCGCGCTCAGTGCTGACCAAAACTACGTTGAGAATATCCTCAACACCATTCAATCCATGCGGTCCGTCTCCTGCTCACTGCCAACTTGTACCCTCACGACTCATCCTCTTTCTCTCCATATAGAGGCGACATGCCACATTTACTACACCGTGACCTTGCCAGAAAGGGAGTTGTACAACGCCTTTGCGAGTTCCAGTTCAACACTTTGGCTCGGCTGTCTTCAACTTGATCAAGCGATTATCCACACCCTCCTACTTCAAGTTCCCCGCCGAACAGAGGCTGTGTTCAAGGTTGGGAACTTGGTTGTAGAACCGCCAAGTCTAGAAACGACTGGACTAAGGCGGAGTTGGACGCATACGATATTACCATCATCCAGTACTACGCTGTCCCTGTTGGAGGATATACAAGATGCAACACACTCCACAGATGGTGCGACACATCGTGCTTCGGCTGCCCCCCGGCAGGCGGAGTTTTAACTACCCTAACCTCACTCAAGAGCGCGCTGCCGCGCGAAAAAAAACATATCCCCCTAACCCTAACACTAACCTTAACCCAAACCCTAACGCTAACCCTAACACTAACCTAACGCTAACCTAAGTCCTAACCTAGTAGAATCCAAACCTTAGAGGCACCTAACCGGCAGATACTTCGGAGTTTCAAAATTCCCTCAGTGGCGGGACACCAAGTCCGCCCACAGTTTTGTCAGCCTTCTCGAGCTTCCCTGCCATCTCACCATCATTTAGAACTTCCCCTCAGCATCCCGGCACGACACGACGTTCAAATTGCCTTCAAGGTGTAAAATATCAATAGTACTATATAGTAGAGCTCCCAATAAATTTTAAAATCGCATTTCGCGGAAAATCCATGAATGTCCAGGTGAAAAGAAATATTTGTAGCTCCACACCCATGGAAATACATAAAAAGTCATTGAAGGCGCAAAAATTATGGACTGCCAGAATTGAACCAAAGACTACAGACTTGAGTTATTAAAACGAGAGTGCTGTCGACCATTGCACAACACGGCTACATTAAAATTCAACATTTAATAAACTAGTTATGGAGATCTTACATCACGTGGTCTTTGCCAGTGCTCATTCTTGTGGGGGTGACCAATCCCTGCTACGGTGGCGTGTGACGCATGTGTGACCACTGTGACACTGCCATTTTTATGAGACATTGCTTTTGTGCTTTCTGCAACACGATAATACAAAATCTGCTGTTGTTATTCTCTTTATGAAAGTTTTTTAAATGGCGTTAAAAGATTATAGTTTTTAAATATTAAACATTGCTGTCAAAAAAGCGAAATTAGTGTGTTTTCCCTGCCAAATCAGTTCCTCTGGACTATTTTGAATAGAACTCAGCAACCAGGGCACCTATGCACATGATTGGTAGGAGTATTTTACTCAGAATCTTAATCTGAATCGAACTCCAGGGCCAGAATTTTTATTTTCAGCCCCCATGTATGTGAAAGGCTTATTTTTGCCCCATATCTTGTACATATGGTCAGGAATTAAAAATTCTGGTCCTGAAGTTCAATTAAGATTAAGATTCTGAACAAATTACCTCTATGAATTATATTTATATGTGCTCTAGTTGAAGAGTTCTATTCAAAATAGTCAGAAGGCACAGCTGTGGCAGAGAACTGCTATTGAAGGTCCACATTAACTCTAATTCTCAATAGTGCACTAGATAGAGCTTTAAAATTGCGTTCTATCAAAAAAATATTTATATGAATCGGAGTAGAATTGACTAAGCTATGAATTTATGAAGTCTTGTCCTGCAAGTCATTCCAAATCGGGCCATGGATCAATGTCTGCCAAATTTGGCAGTAATCTGCACTACTCTATGAACTTGGCCAGGCCCTAGTTTACTCAATTCTTCCCTGTTTTTTATGATTTTTTGAGGAGTGCATTAAGAAAATTAAGTGCTACTCAAAGGGTAAAACATTTTATGGGTTAACCTTACTAGATGGATGAGGAATGAAACTGCATTTTGTACTTTGGCTTTGTATTTTTTCAAACCTCACTGATCCTTAGGAGTATGTTAAATTACTGATATATGGCATCTTATGTTCATTGCACAAAAAGGTAAAACCATGAAGAACTCGTGAAATTCACTTGTCTCAACATTCGCGCCGTTTGGGGCAGTCACATGTGACATAGCCGGGCCGTCACCATCACGGGAATTGGCAACCCCCAATTCTTGGCCTCTACATATGCTGTAGACTAAAATTCAATCTTTAAACATCAAATAAAAATTGATTGCCAAACGTATAACTATAGGAAATGGAATTTGAACTGGATAACCATAGAGGAAATCGCTGGATCAGTCAGGACTCAAAATCGAGAGGTGGTTGTCTTGCCGGAAGGTCCACAGGAGGTTCTGAATGACAGGGAAGCTCAAGAAGGCTTACATAAACTGTGGGCGGACTTGTTCTTCCTCAGTGGCAAGCTCCGGCATGCAATTTGATGGGACATCAACGACACATCGTCACTTTATGACGCTGTGCCTGAGCGTGTATGTGTCAACTCTTGTCTACCCCGTCCCTGTTGGGCTTTATGACCAATGAATCTTGTGTTGGAATTTCAGGAGGCTGTGCGAGCATGCACAATGCGCCCGATCTCTGGATTCAAGGTACATTCCCTATCTTTATTGTTCTTTGGGGTATTTTGCCTTTACCCCATTTTATTTTGTAGTCTACAGTATATATACAAGGACATGTATCATAGCTACCCATTGGTTTGTCCTCTGAAGAGATCAGGGACAACCGGAAATCATATCTTTTATCTTATCTTGTTGATGTGATCTCACGAACGAGTACGCTTACCGATTTGATTTCAACATCTTGGGATAGGGATACGGCTACGGCTACTGCCACAGACAAGAAGACGACACAGTGGTCCACCACCTTGGCACATATTCCATGCCCTCACAATGATCGGCATGCCCCAGTATGCTGTTACCCTCATGACTCATGACTGCGCTGAGTAAGGCGGTTCAGATGGAGAGTCACCAGTGTGACAAAGATGTGACGTGCCTGGGCATCTATCAATCTGTTTCAAAAATCTTCAATAGACTCAGCAATGCTTTGCCAACGCAAAGTTATCAGACAGACAGTGAGGTATATAGGCATATCTAAATGCATGGCTAATACAGTCCACTGATTCAAGCTACAAACAGGGGTGGTTGCAGCATCATGGCTGCGCAAGTTCCGCAATTTGGCAGAGAAGAAAAAACTTTAATATGAATCTGCTGCACCCATTCCTCCAAAAATCTACTTCTTCTACGGCACACTCATGGACCCTGATCAACTTGCAAGGGTGTTCCAATTAGGAGACACGGAGCGGCCTGTCACCCGCCAAGTCTCCATTGCGGGATACTCCTGCAAGATGAGCGGCGCATACCCGTCCATCGTCGATAGGCCGAGCCCAGAGAGTATCGTTCATGGCGTAGTGTTAGAGGTAAAAGTTCTCTACTTGTGGTGAGGAGGATTAGTCCTTTTCATATGTGAAACATGACTGTATCATCCGATTTGAAGATGGGGAGATTGTGCCAGGCCCATTATGGATTCGATGGGCGATACAAATCCAAACCACTTGCATGCCCAAAATTTGGCAGACCCGCCACGAATTCGTTCATGAAATATGGTCTTTTCCAGAATTATTTAAGAAGGTGAATAATCATTCACGAACAGTGAAATTCTCCATCGCACTGAATTCATGATCTTATCAAACGAAACGGGAAAACGGAAAATGACGAGGAAATTGCCGCCGATGAATAGGTGCATCAGGTGATCAATCCGAGGTTGTCCAGTCGAAAGGCGGGAGTTGGAGTTGGAGTTGGTTGCGGTTAGCGTCAAGGTTGGGGTCGATAACGGATAAAGCGGTTAGATTCAGGGTCGGTTAGAGTTTGGGTACTTGTTCAAAAATATGTGACAATGGGATCACTTGATATGGGAGATAACAAGTGATTGAATCAGCACACGGAAAGTTGGGGGTGGTGAACGGTAAGCACAGTATAAAGCTCTGTAAATTCACTGGGGTAAAAACATACAATCGAGGGACTAGTTAAATCATAAAAGAATCAACAAGAGAATGAACTGGAAACTACAGGAAGATAAGATTGGAAGCGAAGATAAGATGAGATATGATGGAAAAAGAGTCACGGTCGCTACAATAAATGTACATCGAGTTCGGCCCTTAAAGCGAAGTTCAAGCCACCTCAACCTGAATTACTAGCTCTTGCAAATGCGGAGGAATGGTCGGAAATAGGGAATAATGAGTCGGAGGTAGGCGGAACAGTAATAGGAATGAATGGAGAACAATGAGAGGACTCGCTGGAGTCGAGAAGAAAATAATAAACGAACATGGAAATGAATTGGAATGATACGAAATAAGCAAATTTCAGCAGCCAGAGAACATCGAGGGTATATGCAGTGTGTGGACACGAGAAGAGAACATGAGGAGGCAAAGACCGACAACGACACTCCGGACTGGTTTTCTCTACACAAACTTCGAGTTGATGGCCCCACTTCCGACAACGACAAAAGGTTTCCTCGTTTGTAGAGTTGTTTTTTTGGTTAGATGTTTTCCTATTTTTGGGTTTATCGTTTTCCTTTTTTGTGTTGGATGCTTTGCGAAATTTTAATGTCCAGCATTTATTTTTTTCGGTTATTTTGAGGTTAACTTGTGCCGTGTCCGAGTGAAACCGCCCCCAGGTTCATATGAAGCTACAATCGTGGAGTACATTCCCAAAACCATGCCTAACCCTGCCTAGAAGAAGCTGGTTAGTTGAGTACACTTGAAGGTCAGTTTTCTATTACCTACCCCTTAATCAGTAGAAAGAATACCGGATACTCGACCTAGAAGAAGCCGAGAGAAACATGAGCCAGAAAACAATGAGCTATAATTAAGTGAATGCAAATATAACATACAGTATCTGGTTCATGAATCCTGGTATACACATAAACGTTTTGCTGTCGATGACCTTCACGTTCGGCAGACGCGGATATTTAAAGACATCTTCAGCAGTTGTCTCCTGGAACCATACAAGTAAGGCGCTGATACTCGAGAGAGAGAAAAAGGCATACGGCGAAATTTATTTCGCACTATATGGCAGGCACATAGATAAGTATGGTATGGTCGTCTGATAATATGAACAAGATTTTTACTTACTGAGGGCGAAAAGCCAAGCGGCAGTAGCTTTTTAATCGTTTCCGAGACGAAGTGAAACTACGAGGAATGCTCAAGTTCGGTCGTGCGAGCAAATATCGCAGGACTCACCATGCTAGATCCTGGGCTCCCCCACTGTTCAAAAAGGAGTCGTGTTAAATCGTCAAAGATACATCTTGGGATTTGAGAAGCTATAATCACCGAAAGAAAACTGGACCACTGAGGCAGATAATTCTGTACAACTACAACCTAATATGCCCAAGCCGAACGCTAGAAAATGCACAACACTTTAAAGGGAGATTTGAACATACCTGTGGGTCTTGGTAGAAATAATTATGGTGTATATTCATGTCACCCCCTACATTGTTAATCACCGTGTCGCGAATGGAAACATTGCGAGCGTTGCAGAACATCCGCACCTGCATATATAGGCATTCAGGAATTGCTCGTTTCTGAGTGTATAGCAGGGACAGTGATCAGGACTGAGCGGAAGTGCTTACTTACATCCTGCTTTCTGGGCGAGAACCCATCCTCTGAAAGTGCATCAGAGCTCAAGTCGTCTGAGTCATCTGAATTGCTGTCATCTAGACGGACATCCGAGTCCTTTGTGTCTTCCTCTCGCCATTGATTCAAAATCAAACTGTGCCAAGGTGGCGAATCGGGACCCAAACGGGAAGAAACTGGAGAGGTACGGCTGCGAGCATCAAGTCTTGGGCTGGCTGAGGGTGTATTCGAAGTTGACTCCTCAGCTTTGGCGGCCTGCTTCGATACGAAGGTCGTGGAATAGGTAGGATATGTTGATAGGTCCCTATCCTCCCGAAAGTTTTCCCTCATAGCCTTCTCGAAGTCAGAGAGCTCCGAGGGGCCTATCATAAGTTCCCCATCAAGATCGTTGTACATCTCCCTCTCCATTTGGTTCACCTCCTGGAGTGTGAACATGTGTTGAGCAACAGTACACCATGTCTTGTTGGAACGAGTATCATCACACACAACTTTGGACGCGATCATGTATGCAGAGATGAATAGTCGGTGTACAGATGACGCGTGAGCGGATGGGAACGGTCTCTTTCGTCGATGGAAGCGTGCATTTAGTCGCTGAAGTAGAAGAAGAGCAGCGAAAGTCACGGTAGCATGCAGCTTTGTTCGATACAGGGCATAAGCAATAAAGTGCGGTAGACTTTCTTCAAAGAAACGGCTCCAGGGCGGCGGGGAATAGTAGGGGAACAGATGTATAATGAAGCGAGCAGCGAGCTTTGCAAGGGGTTCCTGGCCATAGTAAGGATTGTGAACGGTGGGTGGTGTGGCCTTAGGAAAAAATTATATAAGGATTTACGATAAAGTTCGAACAAGATGCAGAACTCACCGCGGCGAAGATTGCAGCAAGTGGATCACTGGTGGTATTCGTGATCTTTGTGTCTCGCATGGATCCATTGCGAGCTTCCGGGGACATTTGTATCTGAATTTGGTATTCAGCGGTCACTCCGAGTAATAAGGACCAGAGGATGGGCTCACTTTCGGGGCTTGCTCGGGATGTAAGTCTTTCAGTCTAAGATTTGCACTCGCCCCCCCGCCGCTGGGTGTCTTGCCCGCTGTTAAAGAGGGCGAAGGTGTGGTGGTGGGTGCAGTCTCGGAGAGCTCGAGGGCTTGGGGGATGGGCGGTCTCTTTTCAGTGTCTTTCCTGTCCTGGGCCAGCTCCATGCGCCCGCAATTAAGATCGCGATACACCATGGTGGCGAAATTGGTATTCGTGATCTTTGTGTCTCGCATGGATCCATTGCGAGCTTCCAAGGACATTTGTATCTGAATTTGGTATTCAGCGGTCACTCTGAGTAATAAGGACCAGAGACTGGGCTCACTTTCGGGGCTTGCTTGGGATGTAAGTCTTTCGGTCTAAGATTTGCACTCGTCCCCCCTCTTCCGGGTGTCTTTCCCGCCGTTAAAGTTAAAGAGGGCGAAGGTGTGGTGGTGGGTGCAGTCTCGTAGAGCTCGAGGGCTTGGGGGATGGGCGGTCTCTTTTCAGTGAATATCCCGCCCTGGGCCACCTCCATGCGCCCGCAATTAAGATCGCGATACACCATGGTGGCGACATCGGTATTCGTGATCTTTGTGTCTCGCATGGATCCATTGCGAGCTTCCGAAGACATTTGTATCTGAATTTGGTATTCAGCGGTCACTCCGAGTAATAAGGACGGGCTCACTTTTGGGGCTTGCTTGGGATGTAAGTCTTTCAGTCTAAGATTTGCACTCGCCCCCCCGCCGCTGGGTGTCTTGCCCGCTGTTAAAGAGGGCGAAGGTGTGGTGGTGGGTGCAGTCTCGGAGAGCTCGAGGGCTTGAGGGATGGGCGGTCTCTTTTCAGTGAATATCCCGCCCTGGGCCACCTCCATGCGCCCGCAATTAAGATCGCGATACACCATGGTGGCGACGTCGGTATTCGTGATCTTTGTGTCTCGCATGGATCCATTGCGAGCTTCCGAGGACATTTGTATCTGAATTTGGTATTCAGCGGTCACTCCGAGTAATAAGGACCAGAGGATGGGCTCACTTTTGGGGCTTGCTCGGAATGTAAGTCTTTCGGTCTAAGATTTGCACTCGCCCCCCCGCCGCCGGGTGTCTTTCCCGCCGTTAAAGAGGGCGAAGGTGTGGTGGTGGTGGGTGCAGTCTGGGAGAGCTCGAGGGCTTGGAGGATGGGCGGTTTCTTTTCAGTGTCTTTCCCGTCCTGGGCCAGCTCCATGGGCCCGCTTGAATTAAGTTCGCGAAACACCTTCGCAAGTATGGTGGCGAAACCGGTATTCGTGATCTTTGTGTCTTGCATGGATCCATTGCGAGCTTCCGAGGACATTTGTATCTGAACTTGGTATTCAGCGGTCACTCCGAGTAATAAGGACCAGAGGATGGGCTCACTTTCGGGGCTTGCTCGGGATGTAAGTCTTTCAGTCTAAGATTTGCACTCGCCCCCCCGCCGCTGGGTGTCTTGCCCGCCGTTAAAGAGGGCGAAGGTGTGGTGGTGGGTGCAGTCCGGCGATCAAAATCGTGACACATCTCCGCGTGCATGGTGGCGAGGAGGTCGATTTTCGAAGTTAGATTGGAGTAAGGATCACTCTCGGCAGTGGTGGATGATGTGGTCTTAGGAAATGTAAAATAGATAATGATTTACGATACAGTTGAACAGGATGCAGAACTCACCGAGAGTGCAGCAGAAGAGCATCTTGGGGCTCCTGAGCCTGGATTACGGGTGTCCATTGATAAAGACCACGCGATGGAACCTGGGATGAAATTGTCAAGGTAGTCCCCTCCGTGAAAGCTCATGGTTAAAGGCAGGGAGACAGAGGTGGATGGCGGCTGATGATATCTGGGCACAGCCAACGATCTTGAGGCGCCGGAGTACAAACTTGAAGGCACACAGCCTTCACAAGTCTGCCCTGACACTTCTCATTTAGGGGTGCATCCAAGGTTGATCCAAGGTGTACCGTATCGCAACGTGTAAATTTATTGAGAATGCAAACCTGCACGCCTATCAACAGGCAATATAGGTATGATCGAGCTCTTGGCTCTCTCGTTACTATAGTATTCCCTTAGCTATCTTGGCACCACGTACATATATTCTCAAGCCTCGTAATGTGCCACCTCAGTTCGTTCTACACGCACTGAGGTGAGCCCCATACTATATTCATGTTTCCCTTATGTCGTACTTACTTGTCTGCCTAGTATATTCCTATAGGTACTATCTAGACTAATATAGTTCGTTCTACACGCACTGAGTATATTCCTATAGGTTATGGGCCCAGACCCCGTTGCTTAAATCAACATTCATAACTCAAAATCTACTCCGTGACCTCGATTTTTACTCTACCTGCTACACCAAATGTCTACCACTAAACTAGGCGAGGACTTCGACATGAAAATTCCACGGCTCGACGTCGCCGGCACATAGTGACGTTACACTGTACTCATGGTACGCCATTGAGTGCACTTCTAGCTCGGGAAGACGGCCAGATAAGCCAACGTGTTCCCTCGGTCGGAGCATTGTGACCCATTCGAGGATGAGTGAAAGGGGAAGGACACCCGAATTCTTATTGTTCTGCACAAACACGGACAAACAACGGGACAATAGACGACTTGACATTGTTCATGGCTGAACAAAAGGAAAGGGAGGCAATGGCGGTCCCAGTTTCGCTTCTTGCTTCCCCAACCTTTGCGCTGCTACTATGCGTCGACCAACGACCCTCGCGGTCGACACGACCAATGAACTTGCTTACGAACTCAACATATCCCCACGAACATCCATCGACTCTCATTCCACCACCACGGATCTCAAGCATGCGACGACACCTGCTCCTCCTCAACCTGCGCAACCCACGCTCACTCCCTCCATCCGAGTTTTGTTTTCCCACATCTCACGGAAACACTTCCTATGCCTGATCGTCCCCGCCATCTTTTCATCCTTCATCGCAGGCGGCATTGCCCCTTTCATGACCTTTGTTGTCGGCCAAGCCTTTGACACCTTTGCTCAATTCTCACTCACCCCAATCCACCACAAGCTGCCAAGGATGCTCTCCTCCACGGTGTTGCTGCCCTCGAGCTCATCGGGCTGGCGTTCGGCTCCTTGGCCCTAGGCAGTATCACTTCTTGCCTCTGGATCTGGGCAGGCGAGATCAACGCCATCTCCCTCCGCAAAGCCGTTTACACCGCGGTGACGCAGAAGGACATGGTGTGGTTTGATATGCACATGGGTGCGACAGAAGGAGCAGTTCAAGCTACCACCGAGGACAACCAACGAGGACCCATTGGTGCTGGTGGTCTTATAGCTAAATTCTCAATGTGTGTTGCCTTTTCTGTTAGCATGTCCTCTCATTGATTGTTTACAGAGAAACCGATGACGTTCGCATGGGGTCGTCCTTGGCCTCGGGTATGATCATCTAATACCTCACGACATGCATCGCCTGTCTTATCCTCGCCTTCATGCGATCTTGGGCACTTACCCTTGTCATCCTCTCCGCCGTTCCCATCCTCATGCTTATTCAAGGCCTTTCCCAAGGGTTCGCCAGCCCTTTCCTCGCACACGAATGTGAACAAACCGGTATCGCCGCCACCATTATCGATCGCGCCATCGCTGCCATCGCCACCGTCAAAGCTTTCAACGCTGCAGAGATGGAAAGCCAACGAGCCAACGCATCCTTCCTCCAGCTTAAAAAGGCAGCGAGAAAGCTCAACAGAGTCTGGGGCACAACCTCTGGCATCGCTCAATTCGTGATGATGGTCATGTTCGTGTAAGGATTTTGGTTCGGCGCCAAACTAGTCCGCGAGGGCGAGTGCAGTGCTGGCGATGTTATGGCGGTGTTCTGGGCTTGTCTGATCGCGACGAGCAATTTACAGATGTATATCCCTCAGTTTATCACCCTTGCCCAAGGGGAAATTCGCCATGGTGGCTTTGCTCACCCTCGTCGGCGATGCACCATCTCCTTCGCCACCTTCTGATGCTCATCCAACATCGCCTACGTCTCCTAATTCCCTCAACACAATCACTCATGGCACCCGGAAATCGCGGACGCTGCGCAAGATCACACCCGCTCGGTGTTACTGTGAACTCGCTCTTCACAACGTGACGTTTGCGTACCCGTCCCGACCCACCGCCCCCGTTCTCACCGACGTCTCTCTTTTTACCAGCCAACGAAACGACGTTCATCGTCGGATCTTCCGGCTCAGGCAAGTCTACGGTGGCACAGCTGCTGCTGAGGATGTACGAACCACAAGAGGGAACGATCTTGACGAACAGGACGTGCGGTTCCTGGACGAAGAGTGGATGCGGGCCAACGTCGCTGGGGTCGGTCAACAAGGCGCTTCCAGGGTGGTGATCCTAGATGAGAAGAGCGTGTATGAGAACGTGGCGATGGGCCTTTTGGAGCACTCTGATCGAGAGGATGTGACGAGGGCAGAGGTGGAGGATGTGTGTAGGGCCGCGTTGGTGCATGAGTTTGTGAGGGATCTTCCGGATGGGTATGATACGCTTCTTGGCGGCGGTACTGGAGTGGGCCTCAGTGGTGGGCAGAAGCAGCGTTTGTCGATTGCGCGTGCGAGGCTTAGGAATTTGATTCTTGGTGCGTCTCAACTATTCTACTTTTATCGCTTTCACTCCTGTTTCTCTGCCTATAAAAGGGAAAGTCTGCGTGGAAAGGTGAAAAACGAGCCTAGTTGGCGATACTCACTTAGCTTTTTTTTCAGACGAACAGAGGTTCTCCCCCCCGAAGGGCAACGAAGAACACAAAAAACATATCTACGTACACTAACAATGCATGTATTATGTACTCCAATAAACCGGTTTCAAATACATCTAAAAACCAGTTAGCGTGGTGGGGAGAGTGTGAAGAACTCGAACCCACTAATGTGTTGTAACTAGTCTAACACGATACAATGATACCTCTAAAAAAATCAGTCAGCGCATGTTTGACAAGCATGTAAGGTTTCGACTCGACGAAAGTAGGATACAGATGGGCTAGGAATGATAAATTGAGACAAACAGGAACTCCATTATGTAGATATATACACAGGCCATTGAATCTCTTACTATGTTGGTGCTCCATGGATCCTTTATAAAATCATGACCCGAACTCCCATATGTTCATCTTAGTTTACTCGTACGTTAGTAAGTGTCCTCAGAAATCAGCTTCGAAGCGCCATGATCCAGCACTTCGCAAATTTTGTTCGTGTCAGCTTTCCCTTCAACATTCCCGAGTCCCGACCTTCTTCATGCAATATGAAGGCAGGACCGAATTCCTCTTCCGCGGCCTCAAAATCATCTCGTATATACTCTGCGTGTAAGTATAGGCATTGGGCGTTGCTAATGATGCATTTGGCTATGGTGCAATGGTGTTTCAACAAAGCATTTGGCTATGATGGAAAGTATTTCAGGAAGAGACGAAATTAGAGTCTCAGGATGAGATAATAAGGGACCCACGGTCCACAGTCAGAAATGGTGGCGTTAATGATTGCGTGAGCCAGGATAGTGGAAGGAAGTGTTAGAGAACGACACAACCGCCGCAGCAACCAGGAGCAGGTTGGTCTTTGTCGCCACCGTTTCCAGCGAGAGTTGGAGTACCAGCTTGTTGTTTCTAAATTCTCGCAGAAATAAAATGCCTGAAAAAATTGAATCGAATCAAACCTGGAGTACGAACCTTATTATTTTTCCGGATCTCCCGGACGAGGTTCTTGAAAGCCTCGTCGACATTGAGCCCATACGTCGCGGATGTCTCCATGAATTTACATCCAAGCTGCTTCGCGAGATCACGACCCTCTGTCACGATCGCGTGGTCAACACACGGCCGGATGGGTGGACATGTAAACAATCAGGGCATACCATTTATGCCAACCACTCGCTCATGTTCCAAGTCACACTTGTTCGCGACGACTATAATAGGAAAGGAGTCCTTGTCTTTGACGCGGAGGATTTGCTGATGGAAGGTGCTAATTTCCTCAAGGGAGTAACGCGAGGTGATCGAGTAGACGAGGAGGAAGCCCTCAGCCACGCGGATGTACTGCTCCCTCAGTTCTGGAGGAAACATCGGTCAGTCAAGAAAAGTTTTAAGGGAGGTGGTTCATAAGTCAAAAATCCACATGATGAATTGCAGGGATTATGCACCGGTAAACTTCCTCACCAGAGATGTCCAGCACATCGAGGAGTGCGACCTCTTCGTCAATGATGCATTGCTGGGGGCTTCCATCTAAGACGCGTACAAGTTGTTATTTGGTGGGAATGGGATTTTTGAACTCACCATGAATGATATAATCATTTTCGTCGAGGAAACGGTTTTCGATGAGCTGCATGGCTAAAGCAGACTTTCCGACCCCTGCGTAGAAACGTCAGAGGTACGCGGAGATAAGTTGACCTATGACCTACCGCTAACTCCTACAACAATCAGCTTGTACTCTCTAGGGAGCTGAGTCCAGATGCAAATGAGAGCTTTGTACACGACGAGACAGTGCTAAAGTTTACCGTAACCATTGATGTAGTCATGATCAGGGAGTTGGGCCAAGGTTGGGCCACCGTAAAACGTCGTAAGCGCTGATTTTGATGGGTGACACTGCTGCAACACTGCTGTGGTGGGACTATTTTAAGGGGCGTCAAAACAATAGGGATTTTCACGTGAATTTCTCTATAAGGTAATTCACGTGACTAATAAATGTGAAATCAGGCATTCTAAATTTTGCCATTTCATTTTGAACCCCCCACAGAATAGTCCCACCACAGCAGTGTGACGCGGTTAC
>Ga0307517_10006300_pt1 | contig 17620 bp, 25 predicted proteins | sample 23_EM_MG_FD_194515 | JGI IMG/M metagenome (GOLD analysis project Ga0307517, IMG submission 194515) | Populus trichocarpa ectomycorrhiza microbial communities from riparian zone in the Pacific Northwest, United States - 23_EM | ecosystem: Host-associated > Plants > Roots > Unclassified | place...
GGCGGGAGAGTATTAGATCAGGCGGCGTCAGGGCGGGAGACCCTTAGATCAGGCGGCGTCAGGGCGGGAGACCCTTAGATCAGGCGGCGTCAGGGCGGGAGACCCTTAGATCAGGCGTCGCCAGGACCGAGTAGCGCAGCATCAGACGCAGTCAGGACACACAGGACGTAGGGGTCCGTGTCCTGATTGCGTCAGGACGGACGGCGCCAAGTAACGCAAAGTCAGGACGCAAGGTGGATCCGACATTACGTCCTGATTCGCGATTTGCGTTCTGGCGTCAGGTGCGTCAGACGCATAGGACGCACAGAACGCAGGGTATTATTTTTGCTGATGTTTAGCATCGCAAGACATGTGATTCCCTATCGGCACTCACAACTCAAATGCAGTACAATTCGATCTTCAATGCTGGTGAAATCCTACGAGAACGAAGAATTACGAAGAGGGCTAGCAGGTCACGATAGTGAACGGGAGGCAGAAAAACTCAAAGAAATGGCTGCTGCAGAGGATTATGGTTATTGGGCTGATAGGAAGGAAGAAAGTATAGAGAACGATAATGGCTGTATCTCTGATGATGACGAATCACACAAGAAGGACACCGAATGGTCATTTGTTGATCAGGATGGCAGGCGAGCATTTGGAAGAGAGCCAAAGGCTATACTACCTGACCGCGGACTGGCTGAATCTTAATATGCATGGCCTGGACCACCTCGAAGCCAAGGTGTAGATCACTTGGGATGCTTCAAGGGATCAGATCCTGAAGAAAGAATCTGGGATAGTACAGTCAACATGTATGTTGCATCCCAAACTGATAAGGAGGAAGGCTCATAAGAGGGTGAGGCGGAGATTCCCGGTTAAGCACTGAACGATCTTGAAAGTATCGACCAACAGGGTGACGAAAATTCCGGCTTCATAGCAGGCTCAAGGGGCCTCCTGGAAGAGGATTCTTCGGAGGAGGAGGCTCTATCGGGAACCACTGATTCACTACCGGTTATACCTGTACCTGGGGCAAGAGACCAAACAGGAACTAATACCACGATTCGAGTTCCGCCCAGGAAGCGTGCCTGAACTGGGGGGAAAGAAAAGAAAAGATCCCATTTCCACTAAGTTACTTTTCGTGTAAAATCATTATCAAATCATAAAATTTGACTGAGTAATTGAGAAGTCATTTTCTCTATCCCCTAAGTTATCCTAGTGGCCAAGACATGCCGAGGAGGTGTCAAGTCAACAATATATACCGTAGTGAATGACGAGCCGCCATGGATTGATTGGAAAATACCCCATTTAATCGAGGGACTGCATGTGGGATTGGGCGGACGCGCTCCATTTTCTGATTCTCATCTGCCCCATCAGACGTGCACACCGCAAGCAAATGTAAGACTGCGTAGAAGGATTCTATGTTTTCAGAGGCGGAAATTCAAGAAGTCTGAATACATTGTCCATTTATTCGAGTTCTTACGATAAGCTACAGGAACAGGAGCATCGTCATGAAAATCATACGCACACAAACATCATACGCACACAAATCATACGGTCAGAAAAGATCACACGCACAGAAAGATGATACGCAAACAAATGGTACGCACACAAATGGTACGCACACAAAATCATACGCTCAGAAAAATCATAGGCCCAAAATAATACACTGGTAATGCTGTCGTAGATAATACGGACTAGTGCAAAGGCTAGTTGCATTGGCTCTAGGTAGTCGAGTTTGTCAGGTCATAGCATGATGTGTCTTCCCCTATATTCTTACTGTTTCCCCTTTTCTCCCATGGACACAGAAAGCATTCGCCCCACCGCCCTCTCAATCTATGTCCCGCGCTGCACCCTCTTGAACCCAAGTTCCTCCCCGCCCAAGTCTCTCCTTACCTGCTATCCACTCGAGCACATTTGCATACCTTTATCGTGGCTCTATACCCACCGCACTTCATTCTATCCTGCTTTGAGCGGGAGGGAAGCTCGCTTTGGATGAGTTTGTGTGGCTGAGGAAGACTATGAGAGGGCTATCAAAAATGAAGAAGAGGGATGCGGAGGAGCGCAAGCGGCAGCGCGAACGAAGAAAAGCTGCGAATCACCTCCACATCTCTGAACATGGGAGTGAAGATATTGCAAATTCTACCATGCATGCCAAAGGTGTGTTATTCTCTGCTATTTAACCAATCTCCATGCATGGGCTTGAAAATAGCAATTGTTGTATTTACCTTTCAACTCGGTCACATATCTGTATTTAGGGCATATACTAATCTCCTCGTCGCTTGTATTAGATTCGCGGGAACCATGTTTACGGCTGGATATCGCTAAGGTTTATTCAATGAAAAGGAATATTTCCCACATGTTGAAAACCCCCGATCATCCACGCATCAGATACCACTAATGTGGCGATTTTGACGTTCAGGACTCAATCCTTTCGCGACCTAAACGGCAGCCGGATACCAACTTGAACGAGCGTTTCGAAGAGTAAAATGAGCCCCAATTACACTGGATCCCCGGTGACATTGTTATAATAAAGGACAAGGAAGTAATTCATCCTTTGGGCTAAGACTAGCCTTATATACTAAACCATCTTTAGGCAAGACGTCCCATGTGTAATCAAAGCTGGGAATAGCAAGACATGTTGGGTATTACCGCAAGTTGAACCGGCGGTACAGAAATATATTGCGTCACGGAATATAGCGGCAGATCATACCCGACATGGTGCAAGCAGTACGCGGAAGCGCTATAGGCCAAGCGAGACGGAAGGCGCTCATACCACTCACAAGGCTGCGAGTGATAGTATGAAGGATGCTACAACCCTAAGTTCTCCTGCAGGAAACGGGAGCAGTGAACATAACCAGCACGGTACTTTCAGAACAAAAAGCTGTGTCATTGGGCACTGTGCCTTCATTCCACGAATGGGATCACGAACGTAGATTATTGAACTTGGACCCGAGCCAGCCCAGTGATATAACACGAAATCAGCAATTCACGCACTAAAAGAATTCGGCCAACAGCTTTCACCATTCACTCAAACCGTTGAGGCGCTATTTCAGACTTTCCTCCCGGAGGAGCATTCCAAATACACAGCCGTCTCTGAGACCATTTACGATAGGAAAGCTGACAACGTTGACGAGGCATTTGGAATATGGACCTCGCGCTCACTTGTCATCAACGCGAATACCAATAACCATAAGAATCTGGAGGACGTATCGCATGGGTGGTGTGCGATAGTAGTATTCGGAGACTTTGAGGGCGGCAATGCCTGCTTTCCTGAGCTTGGCGTCATGATTGATTGTACCCCTGGTATGTAGAGACTCTCGCTCATCTTATCCAATCCCCATAAGTAACTAAGATATATTCTCTAGGTTCCATTATTTTCATGCGTTCCTATCCAGTGGAACATTATATTGGCTCTTTTGTGGGAAATTGGTGTAGTGTTGTCCACTTTACACATCAAGCAGTGAACGATGCATATGTGGAGACGACGGGGAAGCCATGGTGGGAGTTCAATAAGATGCCTGAATGGTGGCAGAAGTTGCGCATGCATCTGAATGTATAATAATGTTCCTAATCATTGATTTTCGATTTAGTATGGGTATACACTCACACCCCACTGTCCCGGATCTTGATAATCCGGATACCTCGCGGTGTCGTGCGAATCTCAGTAAGTTCTGAATTGCTTTACACCAAAGCCTCCCGTGTTGTCCCAGATGACTCGCTATCCCGGATGGATTCTTAGGATTTTGTCCGTCCGGGATAGCGGGGTGCTCGTGTATACCTTTGAGCTTGTACTGCCCTCGGTTGCAAGGCTGTTCCCCTAAAATCATACGTCCAAACTATACGCCCAAAGCCATACTCCGAAAACCATACGCTTATAACCATACGCCCAAAACCATACGCCCAAAGCCAAACCATACGCCCAAAACCATACGCCCAAAGGCCATACGCCCAAAACCATATGCCCAAAAGCCATACGCCCAAAGCCAAACCCTACGCCCAAAGCAATACACCCAAAACCATCCCTCCAAAACCATACGCCTAAAACCATACGCCTAAAAACATACGCCCAAAACCATCCACCCAAAACCATACGCCCAAAAGCCATACGCCCAAAGCCAAACCATACGCCCAAAGCCATACACCCAAAACCATACGCCCAAAACCATACGCCAAAGAGGGTCACCTAAAACCATAGCTTTTTTTACGCCATAGTGAGCGCCCAGTTTAACCAACTATCTGCAAGTTTAGGGTAAGTGATTGCTTGAACCTCAAACCAGATTTAAATAGTGGCTAGTATTTGGGTGGATGGCTTGCAAGGCATGTGAGACGTGACGCCTAAACCAATAGTCTTTGAATGAAAAGCCCAAAACTGAATGCCCAAAGCCATAAGCCCAAAGGCATACTACACCCTGAATGAGATCACGAAATGATAAGCCAGAGACCATATCCTCAAGAAGATAAGAATCGTTCATGCACCACTATACAACTATACCCTTAGAGTTATGTACCCGGAATCATATGCTTAGAAGTACTTAGAAACATACCTAGATTATACGCTTACAATCATATAGTGAGAGCGATTTCCAAACAGTATTTATCTCAAACTAGAAGCCCAAATCATAATGATAATGTGAGCACGATATTCAAATCCTATCTTTTGAGATAGTTGCCGGATTGCTATATCGAATATCCAAATAGTGGAGTCATCATCCTAGACATACGAAGTAATTAGGGCGTGTTTGGTCAGGGAATTCTGGTCTCAAATTGTGATTTCAGATCAGGATTACGAGGCCAAAAACCCTTTAGATTTCAACCTGCCATGTGTTTAGTCAGAGAATATCACGCGTAGGAATATGTCGGGCCCGGCAAATGGGCAAGAGTCGGGAACGAGAAGAAGGGGGCCGTCTTGGCAATCAGCGTGGAAAGTAAAATAGCCGCCCCGCCCCACAGCCCGGCCAGGGCCCCGTGTCATACAGGGCAGGGAGGAACGGCAAAGAGTTGACCCCGGGCCGAAGTAAAGGCGGGGTCACAAAGTGAAAACCGGCCCCGCCCCACCCCGTCACGAACACCAGGGATTGTGTTATCACTACACTATGATCATAATATTATGTATGCATAGTAGAGGAGAAATAGAATAGATAATACACATAGCAAAGGAGCCCAGAAGCCCAGAAGCCCAGAAGTAAGAAAACTGTAATAGTTTAGGGGCACTGAGAGGGAGGTCGGCGGGAGATGATATGCGGCTGCCAGGCCGTGATATGTCGGGCGGGTGATTCGAAGAGGGGCTGCTATGGGCAGGTCTTCTGGTGGCTAATTGTAGGTTCTGTACATTCAGAAGGTGGGGAAATGTGTCAGGCAGATCGTCAAATGCCAGGAGCACATCATAGGACATACGGCCGACAGAGGAGGTTGTATGGGACGCCTGGGCACAGGGATAGGTAGCAGGAGATGTCCGGCCGAAGAGATGGGTTGTTGGGTGTGTCCGCAGGACACCCATGAATAAAGATCAGGATCAGGAGGTCGTGAGGGAAAAGGTCAAGGAATGGAGCACGCCCGCTAGATGCGGGGAGATACACTATGGGATTGGGAGGTAGAGAGCGAAAAGGAGTGTATCTGGGGGGGTGCAGGACGGAGAGGGGTTAGGGAAGGGCACTTAGAGCGGAATCCGCAGGGTGCACAGTATCATAGGAGGATACCTGGTGGTGGGGGGGGTTGTAGGGCTTGTTAGGAACAAGGAGATTGAAGTCGCAAAACGTCAGGAAAGGGGTACCATGCAGGGGGGTGCATGGGGTGTAACGAGCTGGTAGGGTTGTCCGAAGGGCGCAGGGTGGCTGTGGGGGACTGCTTCTGGTTGTGTCCACACCCAGAACTGAAGTTTACGTTATATGCGCCCGCAAAGTCCGGCGCACAGGGATGGCAGCAGGCAGCAGGGCACAGGTTGATTTTTTTGCTGATGTTAATGCCGGTAATGTTATCAAAAAGTAGTTGCCCAAGAAAAACAGTTTCTGACAACACATCCTGATACTGTTCTATTGCTCAATGCCATTGCGGATACGGTCTCCTCCACTGCACCACGTACCTTTGTTTGTGATAAACCTGAAAACACGACAGACACAGCCTACAAATCTGATCCCAGGGTGGAGATCACCATTATCCATACACTAACTGGTGAGATAGATGATATGCACAACGATTCACACACAGAAGACGCCTCTCACTCAGTTGTCTCTGCACAGGCTTAGGCTCTAGAAAATATTCCTGGTGCCGATACTCCACTCGGCGAAGCTGCTTGCTACTCCGAGCTGGATAAAGCCATGGCTAATGACTCTTCGGGCCCATTCGCATCTGACGACCACCTTAATTTTGCGACCTGGTTTGTCCAGGGCAAGGTAGCCAAGTCGCCCATGGATGGGTACTTTCCCTCAGGTTGGGACGACACTAATTGCCTATGCTTGCAGTCCAACTATACATTTCGCAAACACAAGGAGGTACTAGACCAATTTGGTGAATACATGGTGGAGGCAGAAGTCAATATTTGTGATAGTCGACTGGCAACAACTTTCAATTATCAAAATATTATTGACTATGTGCGGGTCCGGACACCCCAGGTTGAGTATAGCTCATCTATAGCTTACACTGGCACACCAATTCGAGAATCTGGTTCATATGCTGAGCTATTATATTCAGAGATGCATACTGTGTACTGGTGGTGTGATAGACAGGTATGAGATAGACCCTGAGAGATCTTGGAAGAGGTGTTTCCCATTCTAACTGGCCACTTGGTTCCTGGGTTGAAGGTTTGCCTGCCAGGTCAATAGTGGTTTCCCTTATCAGATTGTCTGACTAGACGCAACAGGCCAATTCCTCATGGGATAAGAAAGCCTGGCCAATATACATGACGATTGGCAATATCTGTTCACGGACGAGAAACAGCCCTCCCAAGAACCAAATCCCTCTTCGGGCTTTGCTTCCAGTACCCCCAAAGTTTACTTGCAAATCAAGTCATACCAACAAAGCCCAGAGGCAGATCAATGCCGATACCCTGTGGGCCATCTTCCAGGTTATCCTGGTACCATTGCAGCGGGTTGCCCAAGAAGCAATGGTAATGGATTGTGTAGACAGCAAAACAAACATTTGGTTTCCTACTAGTAGTTTGTTGACCTGGATAGTGGATCATGATAAGCATGTAGCCTTGAAAGAGATAGGCTGTAAGTCATGCCCAATGTGTAAGGTTCTGTGCGAGGATCTCGGTTGGAATCTGTGGCAAATATGTAAGTAATCTTCATTTCGAGCCATGATGGGGAAAGCCTCCTGGGTCTGCGTTATTCGGTGCTGCCTCTGCCCCATAATGCACTCTCTATAAATGTCCTGCGACCACATTAGATATAGGGAGAAAGCCCGAAGGTTTAAGCCGGCAGAGTTTGCCAGCCTTGATGTATACTTTCAGCCGTTGGGCATGAAAATAGGCAAGAAGGGATTTATTGGACACGATCGAGCAAGCCCCTGGACATACACATGCCAGACCTCTTGCCCAAAATCTAGCTTGGCCTATTCAATCATATGATGCAATCGGTGGATAGATTCCTGCAAAAGAGGAAATCACAAAAGGTGTTCAACAACTCTTGGAAAGAAATTCTTCCGTGGCCTGGATTCAGGCTACCGCACAAGGGGTATTGCGAAATGACCGGATAGCGGGGAAAGAAGATGCGCAATCTGGGCTGTTGTATTTGAGCCTCAACTGTGTCCTCATTGGGAAATCCGGACAGGTTTCTGTATCATGTATTCAAGCGCTCTTTGAACTGTTTTAGCATGCTAGTTAACTTCGCTGTCATGGCTCAATATCAGAGTCATACTTCAGATACACTTGCGAACTTGGAAAGCCAGCTGCAAAGGTATCACCGGCTAAAGACATTTTGTCGAGTTCCATACCTTGAAGGCTACTCACACCGGGGCAGATCTCCATGGTTGCGATATAAGGGATCTCATCGGAGATTATTGTGCTTCAGAGCTCCGCCATAGGACCAGGGCTCCGCCCCTTTGCCATGCTAATCAACAAAGAGCCGAAAGGTACGATCAGGGGCCAACTAGATATGACGTGCGAACCACTTCAACTTGATCAAGATGCACTACCTGATTCACTTTGCCCCGCACGTAGGATATTTTGGATCCATATGGAGGTATCCTGGAGAGATGTGTCAACTAGGACATTAGGATCAGATTAAAGATGGATACCGCAGGTCAACCAAGAATGACCCCGCCCCAACAATCTTGTCACAAATGGCTGGCAGCATTCCCTGGGCATGAGGTTGCAGACCTTCTAACCACTTTTGACAGTCGAAGGTGTGATTGTAGCTGAACATAGTGGGATGGAAAGGTTGTCTTTTTCAAGTGAGAGTACACAGGGCCGGGTTCTGAAAGGCTATATGAAGAACAGCGGTACTCTGATCGAACTATCCGCAGCCTCCAATATCTAGGATACCGACATGATGCAGGAGATAGAAGGTTTTAATAGGCAAACTGGTGCAAATGACCGGCGGTTGCCTGCTGAGCGCAATGAACTAGAGATACTCCTAGTAGGAGGATTTGGTCGGCTTGAAAATCAACTAGCCAACTTTAAGGAACGTGCGAGCTTCCAGATCTACAGGGCCCGTAGCACAGTAACATAGGCCTTCCGGGTAGGTGGCCTCAGAAATGGTTGCGTATGGGTGCAGACTGATGGGGAAGCGAACTAGGTAGATTCATGATGAGGGGTAGTGGCTCGGTTGCTGTCACATTTCAGGATAAGCAATATTGCAGTAAGGCGGGCGCTGCCGGTCTTTCCCATTGGTTTACATATTCAATCCAGTCAATAGGAGCCGATTTCACATGACTAGGCAAACCTATTTGAGTCAGCCGTTTGATGAATACTCGAGCCATGTGAATAAGCAGTATAGGAGCAGTGATTGGACATGCACAGCTAATTCTTAGCGGTGAGAGGCAATACATTGTGAATCACAGGTTTGCTCTACCGACGTTTAATGAAATATATTAAGTTATTCTGTCCAATTATGCACAGTATTATTTAAACAAGTTGCGTGAGGCACTTAACCTAGCAGTTGTCTTATTGAGTGTCCGGCTTCAACTGGGTTGGGTGAGTACTACACAATCTGCTGCGGTTTATATGAATATTTTAAATAGGTTGAATTGTATTGCGTGAATATGTGGCCATGTTGAAGCCATATACTCAAAGTGGCAGTGGCCATAATGAGTGTTCAGCTTCAACTTGACCGCACAGGAGCAGTACACGAGCTCTGGGTGTTTAAGGAAGTATTTTAAATCGGTTTAATTGTTCTGGAGGACTATACTCCCAACATGAAGCCGGATACAGTGATACTTAACATCGCAATTCCCATATTGAATATCAGGCTTCAACTCGGCCGCGTGAGTTCTGTGGATGCTTAATAATGACAATTTATTCTCACCTATGGCAAAGCCCACCCAAGTAGGGCGTCTCCATGGCGGCCGTGCCAGGAGTCTTCTGAAGTGTAACGGAATTATGAGAGTGACAGTAGGGCGCTAGCAAAGACATGAGTAAAGTAGAATATCAGAGGATGAGAGTGGACAGATCTAGGTCGCTAGAGGTGTGTAGTGTTGGTTATGGCGTGGGACGGGGCGGGTTTTCACTCATCAGACCCCGGCCTTACACGGGGCTGGGGGGGTATGTTTCGGGTAATCCCCACCCCGCCCCCGTCCAGGGCCCACCCCCACTCATTCCCTGAACGGGGCACCGTTTGTTACCACTTATTTTTAACGGGAACCTGTCTGGGGTATGGCTGGAGGGGGGGCCTGAGCGGGGACAGGGGCAGGGAATGCCGAAAAAGTAACCTGCCCCAGGCAGTTGAGTGGGGCGGGGCAGGGACAAGGGCCGGGGGCCCGCGTTTTTCGGGGCCCCGTTTGCCCCGTTACAAATACTAGAGGTGAGAGGGAATCTGGGAGGGCCGACAGATATGCCCTGTTGGTAGGAGTCAGCAGACGGCCTGAAGACAAGGAGCCAATGGGGGTGGATACCAGACGAAAGTAGTGGCAAGGTGTGGGGTCGCAAGCACAACGTCGAGGCATTTGCAAGGAAGGGCAGTCCTCTTGCTGTATCAGATGTGAGATGAAAAGCAATCTGGGCTCGTGAGATCCGGACGGATGTCACGCAAAGCGTGGACTTGCCTCGTCTGGACGTGGGCTCAATATCTCTCTCGAAAATCTTGTCGTTGCTCATGTACATGACGGCTTCCAAGTCCTACCCACAGTCTATCTTGCCTGCCGAAAGCTACGTGCAACTCATAGTTGATGGGTTGAAAGTCATGATAATGGGAAAGAAGCTACTGCAGGAGGATTGCAATTTGGTTATCGACTCCGTTATTCACGCTGTCAAGAGACGCTTTCTCAGTGTACATGAATTCGTCCCATCAGACCTTTTGTTAGGATATAAACTCAGTAGAATAGGTGGTGAAGCAAGACAAGAGATAAAAGAGCTGTAGTACTGCAATCATTAGGGGTAGAGCAAGGGAAGGATCTATGGGAGGAAGAGGAGATGCTGGCCGAATAACTGCGGGAATAGCTTGTACGTCCTGATTACATTTGAGCCGAGGCAGCCACTCAGAGAACTAGTGGAAAACTTGGAAGCAACCCAACGCCTACCCCACCATGCACCACCACCAGATGGAGACCTAGTGTGACTGAGGAGGTTTATACTCGATCACTGAAAGGGGAGCAAGGTGGAAGCAAGAGGGGAGGGCATGTACGTTTTGTCAGATATGCCATCGCATGGAAAAGGTGGGCTCTTAGAGGATCTAAAAACGGGAGAGGTTGTGCAAGTCAAGAAATGGGCCCTACATGATCGTGTTCACTTGAACGACCTTCAGGTTTACCTGAAGCGGAAGGAAGAGGAGGAAGCAGGTGTTTCGCTGGTGCATGTACTCGAGTATGATCCGAGGTCTACGAAAGAGGAGTAGCGGGATGTATTTAGTTGGGAGAGAGTTGGAGTCGGCGGAATGCCGTATCTCAAGGAGATTGAGGAAACCCGGTGACTGTGATAACGAGGATCATCGCCAGTCACTCGGCAGTTTGTGTGGAACCCTCAGGGGAGGCGCGAGAAGACATTTGTTTAGGTGGATTTGTTTGTAAGCTTTGCTATATGTTTATGGAGAGGCCTTCGGGGCCGAAGGCATATGCAAGGGGGGACCCTTGTGCGGTAGGGTTATATCATGGGGTAGTTAGACGGTGACACTTGGTGCCGTGCCCCTCTGTGACTCACCCACTTAGTAGATAGCTTGGCCTGCACAATCTTCTGTATATCGTCTCCTTTATCTTCTATATCTAGACAAGCAGGCACAACACACCACTCAACCACACTGTTGTCAACGTTTCCTTTCTGTATTTTAATTGGTTCAAGCACATCTCTCCTACTATCCTCTATCCGGTGAATCAAATGGGCCCACATCGAGTCAATCCCCTAACCAACTATCTTAAAGTTTAGAAGCAGGTCACACCACCGGCGAGAGAAGTGGAATCCAGCTTGCGCGACACACCATCCAAACGAAGGCCAGAAGTGAGAGAGCCCGTCAACGGTACTCGCAATATCGAAGCGCCCCCCACAAAAGACGTCTATCGCATACCACTCAAATACCAGGGAAAAGGTCAGATTTTGGTAGTATGTAATTCCAGTCGGTTTTAAAACTACTTGGACATTGCGGGTACTTGGAGTAGGGGCAAAGCATTGTAATAAGCAGAAGTAGCGGAGGACTATGAAAAGCACCCCATTCAACCTTACCAGATCACAGCCAAAACCTGGTGATGCTTGAAAGAAAAATACTTTATAGCCCCCCCCGCAGTACTCTTATTAATCACCGGCGCTCCTTCTCATTTCCTCACCGACCGTTACCCCCACACTATCGACATTCATTTCATAGGACGGAAGATGCTAGCAGACTTTCAGGCGACTCACTGGTGAGTTAGGAACTCCGAGAACATTGCGCGATGAGGGGTTGGACACGTAGCCAAGCAGGGAAGCAAAGCGGGGCATGAGGGGAAAGCGGGGTACCAAGAAGAAAGAAGGTGGCGTGAGAAGATGGAAAAGTGGTCTGATATTTGGGCATCAGTAGTTATTGTTTTTTGTACCTAAGAGTTTCGTTCGCCCTCGAGTGTTGATGTGCAAGTCACAGAACACGGTCTATCTTTTATACACAATCACTCGTCTCTTTGAAACCAGCCTTCTCGCATACGATCGGTATATATCACAAAAATAAGAAATACTACGGTATGGACGAAAAAATCGGAAAAAAAGATCACCAAAATTACCTGGGGAGTGAAGTAGAGCTAAAAACACTTGGGGAAAAAAACGGGTTAGGCGGACATCAGCAAGCCGGATGAGGATTTAGGGAAGAAATACCCGCACTCCACTATTCTGTAGTCTGAACTTGACCATTTTCTGTTCAGCTAGCCAACGCCATGCGGGATCCTGGTACTTTACTCAACAACCTGGGTTTAAGATGTTCCGTGTCCTCATCGTTTTTCACGCGCTGCGATGTCGATCATCTCGCTCTTCCTTGTTTTGCCACCAATTTTTCCGATTTTTTCGTTCCTACCCCAGTACATTGTGGTGGCAAATTGGAGTGACTGAATCTTTTAGTACGCCCGCGTTCGTAAAGTTCTCATACCTTTCCTTCTACATCAAGAGCTATAATAGGCTACCTAAAATCTTTTTGATACCTCTCTTTTGGATATGCCTCTAGGGACATTGTAAGATCTTACCGCAGTTTTTTCCACCAAATAACAGAAGGAGAGGGTTAGACAGGCGTTTCCAATGGCTAGTGGCGCTCGGGGGGGCATGACAATTTTGCGAATGCGGCTGTACGTCGGAGTCCGCATGTATTGCCGCCCCAGCTGCATAGTGAGTTTGGCGAGTTTTCGCGGTACTCGAGGAACCATAGATTGGGTGCGCTTCTAGAAAGGGTTGGTAATGGTTTGGAACCAGTCCAAATCAGGAAACTTGAGTGATTTCTCATGATTACAACAGGCGAATGACGAAAGTCACGTGCACTTTGGAACTTCTTCCCTCTGATATTGTTGTCCAGGGACCCACAGGATCGCCAGTCTTCATTCCCAAATAGTATCACTCAAGAGCTATATTCGCGACTTAATACTTGCCTCACCTGTGGTCGTTGGTAAGGAAATGAAGCGGTGGTAAGGAGAAAAGACTAAGGGGATTGGAGAGTGAGCACCGCGGGGGATTGGTTACCCGGAAGGCCAACAACATCCGGGGCAGCTAAGCCTACCAATAGTTTTGCCTCCGACTTACCTACTCCCACCGAGGCCCGAGTACGATACATACTCGGCTCGGCGAGTTCACTACATTGGGATTGGCTTAGGGAAGGTGCAGTTTCTAGGACTCATGCTTTCAGGGTTTTCGGAAAGGAGTTTTCGTTACACTCAAAGTCTTATTTTGACTTTCTTATAAGTGGGGATGAAGGCCGATCGTAAACGTGAATGCTAGTTTTAAAGAGAGAATCGAAGCATATGAAAGATAGACTCTATCCCGTGACAGTGCAAAAAGAATAACTACTCTCCCGGGAGTATCAATAACACGATCGCGCCATTCCCACAATTTCTCACAACATTCTCCCACCCCTCATTCACCGCCTTTTTTCTTCCCCCGTCTTTCTAAGTGTTCTACCCCACTTCTCGCATTTTCCACGGGGTTCCAGGCTTAACGGTCGATTGTCCATTATCCTTCTAGCATATTCTGATTTGGGGGATTTGTACAGGTGGCATGGGGTAATGTTTGGTGGTGAATCGAGAACGAGCGCGGGTGGTTAGCAATGGATTCGTTATGTCGGAGCGGTGAAGGGAGGAGATTTTGGGGGAGGATTCAGCTGGGCACGATAGCACATGAAAAAGACCTGGTGCAAGGGTGCTTAATTTCTCACCCCCCATGGCCCTAACACTACCTACCCGTCCCAGGCAAGCAGTATCCGGGAATACGAGTGGGTGAATATATGATAGGAACGGATCTTTCGCCAGATATTTTGCCAACCCCTTCTTCCGGATTCCTCCTTCCTAGGACAAGCGGGTGTCAACACTAGCCGATAAATGTGTCGCTATGAGCGATACTCACAGAGAAGATAATATTTCTCCGAATCCGAAAATTCCAATTTTTTCCCTCTGTTTTGTCCACTGGCGCAGGCATTACTTAGTTCATTTTTAGCCTGATTGAATTATGCGAACTGTCTTGGGGATAGGTGGTAATGAGAACGAGTCTAGCATCGGGTCTAAACGGCTTCACCAGTCGCGGAATACGGATCGAGTACACGGTGCAGTTGAGTGCCTAGAATACAGAACCCCGAGAAATGAGGTTCCAGCAAGCGGCTTCGGCTGAACATTCCCCAGTCCTTATTTCCAATGCCTTCGTTTTCAAAATGAGAAGAAAAAAATGAAACTGAGTGATGCGCTTTATCAAACGACAGCTTGTAATCGTAAGGGAAATGAACATGGACTCTAGGGCACTCTGAGCCACCCTTGGTATTTTACAGTAAGATAGACAAGAGTCAAAATGTCATTGCGGTGGTTCACCGGCGATGACCACTAAACGCAGAGATTACTAGATTAAAAATTAAGAAACCAAGAGAAAAAAGAATTGTGCAAAAACGCAGCCGCGCAAACTAACTCACTTCTAATACAGCTAAGGATATTTGGAGGGTATAGGAATGGTGTAAGGCCTAGGCAGACGGAACTGTAAGTGTATGAATGGAAGAAAGGGATGGTAAATACCAGAAATGAGAGCTAAATGAAAATTATGAAGATAAAGAGCGATGATCCAATATCAGATTTGGTTACTACGATGCGCCCGAGAGAGAAAGTTTCTGGTATCATACTCGGTACCGCCGCCAGGGGGGCCGCGACTCAGTCTGCTCGGTTGGCATTAGCTCAACGATATAGATGGGAACGGGGAAAACCTTTACTTATGAGCACCTCAGCTCAACACGACAACTCGAAAACCCCTTCGACTTGCACAAGACTTCAAACCCACGACTGCAAGCAGCCGCACTCGAAAATTTTATCAACATCAAAGTTTCACCACCGGGAACCTTCGCCCAGTCGGCGCTGATAATCTCATCCTCCCTGTTCTCAACGATGAATTTGGCAACGGTCAAGATGAAAGTTTTCCAAGACCAATCAGGGTGGAAGTGGATCTTGTGCTCTTTGAAGAAATCAAGGAAGTTGGAATGATGCCACCCAGTGACGCGGAGAAGAGAGGACTGAAGGGGGACGCTTGGGGTTATGGGAGTAGTGGAAGTGGTGGCATTGTTGGTGTTGGCGGTAGGTTTGTCCATTGCAGTTTCGTTGGGATGGGGGGGAGCATTAGTGTTGCTGGTATTCATGGTGGTTGGGTTGGTGAGAGAGGGTGGTGTTGGTTGTTGAGAGGGGGAAGCTGGACAGTTACGCTAACCTTAGTGTAGAAAGCTTGTAAGGGGAGTCAAGACTCTACCCAATAACTTACCTCCCAAGTTACCCGTCCGTCACACGAAAAGAGCGCGGGACTAATCCCCCCACTGCTCCCCCTCCTTCGTCAATCACCCCGTTGGCGGTGAAGGAAAGGAGGAGGAAATGCAAAAGGAAAGGCAAGTGGCCCGATCCGGGGAAATTGGAGAAGGTCGATTTAAAAAAGGATTTTCAGTTTTCGTGGGCTTCTTCCCGCCCAAAGGTTTCAACCACCCTTCCTCCTCTCCTGTCTTTTCTATCGCTTTCTCTCTTGTCCTTCCTCTGCTCCCGCCGCGAGAAGCTCAGAAGAGGAGAGCGGAAGAACGGGGTATTATCGAAGGAAAAAAGGTTCTCAGAAAAAGCCGTAACGAGGGAGAGAAAGAGAAATAGGGTGTCGTGGTGGGGGAGGGGGGAGAAAGGGAAGGATGCTGGATAGGAAGCAAAGAAAGTTAAGCTTGCGGAGGGTGCTATCTATAGCGCAGGTAGAATAGAGGGGCAAGCAATGGTTGGGTAATGCAGCCTCTCCACCGAGGAAGAGAGGTCCGGGCTGTGCGAAAAAGTCGCAGGATAAAGCTGAGAAACGAGATGAGGCGGCAAAGCCGGAGACTGGCATCCCAGAGACGATTTTTTCTATCATAGAAGAACTTCTTGTGAATCGCCGGCGCTCTCCGGATTCCCATACCCACAACTCCTAGGCGTAGAATGTGCTAGAAAAGGGATCGGAGGATTCCCCGTGGCCGGACACACGGTGAACGGTCGAGAAGAGAGGTTGATGATCCACCAAGCGGAGAAAATATGAAAATAGAGTGATAGTGTCAAAGCAAATGCCTGGAAGAGTGGGCATTGATCTTGTATTTAAAGACTCCCCTCCGCCCACCATAGTAGAAGGGCAGGCCAATAAGAAAGTCATTAGTTAGTATTTGATATACTCTATTGCTTCCTTAAGCACTCCTCTTTGTCAACGCTGCACGTTCCCATTCACCAAATTTTGAGAGAACCGGCTCAAAGTCTTCACAGATCGATAGGCGGCGGTCCTCGGTTACTAAGGGTAAGTGAAGCAACCCACCAAACCTTTTCCGGTGTAGCCACATACTACACAATGTAGCGGGGCTTGTTTTTGTGGTAAGCGGAGGGGGATAAAATAATCCCATTTTGACTACAAGTAGGGGAATCTCCCCACTCCCTTGAGAAGTTCTTCGCTTCTCTCTTCCATCCACCTTCTAGATAACTCCACCGCCCCCGCCCCCTCCCCCATTATCATTCTCACCTTCTCACCCCTTGTTCGTTACCTATACCGCAACCAAGCTCCACCCCGTATAATTTGTCACCCCCTATGCACTGTGGTATATATCCTATACTAAAATTTAATGAAATTATAGAGGAAGATCAGGGCCACGCTCCGTCCACTCATACTATTACGTATGCCCAGTGCTCCAAAGCATCCAGTCCGTCCGTCTTCGGGTCCCGACGGTACGGGCGGCAGTACCTAAAAGGGCCCCCGGGAAGGACGGGAGAGGACTGCGGGTACGATTCTGGCGTTACCGATCCGTCGAGGACTGTAGAGACCTACAGTCACCCCCTAGCCGGTAGTCTTTCCTAAAAGACTGACACTCTTGCCCTACAGCTTGAGACAGACCCCCGGGACGCCCGGGACGCTTGGGAACACTGCGTATGCCTAATATCAATGGTTGACCCATCAGCCACTACCCGCGCTGCGTACCCATGGGAGATTTTTTACTAGCCCCCCCGAGCAGGGGGAGTCAAAACGCCACCCGTCTGTCGGTGGTAACTCCTCACCTGGTGCGCAACCTATCTCCCCAGTACTAGTTCGGTTAATGATTGTTGCCGCAGTGGGACCGGGCGAAAGATGTTGATAGGAGTGTGCTTGCCGTTGGTAAGGCTTGTTTCTCACATCCTGTTTGTCCAGTTTGCAGCCAACTTACTCTGCTTATAGGAGTGCAACAACCGTGAAATTGCATTTCATAAAAGGATTTCAGATCACGAAACCAAGCCTCGCAATTGGGCTTCGGGTTTTCGGGTCGACCCGGGTTTAGATCGGGTTGGGTCGGGTCGGGTCCGGGGGGCAGGAGTTTGGGTCGGGTCGGGTCGCCCAAGTTGCAAACCCGGGTAGCCC
>Ga0307517_10006301_pt1 | contig 17611 bp, 10 predicted proteins | sample 23_EM_MG_FD_194515 | JGI IMG/M metagenome (GOLD analysis project Ga0307517, IMG submission 194515) | Populus trichocarpa ectomycorrhiza microbial communities from riparian zone in the Pacific Northwest, United States - 23_EM | ecosystem: Host-associated > Plants > Roots > Unclassified | place...
TTTTTTCCAATCACCCAAAATCACCCCCCCCCCCCCCCCCCCCCCCCCCCAAATGTTGGCTGACATTCAGCATCGGAAACTATGATAGGTCTTCGAGCCATCGTGTTACCCCCCTAGCAGAGCCAAACTGAGAGTTAGAGGAGGGGAAGCGGGCAAGCAAACAAGCGAAGGTGTGAAGGAAGGAAGATGAATGTGAAAGCGAAAGTGTACAGGCATAATATGTGGAAAAGAAGCGGGGGTTTTTCTCCCCCCGTCCATATATCCCAAGCTTCCCACGAACCGGGCCGTACTCACTTTTTTTTTTTTTTTTGCTAAATCCTTCAATACTTGTGTAAGAGCACAACTTCCGTATGCAACTGCTAGGCTACCGCGTAAAAAACCCTAAAGGACTTGATAAGCAACCAAGAACAGGTGATAAGATAGCAACAAAAACTCTTCTAAAGGGGGGATCCCCATTATGATAGTAGGAAAATCCAAACCATTGGCAGAAGCAATATCAACAAAACGATTTATCAATTTTACTCAGCCCTCAGTAGACTTAAAGATTTCTACCTCAGGATGAAACCCCTTACCCTCTCATTGACCCTGATCCACACTATGCCCAATCTAGGGCAGCAGTGAAAAACATGTTCAATCGCCTCAGTCAGCATGCTAGTATTCCCCCCCTTTGCTCCTCTAGCCTTCCTGCTTGGAAGGGTAACTCTTGCCCTCTCTCATTTGATCTATCCTTCCAGCTAAGAGTTTATGCTTGGTCATGAATACCCGGAAGGATCAATATGGTGGTCTCCATACATAGCGCTCCCCGTATTTCCTCTTAACCAAAGAACTGATAAACAGTTTTCTAATGACCCTTCCCCCCAGTGCCTAGTTACATCCCAGAGAGAGGACAAACAGAATGGGTGCGGGCGAGTCGGCATGACCACAACCTTGCCCACCAACTCCAGGTGTGTATAATAATATTATGTATTTTTTCCCAACATTTTTTTCTTTTCTTTTTCTCTTGCTGTTGGAGAAACTGATACCATACTTTCTTAAGCACAAAGAACTCATCACAGATGTCATGTAAGATCACTCGGCTGACTCACCACCAATATCATCGGACGGCGCTTCTACCACAAGGTGCTCCGCGGTGTTTTTTTTTGGGAGGGGGGGGGGGGGGCTCTACCACACCAGGCGGTGCCCTACGATACCAATATTATCCCTCGGGCGGTTCGGAGAGCGAAATCCGTTGCCCGGGCACGCCAAGGCTGTTCTAGAGCGATTTGAATGCCGAGAATTATTCAAGCTGACTCTAGATTCCGAGGCATTTGAGCACTGGAAGACCGAAAAGCCCCATTTCCTGACGATGTACAGGTAACCATTGCCCAACCTAGTCTTAGCGTCCCAAGCAATGAATTTTACTATTTCTGATTGCCTGAGGGATAGTGCAGCACCGGCACTGGAGATGCAGTTGCTATTATGATATACTCAAAAACTTAATCTGTGGATTGACCTCTAATTTAATATATCATACAGTACTACTAGTACTCGAGTAGCTCCCGAGTGGGGGAGGAAGGAGAAAAAAGTAAAAAAGCAAAAGTAAATCCGGCATCCTTGGGATAAGCTAAGCCCAATGCTAGTTTTCCGGGTTACATCATTCCATAAATCTAGCAGGCGGTAACGGTAACCTGCCGATATCCTCAACCCTACAACTCCCCGCGAGGCACACCTCAACTAGCATCGTATCCCTCCCTTTGTCTTGCTTGCAGGCTACTCCACCCCATCGTACCAGTATCCATGCCTAGGGTATGATAGTAGAAAATGTAGGAAGGAAGGAGGGAGGAGAAAAAAGTAAAAAAAGTAAAAGCGGATGAAGTTTCCGTTAGTTAGTCAACGGCGCTTTCAGTGAAAATAACTTCGGGCCGCCGTACTATCCTGCCCTCCTGTCTCAAACCCCGCCCCCTCTTCCTCACGCCGGGCCCCGTGCTAAAACTCGTGTTCCTCCTGCTTCTGTCCTCGGTGCGGATTTGGGCGTAAGGTAGAATGATCCTTAAGTTACTGGGAATCTTGGTGGCATGTTTATGATCTTTAGTTTCGCAAGATAGAGGGGAAGGAGGGGAGGGGGAGGGGGAGGAGGTGATTGGTGGCTGGCTGGGGCCGACGAATCAGGTTCGTCTGAGGTTGATTTTGAAGTTGATTGAGACGGACGTACCGGTGGTATTACAAGTCTATCGGTAGTTTATTCAAATGTCGGTATCGTGGTAGAAGGAACACCGTATCATTTTGTCTGATATCCTGCGAATGCAACAGCGCGGTTTATGCCGGAAGAGACCCTTGGATGGTAGAGTTTTTTGTCTCACTCTCCCAGTACGACCCGGCCCCCGTGGAGCTGGCAGCTATCTCTGTCTATCCGGAGACCTTGATACCTTAGTGCTACGTTGCAGTGCCACCATACTGGTACTGTAAATACTGGTACTGGTGCATGTGTCTGTCAAAAGTATCTGACAATATGGCTATTGTTACACCCAGACAACAAAAAAAAGAGCCCATCTTGAATCCAGACACTTTATGCTAGATACAGGTACCGTAAAAACTCATGTGGTTGGCTGTCACCGCCAGCCCAGGTTAGGTTTAATTTGACAAGTTAACAGATTCGCATATACCGGTTAATGGGAGCCACCACCTCCCAAAGACTGATCATATACCCGGACAGGAAAGCACTGACCCCTCTCAAAAACATTTTTTTATCCCCGAACCAGGAGATTAGAGACGTGCCGGAGATAGCGAATTACAAAGAGTTTTTACGGATAGGCTTTTCGTAAAATGAATATACGGAATATATTTGACCAAGTGTAGTGCTCAAACAACAGACCGGCCAAGTCATACCAGCTTTCTTGGGCTTCCCCTCTCATCCACTTAACGCGCTAATACACACCCAAACAGCTCGCCGGTCGAGATCATGGCCATGTCTTCCAAAAGAGAGCAGTCAGTTAAGTTTCCACCTTCCAAGGATCAAACGAAGATCGCATGTTTCACCTGATCGTGTGATGCACGTCCGAACTGCACTTTCTTTCCCTCCCTCCCTCTGTGGCGTCGTTATTTTCTCCAGTATTTCACTTCAGCCACCTATTTACTTTTTATTCTTTTATTCTTTCTTTTTTCCCTTCTTTGCTTTCCCAATTCAATGTTGCGATAAACGAGATCTCCACACAACTCAACCTATACGGCCAAGAAATAGTCTACTCGAGTACAAGCGCGGTACCGGTACTGCATGATGATGATGATAGACAGTGGTGGAGTCGCCGACCTACGCACAACCCATAATGACATCAGGGGTTCAACTACAAAAGTAGAACTACCGATACCCGTTCATACAACTTGTATTCGCGTCCGCGATCATTAATACGATAACTTCTAGCCGTTGCAGGGTGCGGTATTGGCAGAAGATCAGATCATCCAGATCCTTAGACGAGGATTACGGAGGCAAGATTCTCGATCTCCTTCCCTCTCCACCACCCAACCCCGCCGAAGATCTTTAGAACCGGACTGGGCGAGTCATGCGATGAAAATCTTTTGCCGAATACTAACTTAAAATTATCTCGGTCTGTTCAAAAGTAGTAGGGTACCCATCCTCGGCTTCTTCTCGGGGAGGGGGGTCTTTTTTTCTTTTTCTTCTTCTCTTATTTTATTATTTTGCTACCGTTATCGAGGGGCATATCGGTTTTTGGAAGGAGGTACGGTGCTGCATCGGACAAGTGGGGTATACTGCGGCTCGAGTACGAGTTATTGCGCCCTATTAGTGCAAATCCCGAATGTTAGTTTCTGGGATCTACACCGCTACCTCAGCTCTCGGGGGGATATTTCTGGGATAGCGGTAGCTAGCCTCGGTGTGGCGCTCCGCGAGTTGTAGCGCGGTGCTAAAGAAAAGCCTCTAAACGTGCGCTCCCTATTTTCTATTTGCTGGTTTATTCGCAAGTTCCTCAGCCAAAAAAAGTCTAGGGAAAAAATAAGAGAAGAAGGGGGGGCGGGGTGGAACACTCCCCAAACGGAAGAGTTTGTATAAAGGAGCCCGCAGGCTACACATCGCACTGCATAAAAACAGTAACACTGCATACACAGATGTCCAATGCGAAGCGCAGTTAACTCTAATACCTCGGAGTCGGAGTGCACTACTCGAGTAAAAACTTTATTTTAAGGAAGCACCATGGCCAGCTGAAAGCGGAGTGGCACACAGGTGCGCGACCGGTGACAGCCAAATCGGTTCCCCTATGTCGGAATAGGAAACTTTCTCCTCGCCCCCTCTTACAGTAGTATCATGGTATGTATCGGCGATGCCATGAGAGCTCAGCACCGCACTGTGCAATCTGCCAAACGCTGGCTGAAAGGGATGAAAGTTCTGGTAATTAAGTTGCTGATAGCTCATTAATAAATGCAGGTTTAATCATCGATGCTCACTCGAAACTAGCTGTCTTTGAGATTGCGGTTTGGATTACGAGAGAACGGGGGAGGCCGATTTGTGCTCCCGAATGTTTCCAGAACACCCATTGGCTGGGCCGGGTAGTCTTGAATCAGCTGAAGTGAATTCACAAGACCCCATTCCGCTGAGGTCTAGGGCCGGTAAGAGCGTTCCGTTGCAATGTGAACACAAGTACCGGGCCTGGGAACTAATGGTATGAGCATAATACCGGTTTGTACCATGTCTTAGAGTCTCGCTTCCCTCGTGTGTAGGCTGACTAGAAATAGAGGAACCCAAGTGATACTTCCTCCATCACGTTTTGGGAGATTCTAGAGGGGGTGCTTTGTCTTGGTGTGCACACTGTTTTTGTCTGTGGGCTGTATTATTGGTCGCTGGTTGGATGGGTGGAAGAAAGGGGTGGGCTTTTTCAGGCAATCCAAGACTCAATTTATCCGCTTTCTGATGCATTTAGGTGTTTCTGATGGGAATGGCTTATTTTCTTGCAGACGCTCTTGCCCTTGAGTTGAGTAATCGGCGAAGGTGAGGAGGGGAGGGGGGGGGGGTTGGTGCATACGGATTGCATATCGCTCCAAGCGAGAAGTGAAAAAAAAAAGGAGAGAAGAAAAAGAGAGAGAAAAGCCTTGGATTCAGGTTGCTGTAAGCAGCTGTGATTAAAGGAAGTGTAAACTGATACTGAGGGGGGTATGAAGGATCCATCATTTCTAATTTGTTCAATTTCTGAAGTATCTCCTAGGAGGACTAGTACCTCGCCTTTTTTACCTTATCTCTCCTATTGAAGTATCACAGGCAGGATGGACCCTAAGATAGCAATCATCCGGCACTATCCTGGGCCCCGTGGAAAGCTGATCTCTCAGGCCGAGGAGGTATTTGGGTGACAAAAACGATTGCCTTTTTGTCAAGTAGGTCTCATGCAGTTCCACTAAATGAATTACTGGAAGTAAAAAGATGGGTGTGCTAAGTCCTAACCTGCTATTCACGGAAGCAAGATATTGACGCAATAAGTAGACCTAGGTGTAGATCTATGAACTGCTAGGACGCCCGGGGGGGAAGGAGTACTCGAGTACTCAGCCCCGGGGATCCTGTAACTACTCCCGAGAAAATCCCTCATGAGAATTATACATTCATTGCCCCAGGCTAGATTAGTCTGATTTTGTCGTATGGCGTTCCTGTACGATGTGTCGAGGTGGCAACCATATCTAGCCCACCCTGGCTCACCCGGAGTGCTTCCATTGAGCTCGGGGATGACCGATACGAAGAGCTGACTCTTTAGTTATCTGATGTGCACGATCAAGCCCTGGTGTAGCAAATTGATGCGTATATCCAATCAACATGTGATTTTACTTTGCAGAAATACAGGAGGGGAAACTAATTCAGAATCATGGAAGGTCACTCGATTACTTCCCTCTTACTCGAACGGCACCAGTCTCTATGAAAAGCAACAGTGATAGCATTCTCAGTGGGGAGTTTGCCATAATATAGATACAGGTATCCGGTTAACCGGCTAGGGAAGCGCGTGGTGCCCTGGCTACGGGTGGGACTGTTGTTGGAAGGATGTGGTTGACTTTGGAAGATGCGGGAGAGTCTGAAAGATTGGATAGATGCTTGCGGATGATTTGGGAGATTGAGATAGAATGGTTAATGATTTGAAAGAGATTAGATAGCCATGTCTTTCCTTTGTTTATCACGGGAGTGTACGGAGGAATAAAGGCATGGCAGGATAGAGAGATAGGTGTGGTGATCGACGGAATGATCATGAAGTGCTACTTATGTTTTACTTATACACTTGTTTCTGTCATGAGTTTTTAGTTAGAGTTAAGAGCGAATTTGAAGAGCTGAGCGAGGTGCCTAAGTTCCGTGTGAATTCTCTTTCTATCGTCTACCACTGTGCCAAACATAACCTGCCTACGTTAATAACTGTCCCCACGCGACATTACCTTAGAATACTGTGTATGAGATGGGGGAAGAATTCTTGGGTGAACGGGTGGTGTGGAGGTAAGGAACAGCAGGAAGAGTTGAATAGGATCTGGAGGCAAAGGACTGGACATGGCTAATGAGGGCTTCGGGGGGCTTGATGGAATTTTCAAAGTGCCCAACCGAGAGAGTTCATTTTAGCCCCGAACAGCCCATACCGACAATTCAGAAGAGAGTTAGCTAGCAATCACTTGCTCTCGCTCCACAACATCTTGAATTCTTGTGCAGGTATGAAATTTACTCAGCCCATTAGGATAGCCAGCAAGTGCGGTTGCCAGGAGAAGGTCGTGGGATCGGATGTCTACGTTGGCACACCAGGATGAAGTCTCTAAAAAGCTAATCGCTCTTATCATAACTAGCATAAAGTTTTGGAGTATCTTGAGAGTTGCTGAGGCATGGCCTGGCTTTTCATCTCCCACCCCCCGTCCCATCTCCCCCCAAAATGTAGAACGACTATAGCGTACTAGTTACCTAAGAAACGAGGATTACTTGTTAAATTCCACTAAATTTCCTATTTACCTCCTGATAGCAGACGCTCGGTGCGCTAGTGCAAGGCATTAGGGGTGGGTAATGGAAACCTTGAGAGACATACTCCAAAAGACAGCAAGTATTTTTATATTTTTTTTCCCGTGCCATGCCAAATTCATAATGCTTCAAAACATACGATGTTAAGATAGCTGTTACACTTCCAACTGCGACGGTGGGATTAAAACCAATTTTGGGGTTGGTATAGCGGGGGGCAAAAATATTTTCACAATTTTCAGGTGCTAGAGTTTACAAAAATGGGAACATATTTTTGACCCCCAGTATAAATAAGTTAAGCTATGATCACAAAAGCATGCTGCTAAAATATTCAATTTTGAAAAAGAATCTCAGAAACCTGAAAAACTCGGCCTTTTGTTTTAATGTGACAGGAAAGGGTGATGTATCCTTTCAATTAGGTGCTGGGTTTTTACCTGTAATACTGTGCCTGGCATCAATGTTTAACCCCCATCTCGGCCGTGTCACAGAAGGCGGTCAATTGGCATTAGAAAGCCAGCTTGTCTTAGCGCTAAATTGCAATTGGGATTGTAGAGTTTTGGTTGTGCTTGAAGCGGTTCTTGATAATATTGAATACACAAACGCTAGCTACTATAACAGCACCATAAATCACTCGTTGTGCACGAAACAGCTTTTGACCCGGTCTAAAATCCCCCACTCGAGCTTGGCAAAAAAAAGGAGAATGAGAGTTTAAAAATGGTATCCCACCCGCCGATTAACCGAGCTAGTATTTTATCTATACAGGCAATCTAATAGGATAAATACTTCTCTACAAATCATTCTCCGACCTCAACCGATCTCCCTCAGGCCTGGCCCCTGCGGTCGCAGGGTAGCTCCTCGAACGAGCGGGGTCAGTGTATTTCATGGGATACGCGGCGCGGAAAGCTCGCCCAAGAGAATGGGGTCTCTGCCCCCTTGTGTATGGGGGCGCTGACGGGGGGCTGCCGGCGGAAGTGGTAGTTGTTTGGTCTGGCCCGACACGTTTCCCGGACTTTTCTCCCGGGCCTTCACTTCCTCCGCTGTTACCAGCCGCTCCATCAATGGACATCGAGTCAAGACCTGTTCGCTCCCTAGACTTTTCTCTCAAGGCTTCGCTTCCTCCACGTTTATCAACCCCTCTATCAATACCCACCAAGCCAGATCTCGCGCGCCACGGCCTTTCTCTCGGGTTCCCACTTCCTCCACCATCTGCACTCCCTTCACGGCCTCCACTTGCTTCCCCTTCTTTTCTATCGCCATTTATGTAATCGAACCAAGCATCCTCAGCAGCCTTCCTACCCCAACACTTCTCCAATGCATCCCAAACTTTAGCGCAGTCTCCGACACCTTTAACAATCGACTTTTGCGTATTGAGCTCCCTGAAAGCCTTGACCATTTTCCAATGCTTAAGAATCGCTCCAGCCGTAATCTCATTCTGGAGAGCAGCGTATGCCATGAACTCGTCCGAAGAGGCGAGGGACATCGGGGTCGACATGGAAAATGCGAAAGTGTGCGTATTAGAACCGATATTCGAAGGGAGGCTCTGTACAATCCGACCAGCAAAGGAGACGTCCTCGGGGGCAATTCCGGGGAAGTGGGACAAGTATTCGGAGCTGGCGAGGGCGTTGACTGTTACTGCGGCTTTTTGGAGAGGGGTGCGAGGGAGATAAAGCTTGGTTGGGAGAATGCTGGGGTTCGCAATGGTTTTTCCTCTCATTTCGTTTGTGTTCGTGGGCACGAAACTTCTGGTCTTAATTAGTAGTCCAAGAATAAAAGAACGGGGGTCCAGGGAGCCCTCTGGACTTTTGCGAAGCTTCTCCTCGTGTGTGTGTGTGTGCAGTGAGGAGGGGACAGGAGGGAAGGGGAGAAGAATATGGGAAGAAAAAACTGGCTAAGGAACGTGCTTGAAAGTTAGATAGGGCATAAGGAAACCCGAGTGATGGGCGGTGAAAGGGTCTGGATCGTCGCGGGACACTTGGTGGGTGTTTTTTCTTAGCAATTTTCTTTCTGTAGTCCGTGGCGTAAATTAGGAAAGGCACCCATACGAGAACCCTCGAAGATAGCTGGAACAGAAAATTCTGTGTTGAGTTTTCTATATTCCGGTGAATACGAAATTTATGTACGGTCAATTTAATGCGAGTCTTCATACACAAGCCTCTGCATACCTCCGACGCTAAAGTTTTATTTCAAGATTCACCGTTTTTTGTATCACACTATTGGGAGGTTGGTAATGCAATTTTAGTTCCAGTGAGCGCTTTCACTCAGGAGTATTTCAAGAACGAGATATTGCGCTAGGTAACACTCGATAACATGGAAGAAAGAGGTCTACTACCTACACTGCCAATTTTCAAAACAGCAAGAAAGGCTCTTTCTTCCCTTACTAGCGAAATTGTAATACGCAAGGAAAAAAATCCAGTGATGTATTAGGCACAAAGTTCGAGATACGATTCTCGGGGCTCGAGTGAGAGAAAGCGAACAGGGGGAGAAAAGAAAAGGAAAGACACTAAAACCAGCCCCGCAATGCCCAAATAATACGCTCTTATAATGCCCCCAAGTAGGGATAAGGCGATAAAAGTGAAGCCATCACAGATGCCAGGCAATGGAATCACCAAGTCCGATCCTGGCTCGGTCCTGCGGCACCCTTCAAAAACCCATCAACAAAGGTCGCCATCTCGTCGACTTTCCAGTCGTGATGGATTTCTTCCGCTAGCGCCATCAACCGCTCATCTCCCAGCACCTCAGTAGCGCTAGAAACAAGCTGCGCCAATCGCGACAAGCTGGCAGCAAAGTTAACAGCCTCAGTCCTAACGCGACCAGAATCCGAGGATGCGGAAAGGGGCGTAGGAGGCGGCGGAGCAGTCCGCGGGTTTACGTTTGGTGCCGGTGGGGGAGATGGCGACGAGTGCAATGATGGTGACGATAACGGCGATGACGAATGCTGCTGCTCTACAGCTTGTTTTGAGCCAGTGCTAGAGGGAGCGCGATCGGGTGAATGCTCGGTCTTCCTACGCGACTGAGGAGGCTGAGGATACTTTAGCTACTGGCAGAGAAGCGAGAGAGTAAAGGACAGAACTCACGTCTCCAGTGTTCCTGGATTTTCTCTTCCGCTTCGGTCCCCCACCCCCTTGACGGGCCCTTGAGGCGGCCCGGCGTTGGCGACATGCGGTGCACGTCCTTAGCGACTCGGTTGTCCCTGGTTTAACGTAGTCCTCCACCGGTTTCCCACGCTGACATTGAGAACAGATTTTTATGTCAGAAGGCTGCGCGGGGGGTGGCGCACTACCTGACGGTGTGACGATGATCGTAGCCATGTTAGTGGTTGTGGTTGTGATAGGTGGTAACGATGGTGTTGTCTATGCCAACGTCGTTGGTGTTGGTGGTTAGGCGACGGTGGGCCCGTTGATTACTGATTCTGGAAGAATTATGCACAATGCACAATGCAGAGAGAGGTAAACTGGTGGGCGAAAACAAGCAGTCCTTCTCTCTTATTATAGGTTTAGCACCTCAACGAGGGGGGTTTCTTTTTTGAGAAGCCCTTCATACAGGTCTAAACTGAAACTGTTCACTTAATTTATCATAGTTGGGCCATTTTGGGCCAACCTTTGCCCTAGCCGGGGTGGATAACGCAGGTGATTTACAATACGTCAACGGTCAACTTTCTTTGCAACCCGGAGGACCCACTGACAATAACTAGAAAAGCGACAATTGTATCAAATGTGAGGGGGAGTAGTACTTGAGCAGCAGTAGCAGTACAAGTAGGCTACTGAAACTCCATGAGCTCTAGCCTCAGAGACCCCAAAGGTATAATCCTCGACGACATACGGCGGATTATCTACCTAAATTGTACCGTATAGTACCATCGTAGAGGAAAAAGGGTGTGCTGTATCGTCCACCAGCGCACTTCCCTGCTTGATGAGATTGCACTCGAGTACTGATACAGTGCCCGTACTCTGACTGCCTGCCAACAACGATGGGGACCATGGGAGCAGGACGGAGCACAGTGAAGGGGAAGCCGATCCTCAAGACCTCGGCGGGGCTTTGAGAGAAGGCATGCACTGTTAATGAGCTTTGCAATTTTCCAATGTAGAATTCCAAAGTTTTTTCCGTCGGTCAAGTTTCAAGAGTCCGGATACCTGCAAATTTATGCTAGAAACAGCACCTACACAAGTCCCTGACCCACCGCGCTCCAGAAAATTGTGAAAACCAACCCAAACATGCGCGCACAATCACTCTCTAGAGGCGGCTGTGAAGGCGTTCAAAGTTGTCGCCCCGTGATTCTGTATCAGCAGTGCTATGGCGATACTTGAGCTGCCTCTTAATGTTGGATCTTATGTTGGAAGACTCTGGCTGTAGCTGTGGATTTCAGGAACCCGATCCGCTCTGCATCGAATGGCGTTCCCCAGGTAACACAATATGGACACTGGCATCATGTTGCCGTCTGGTGTGACGAGGTTAAGCTTTAAGGTTTTCCCAAAGTGTAATATTTCATACCGCAAGCGAATCCTTGCCAAACCCAAACTTTCGACATAGTTCCCATGCATTCAACATTGTCAAGAAGCCTCTCAGTAATGGCTATACTGATACACGCTTACCAAAACACACTTCCGGTGTTCAAACAAAAGCCAGTATCCCATTCAATAGACTATGCAAAACTCAAATCTTTATGTGGACCGGGTTGGGAGGCAACCACATTCCTGGTCCGTTCACAGGGCAGCTGCTCCCTGCTAGGCCACAGTAGAGCGCATCCCAAAAGGGGGATTCTGCGGCCTCACAAGCAGATCCCGTCCAAGCGACCTGACCACTCAAGTGTGGAGTTGCTTGTACTCCCCAAAGGCTACACTTCAAACTCTACCTCCTTCTGAGCAGCCAAACCATTTTCCAGCAAAGCAATGGGGGTTAATAGACTCGGGCGAGCCCGTCTTCCCTCTCTCGTCCCGGCGGGTCTTGCCGCCTGTAATAGTATCTCTGACGGCGTAGAGGTTTCTCTGCTTCCCACGAACCCAGGGCAATAGTTTCTTATTGTTGAAATAGCCTTCGTTCCACAGGACTGCTGCTCTGCTTTAACCGGTCTTTGCCATATATAGGGATCTTCTCCAACGCCGGGCTGGTCACGGGCGCATTGCCTACAATCACTCTGACGCACGGTTCACAGGTCGCCCAGTTCCTCATTTGGTTGAGGAGTACTCGAGCATATCTTATGGAAGACAAGGGCTGATTAGAAGAAGGCTGAGATGGTGGAGTGAGGGTGCCTATCCCAAAGAGTATTATGACATAACTCTTTATATAGAATCATAGGATAGGGATTGAAAAAAGGCATAGTAAACACCGGTGCCTACATTGAGGGTCACAATATGGTCTGCGAGACCCCAAGTGCAGTGTCCTATTTTATGTGCTACTGGGATAGCTAACCATGCTCACTGCTCTGCCACCAGAACCCTCGACGTTTTTACTGTTGCCGCTGCAACTTCTTCACGATTTTGGTGAACAGGCCTCTGGTCAACAGCAGTAGCAACAGCGTGGGCGAGCACCATCATTGACTGTAGAGGGGAGTTGCTCCACTGTGGCTGCTACAGATAGCAAGCAGTCAGAGTAGAGTGGCTAAAGGAACAATTTCCAACAGCCGCAGCACCGTATTTGGCAAAGATATCTGTAAAGTTGAACTCAACAGAGAAATGGAGTTCTAGTTCTACTCATTAATATAGTGACCTCGTTTTTTTTCAAAGGTTACCACCATCACAACCACCCTTATTATAGCATTGCCATCATCACCGAAATTGCTAGTGAGCCTACGGCGCGAGTGCCTTCAAGAAGATTTATATCGACAGTCCACTCAATCAGTTTTTCTATCAGGGGCCTTTTCCTCCTGAACTATCCATCTAAGGGTATGTAAGAGCAATGATTAGGATGAACTCGGAGTTCCCTGAGTAAGAAAAGTTGATATTCATGCCGAGTTCCTCATCTACGTGCTAGAGAAACTATTACCGTATCCGAGGTGGGCCTAGTGAACATTTCCAGGGGGCTTTTCTCTGTCTCTTAGCCGGGAGAAACAAAAGATTCCCCTAACATACCAGCGCCCGGCCCCTATATTTCTCTCCCCCTTTCTTTTACCAATGTGAGAATTATGGATTTTTTTGTGTGCTATGGAACCCCTCCTTTTCTTAAAGTGGGTAAGGAAGGGTTAATTGAGGGCACTAGCAGTAGTAGGTCTTACAATCTTCACAAAGGGTTTTCTTGAATAGGGTGGGCTGTGAGGCTAAAGCTAACAAGTATGCTCAAGTAGAACAAGTAGTGCACGACAAGCGGGGGTCTGGCGATCATTGAGCAGCTTCGCCTAGGGTATAGAAGCAGCCTTCATTACCCCCTGTGGAAGATTGGCAATCCCCCGGTTAAGTCAAGTGAGATTTCTTGGAGCTTATGCGTATCAGTGCCGATAGGGCCATTTTCTGTGGAGACAAGTAGTCCCTCATAAAGACACAGTCGACTACTGATACCTAAATCCCTTGGAGAGGCCGAAAAGGGTTCTAAAATTTTAACTCGCTGTCCAATTCCCCTACCCTAAAGGCACCAGAGCGGGATCGAAAACTGTTCAACCGATTGGGAGACCATCTAATGGAGCAGGAGACAAATGTCACATAATGCCTAAACCTCAAGAAGCGCAATAAAGCCTCGAGAGGGCCGGGGGGAGGATATAGGGCAGACATGAGCTGTCACCAGAGGAAATAAACCCCCTCAAAAACCACAACTGCCAGTTGGCCCTCGAGTACGCCAAACCAGGACATAGGTTGAGGGGAGACCTGGCCCCGTTATTATAGGCCACTGTGTCTATGATATGCCATTGATGTGCTTAGGGTATGAATGGAACAAGAGCCGATAGCCGTATGCATAAAGACATCCAGTGCCGGTAATAGCGAGGCTTCGGCTGTTCAGGTAAGTTTCACTCCCAAGCCAGCATCTACGACCTATCGACCCCAGAGAAACAGGTTGACCAGCCTATCGCCATTAGATTCATTGACCTTACCTCAAACTCCCTCATGTTGCTACTGATGGCCCCTTTAAATACCAATCTTAACCTGGTCTAACCCTCTACCGACCATTCCGCTAGATCCTAAACCTAAGATCTAGGTTCTTCATAAGCGCTAGTTTCTCTAAGAGTTATTACTTTTGCCGACAATCGCAAGATCACCAGAGAATTCCCTAGTTCGATCAGACGGGTTGCTTCCGTGTCGACGTTGCTACGACTAAGCATAAAGTTTGCCGAGTGACAGGATGTGAGGAACCTCCACTTTATGAACTTCCCGCCAACCTTCAAGTTATTTACGGGAATACAACCTTTCACTTGTTTACGGTGTTTTGGGACGCGGTTGACAATTGATAACCCTAAGCCGGGACGATAAATCCACCTTCGGATCTTGCAGTGCCGGTGCTCGAGTACAGCTTAGACTAGTCAGGTTGCTGATCGAAAACATTTGATTGGTAGGGATAAGCGTTGGTATGACTGGGACAAACCAATGCACGACATAAAGTGCACGTGGAGATCAGATAGCGTTGACACCATAGCAGGACGCGCCACAATCGAGTACCTCCGCTTAGTGTGGTGGCGGTGTTATTTCGCATGCCAGCCTAACTCAGTCTGTGCCAGAAATAATATGCGGCCAGTGCGAAAAATGAAGCACTAGCTCACGTCCTCCAGAACCGCCCCCGGTAGAACTACAGTATACAGAGGGTCCCAATATTCGAATTTGAGATATTGAAGCGTGTAGCGAATGCTGATAGAGGGCATTCGACTTAGCAAACAGAGTTCTAGACCTCTCTCTATGAAGGAATTAGGCAACAATCTATTTTTTTAAATGTTTCTTGGTTTTGTATTGTACAAGTAGTAGGCAGGTCAATGATTTGCCTGCCTGAGGTTTATCCATGGCCCCCACCGTGGTCGCCTTTTACTTCTGTGGATCGATGAGCGACAGGGGAACTGGGCGGCCCAAAGTAAAAAGGGCCTGTTTGGTAAAGATGGGGCCGTTCAGTTGGGCGACCGTTCCTGTTGTGAAAATGGCCTTCTATCCATTTTGAGACGGAAGGAAAAGGGTCATTTGTATGGGGGAACAGAACGGGGCCAATCTATCCAAACAGGCCCAAAATAATCTCTGGTATTGAAGCGGCCGCAAGACCTGTAGTAAGTCTGTTTTTGGCCAATTAAATCCGTTAGGCTGCTGTCGGCTCCTACCTCATAGGAGTCCAGATATAGCTAATGACAGACATTGGCTGATACTTATGGGGTCTAGGATTGGACATTGAGAGAAGGTTTGGCGCCAAGTTCGTTCCTCCACGAACCCTGGCTATCATTGGCGCCGCTGGATGAAGTGGACTTCCCGTTGTTGACACTTTTGGCCAATCTTCAACAGTTTCGCGAGTAAAGTTTCCAAGACTGGCAAGGCGTTGCTACGTCAATGTGCCAAGACATGCCGGTTGCCGTGGCGACCAGTGGCCACAAACAACAACCTCTCCCCAGCCTCCTACCTTCCAAGACTCAATTATCAATTACCAGCCATCCAGCAAAATTACCCCCTCGTTTTTTTCCCTCTCCCACCCATTATTCACTCACACACAGCCTAACCACACCTTCATTTCCTCCAACCATCTATTTCGGCCCATCACGACCCTACGAATTCCTCCTTCGCTATTATCGACAGTTCGAGTTTTCTGTCCCATATACCACGTTGCACTGGCACGGCGGTAGCTAGCTATGGCTCCTCGCCCGTTTCCTATCTTTGATCCCTCTCTGGGGAATTATCCTAGCCCTAGAGGCTTGAATAATCCACCTACGGTTCTCAATAAACGTACCGACCACCTTCCCCGCTCTTCGGAACCCATTTCATCATCAGAGCTTTTCAATGAGCTCTTCTCACGGGCTGTCGGCTTCTTCACGGAACCGTCACCCTCGGCACTTGAAGGACAGCACCTAGAACCACGGTCATCGTATGTCAGGCCAAAATCGTTGACCGCTGGCGTGCTCGTCGTCTTTTGTCTGCTCGGAGCATCAATCGGACTTATGGTCCTCTGGCTATTCGTTCGTCAGGGTGGGTTCATGTGGAAGGACTCCGACTGGGAAGATTACAAGTCCTCTGTCCTTCGCCGACCGGCTGCTCGCCCAGATGATGCTATCACAGTTTTCTCAGATGGTTCCGCTCGCCGTGGCGGTGGCAGCACAATGGGGACTCGCACGGTCGTCCTTGGAGAGCTCGACACAACGTACACCAAATCCGAGATCATCCGTGGACCCCGTGTCAAGGAACTTACTGAAAAAAAAGGTGCCGAATCTGTCGTTGGAGGGCTGTGGGCACGAGCTCAGGGTGCGTTCGGGAGGCTACGTGGTGGAGATGGAGATGCAGCAGTGATCCACCGCCCCCGCCGCGTCAAGCAGCAAATGAGAGAAGCGGATGTTCGATCGGTCACCACTATGGGGACTTTTATCGACGATCAGGAACCTGCTCGCCCCGCAGGCTGGAAACCGGAAGACTCGGACTTGGCTAATTATCCGGACATGGCTCGTGGGCAGACCGTTATCAGACACCCGCCCTCCGCGTTGAAAAAGTCTGGGACTGGGGCATCGAGGAATGCTACTAGACGCAGATATCAGGACAATGATAGTGACGATTCAGATACCTCGTCGTCTTCGGACTCGGACTCGGACTCGGAGGACGAGAGCGTCACCCAGAGTGCGCTGGGGATGGCTAAGGGAACGAAGGTCTATACACACCCGTATATGATCGGACGACAGCCACAGGAAAGAGCTGGCAGTAGTTCTGGGGGTACCTACGGAGTTCTGCCCCCCGCCCCACAAACATCGAATGCCCTCGTTCCGGTCGAAACTGGCTTGGTGCATGTGCAAACTGGGATGGTGCATGTTCCGCGAGGAAGGGCCCCGAGAAGCTCCAGGAAGAAGGGGTATAGGAAGGGGAGTGCCGGGACTCTGAGCTCGGATGGGAGTATGAGGAGTTCTAATGCTTAAATTACGAGGTTATGGTTATGTCTTGTCTGGTCCATTCTTTATGCTGTGTGTGTGCGGGGTATACCTTTTTTCTTTCTTATTCTCCTTTTCTTTTCCTCTTCGTCTCCTTGGGATGGAAGGAGGGCATATTTGGGTAGTCTGTTCGTCATGGAAGCATGGAATAGGGAAGGTGTTTTTTATATTCTATTATGGCTTTGTATTCTTTCTTACTATACATTTTATCGTGTGTTTGGGGGGCGGGATGAGGGTGGCTTGGATGAGGAAATGACGGGGATAGATGTCTATGTAACGCAACGCAACACAAACGTACTCGAGTACTGGGGATGTGATACCGGTAGTTGTAAATGAAACGATCGTTCGAATAATGTGAGAACGGGCTTTTGTTATCTGCTGTTGTATTACTGTAGTACTGTGTTGGGTACCCATCTATCGTACCGCAGCAACGGTGGTACTCGTACCGTGAAAGTGGGGTGCGCTTGGGCGAAGGCGGGTAGGCGTTATATAATAACCACACCATATTACGTTTTCCGAATCAAGCTCCCTTCCCTCAATTCTCCTACCCCGCTTTTCACCTTCCTATTCGGGAAGGTGTAGGCGGAGTAAAACACCACACACACACCAAATCAACCTCACGATCCTGACCTGCCCCTGAACTTGGA
>Ga0307517_10006302_pt1 | contig 17609 bp, 7 predicted proteins | sample 23_EM_MG_FD_194515 | JGI IMG/M metagenome (GOLD analysis project Ga0307517, IMG submission 194515) | Populus trichocarpa ectomycorrhiza microbial communities from riparian zone in the Pacific Northwest, United States - 23_EM | ecosystem: Host-associated > Plants > Roots > Unclassified | place...
TGAAAACCAAGCCAAATTTTCCTTTGACTGGAAAGTGTTTTCCGTTGACCAACTTTCCTAATGGCAAACAAACACATGAAAGTTTGGAAAGTGGTTTCCCGGAAACCACTTTCTGGAAAACAAACACAGCCAAAGTTTGAGAGTGATTTCTTTTGCACGTGTGAGGTAGCTTTGTAGAGAGAGAAGAATGAGGATTTTTTTTTCTTTCTTGTTTCACATTGAGTTAAAGAGTAAGTTTTGAGTTATTTGAAACTTTAGGTGAGAGAGCAATTTTGAGTCATACCTTATAATCTTCAGCTTTCATAGAATAGATTTTTTCAATTGTCTCTTCTGTAAAATAAATCTAAGTTATTGAATCATATAAATTCTTTATATTCTATACTGTGATTGATTGTGGTTGTTGTTTTATATTTTTGCATTTGCCAATTGTTTTGAGATTGTTGGGTTATTTCCATAAAAACAAAATGGTATCAAAGCATCTCGTGAAGGTGGTAAGAATGATATCGATGGTGGAGTTTGATGTAGAGAAATTTAATGGCAGTAAAAAGATTCAATCTTTGAAATATTAAGATGCGCATATTGTTACTTCAACATGGCTAATTTAAGGCACTAAGACCCTATTTGTTTTTGAATTTCAAAAGCGCTTTTGAAATAAATTGAATTTTTTTTCTTTACTTCAAATTAATATTTTTTTTGTGTTTTTGGATCATTTTGATGTGCAAATATAAAAAATTATTTTAAAAAATAAAAAAAATTATTTTAAAGCATTTTCGAGTGAAAAACACTTTGAAAAGCAACCACTAACACACATTCAAACAACCCCTAAAAGGTTTAGACAGTTTGCCTGAGATGGAAGACAAGGAGAAAAAAGATATCATAAAACAAGCATATAATGTTATTCAGTTTTGTTTGTTCGATAAGGTTATAAGAGAAGTTGTCGATGAGACTACTATTGCTAGGTTATGGGAAAAAAAAATCAGGAGCTCTTTACATAGCCAAAAACTTGAAAATAGATTGAATTTAAAGCATTAACCGTACAATCTCCAAATGGAAAAAGATTTGTCTATCAAAGACCATCTTGATAAATTCAATAGGATAATTTTAGATTTACAAAATGTTGATATTAAAAATGAAGATGAGCACTAAACCTTGATTTTGTTTTGTTTACCTTTATTTTTTGATCATTTTTTTTACACTTTACTATATAGAAGGGGTATCTTGGTTCATAACATGTTAAAAATTTCTTAAACTCTAGGTAGTTGAAAAAATAAGTATCGGAGAATGGTAATGAAGTAAGCGAGTTCTGGAGTTCATGCATCAGCGCATGCTGAGGGTTTTTTTGTGAGGGATAGAAAAGCAATAAAGGCTTGAGTAGTAAAGACATGTGTAAATCAAAGTTGAAGTCTATGAAAATTAAATTATTTGAAGTGTCACAAAGTAGGTTATATTAAAAATAATATTCCTAAGTAGAAAGATTAATGATGAAAAAAGAAGGAAACATTTGATGTTGTATAATGTTACTAGTAAAAACAAAAACTTTAATAATGTTAAAAGTGCTCTTGTCGTATCCATTGGTAGTTATAATGATGAGTGAATTCTTATTCGAATTGCATATTTATATTTGTCCTAATAAAAGCTAGTATGTTTTATAAATAAATAAAAAAGCATTTGATTTCTTAGAGTCTTCTTGAGTGCCAAGGTTATAGTTATTCTACTAAAGATGAAGTTTTGAGAGTTTATAAAGGTGTTCTTATCATAATAAAATGATAACTAGTTACTAGGTTTTACCATCCTCAAGGTTCAATAGTTGTGGATTTAGTTGGGATATCATCTTTGTTGATTTAGTTAGTGTTTTTACTCAATTGTGGTATATGTAACTAGGACATATAAGTGAGAGAAAGATGATGAAGTTAAGTCAATAAGATTTATTATATGACTGAATTTATATGAGTATTGTATTTATGATAAGTATGTGTAGAGTGATTTTCAATATAGTTATTCATTATATCTAGGGTACCATGAATTATGTTCATTCTAATTTTTAAGGCTCATTCTCTTGTTATATTAAAAGGTAGAGCACAATATATGCTAAACTTTATTAATGATTATTTTAGAAAAGTTTGGGTATATTTCTTGAAAACAAGAGTGTTGTGTTCATCACCTTCAAAAAATAAAAAGCCTTGACTGAAATGTATATTGGTAAGAGAACCAAACTCTTAACAACTAACAAAGGTTTAGACTCATATTCGAGTGAGTTTGATTAGTTTTACAAGAACACATGTATTGCTAAACATCATATTATCATAAATACACCACACTAAAATATGGTTGCGGAATATATAAATATAATATTCTTAGAAAAAACATCTTGTATGCTTTCACAAGATGGATTATCAAAAGACTTTTAGGATGAAGTAGTCAATATGTCATTTTATTGAGTTAACAAGTCTCTATTAATAGTTTTAAAGTTGAAGAGTCCATTTACAGTACAATCTAGTTTTACTACTAATTATTTCTACATTGAGAGTATTTAGTTGTTCTATTTATACTCATGTTAAAAAAAGTTAAGCTTGGTTAAGAGCAAAGACATTCATATTTCTATATTATGCATCTATAATGAAGGGATATTAATTATGGTGTGTCAATTCCAAGTCACATAAGTTTATAACTAGTAGGGATATGATATTTGATAAATCTGGTATATTTTGTAAAGAAAAGGAGTTGAGTTGTTAATGTTAAGAGGGACTAAAGATATTGGAAAGCATGTGGAGTTTGAGGTAGGAGCTTTAGAGATGATATAAAAAACACTTTAATCTAACCTGTTAAGGAAAATGTACAAGATAATATTCAGGAAAATACACGTAAAGAATAATCATAAAGTATTGTTATATGAAGGCAAATATTATAGATAAAAGCACGAATTAAGTATGGTTATGCTAATTTAGGTTAACTACAACTTTATCATCAGGACAAAAAACACATATCTTGTGTTTCATATATAAGTGTAGCTAGGAGCATTATACGGGCATGCATACACACATCCAAACTTATTACATGATTTATTTGGCTAGTAGTTTTATACAACAAAATCATGATAAAATTTATTGGTGAGTTATGAAACGGATACTCCATTATCTCAAATGTAATACACATGTTGGCTTAGTATATGATAGACTAGGAACACTAGTGGTAGTGTTGTGGGTTATGTGAATTCAAATTATACTGGTGATTTAGATCAGAGAAGGTCTTTAACATGTGATGTTTTCACTCTCTCGAGGTGTGCTAATAGTTGGAAAAATAATTTTTGTAATCCAATATTGCTTTGTCTAAAACAAAGGTTGAGTATATTACTTTGACAGAGGCAATGAAAAAAGCTCTAAGAATTAGAGGTTTGGTTGGTAATCTTGGGTTGGCACAAGAGTTGAGTGTCATGCATTTTGATAGCTAGAGTGTTAAGTATTTTTTGTATTATGTTAGTTTGTCTAATATCTGAGAGGATCTTAAAAAAAACGATTCGAGGGAAGTTTAAGTTTTGTAAAGTTAAGCTCAATTTAAGCTAAGGTAATTTATTAGGTTTATGTTAAATTATGGCCTATATAAGAAAGAAATAAACTCATAAACATAGCCTATTAGAGAAGCTAAGAGAATTAGGTCATATAAAAGCATAAGGTTGTTATATTGTAGGGTAATGCTTATTTTTTACTCATTCTTTATATTTTAATGGCTAGAGAAAAGAGAAAGTTTTAGAGTGGTTTTTTTTTGTGAGGTAGCTTTCTAGAGAGAGAAAAATAGGGAATTCTTAATTATTTTTTGTTGATTATTTGTTGTTTCAAGCTAGAACACATAGGATGAGAAACAAATCTTGAGACTTTGGATGAGAAAACAATTTTGAATGACATCCAATAATCTTTAACTTTCACATAATGAATTTCTTTGATCATCTCAGCTATAGAGCAATCCTAAGTTATCGAACCATGTAAATTCTTTGTATGTTTTTATGCGATTGATTGTGATTATTGTTTTATATTTCTCTACTTGTCAATTTTTTAAAGATTCTTGGCATATTTTCATAACAAATATTATATTTATTATTCATCGTGTTAGTTAGTATTAGATTTTATTAGTTTGATGATTCATGGTTTTAGTAGTATTAGATTTGATAGTTGAGTTTAAGTTTCTCTCAAAAGATTTAAATGCTAAAATTGGTTTCTTTTTCAACTATATATAATATTAATGTTTTTTTTGTTTATTTATTTTAGACGAGATAATTTTTCTAACCGTTATAAAATATTAGAATATAATACACCAACCATTTAAAGTTTCATGTTTTCTCAAGTGTTCATTTATGATAAAATTAAATTAAGGTGTTGTCTTTGTTCAACCAAATTTTATAATAGTTTTATATATTTTTCAGAACGGTTAAATAAATTTTATAATAATGACGATGTCAAAAAATAAAACAAAAAATAGAGAGAGGGAGAGAAAGGCCAACCAAGTCGTTAGAGCCTGACCTAAACGACTTTACAAAGCCTAAATAGGTTGTCCTCCATGTTTCTTGGGCCTCGACCAAATATCCTTATTGGGTACATACCTCAATAAATTTTTTAATTCCATAAAGTCAGAATGGCGTCGCGCATCACCTATTAGAGCACACCAAATTCTCTATACAGAGTAGAGACTTATCGTTTCTCACCAATGATTATTTCTTGCACACATGTCATCTCAAAGGGTATCTATCAATTCCAAACTCTTTACCAATAGCACAATAAAGCACTATGACCAATGACGTGCATCAACCTCTCCATAAATGATATAATGATCAACAACTCATATTTTTTTCACTCATCACGAAGTAGCTCTCCATCATTTCCCCATTCTTTGAGAAATAAGTTGACTTGACCAAGGTTTATAAATACCTCAAGTCACCATGTAAGTTAACATGAGCAACTACATAGCACAAGAACAAGTGCTTACAAGAGGATCCTACACAAAGAATAATAGATCACATAAAGACACGAGACCACACACTACCAATTCCTAGTTAACACCTCCTGGTCACTACTTCCTTTTAACCACTACCACTTCTTAGTTAATACCTTCTGCTCATCATCTCTTGGTCATTACCACCACTTCCTCACACCGTGATCATCTCACATCATGACCATCTTTTCGCATCACGTGCTCTATCTTGCATCTTTTTTCTCTCACACAGTCTTCTTCTTCTACATTTATTGACTTAGATATTGGATGATTTATTGTTCTGACAAGGGACTTGTTTTTGTAGATGAGCGTGAAAATCACCTTGTCAACCCACTATATTAATGGTCAGGTCCAATCACTCCAAGTGGTGTCCAAGTCTATTATCCCACCAACTCATCAACCAGATCATGTCCAATCACTCTATCAACCTAAAGCATAATTGTGAAAAAACAAATCATGCTTGAAGTTTTCAGGACTTATCAAATTAATAGCTATTGTTCAATGGGTGTCTTTGAATTCCATATGTAGCCAACTTAATATATGAATTGTGCAGTATGATTCGAATTGTGAAAACTGAGGTGTCTTTTGATTTTTTCTGAAACCCAAAAAAAAAACACCTTATAACTGATTTCGTTCAAGAGATCATGTCCATATAAAATTTATCCTTCTCTAACCCTCCGTATCTCTCGTTTTCTACTGAAATCAATTCTATAAATAGCTTGTCTAAAAAACCAGCTCCTCATCAATGTCTCTCCTAATGGACTCAACTTCTTCAAGTCTTCTCTTGTGTCCTCCTCCGTATCTTACAAAAGATGAAACTGGGGCTCTTGTTTTTGACTCATCTTTCTTGCAAAAACAAGCCAACTTGCCCACAGAGTTCATGTGGCCACATGGAGACTTAGTTCACAACGAAGATGAGCTTAAAGAGCCAATGATAGACTTGGAAGGATTCCTTAAAGGTGATGAGGTTGCAACTGCTCAAGCTGCTGAGCTTGTTAGGACTGCTTGCTTGAACCATGGCTTCTTTCAAGTCACCAACCATGGTGTTGATATAAGTCTCATTCATAGTGCTCATGAAGAGATTGGCAAGATTTTCAAACTGCCTCTTGACAAGAAACTCAGTGTCCGTAGAAAGCCAGGTGATGTGAGTGGATATTCTGGTGCCCATGCACATCGATATTCATCCAAGTTGCCATGGAAGGAGACATTTTCTTTTGGCTACCACGGGGATGATGATTCTGTGCCACTTGTTGTTGACTACTTCAAGTCCGTCTTAGGAAAAGATTTTGAACACACTGGGTAAGATAGCTGCGTCCTAAGTTACCGTACTATCTTGTCTCTTTAATGGTAATAATCTAGAAGTGACTTTTTCTTCACGTTTTGTTGATTATTTGAAAAGTCTTTCCCGCACACTATGCCTGCAGTAGTCTTCTCAATATCCCAATATTGTAATTCTAGAAATTTCCAAGTTTCTTTTATTATTTACAATTTTTTTTTACCAAGAAAAAAAAACTGGATTTTACTAATTTATACAAAGTAAACCAAAGTTTTCTAACCGTATGAATAAAGTATACATGTCTCGAGTTTGATAGCCCTACGGTGCAAATAATTTTTTTTTCCTTTTTTTTATTACAAAACAAAGATTTAAACTTGAGATTTATTTTAAAAAATGACATAAATACCAGATAAGTTAAAATTTATTGTAGTTTTCTTCTTTTTAAAATCACGAGGACGCAATATCAAACATGAACATTGCTCTATGAAGGTGGGTTTACCAAAGTTACTGTGAAGCAATGAAGAAAGTATCCCTAGTGATATTTGAGCTGTTGGCCATCAGCCTAGGAGTTGATCGTTTACACTATCGCAAATTCTTTGAAGATGGAAGCTCAATAATGAGGTGTAACTATTATCCACCTTGCAATAATTCTACCCTCACTCTTGGCACTGGTCCTCACTGTGACCCAACTTCCTTAACAATACTTCACCAAGACCAAGTTGGTGGTCTTCAAGTCTTTTCAAACAACAAATGGCTAGCAATCCGACCTCGTCCAGATGCCCTAGTTGTAAACATTGGTGATACCTTCATGGTAAGTTAATTTCTCTTTAACTTTTTTACAGCATCTATTTTATCTTCACTGTTATTTTACAATTGTGGAGGTTTCAAACTTAAAAGAGTTTTCATGAGATGAGAGATGAGAGGGTGTATTATAAAGTAATTTTTTGTAAAAGGTAAGAAGGAAAAAAATTAAAGGATATTATTGAAAGGTTGAAGCAATTTTGAATGATATGACATCATATATATATATTATGTTTTTTAATACTTTTGAAAATAATAAAGGGGACAAACAAATTAGGATGAAAATATAAGATATTAAAACTTTATTAGCCAAGTTCTTCATAGTTTGAATTATATTATTTTTATTCTTCTCAATGATTAAAATAATTTAATAATAATAAAAATGATTTTAAAAAAGATATAACCAAGAAAAATATAAAATTATATTTTTTCCAATGAATTGAGATGCTTTTTTTCAAATAGCAATATATGATTACGACTAGTCTAGGTAGGTACAAAAGAAAATGTCGCGTTGGAAAAGTTCATGTCATGATGAATTATTTCTAGTTTAGATTAAGACATTTGACTTTAGACAAATATTGGCATCACCACAAATTTTGAAAAAATATATATATTTGAAACGACATATATATATATATATATATATATATATATATATATATATATATATATGAACTGATTGATGTCTTATTGAATGGCCAGTGCCAAGAAGAGAATGATGTTAAATGAATACAAGCCAAGTCAAAAAGAAAGGAAGAAAAAATATGCACAACCAAAACAGACCATTAAATGTTTGTCCATGTCAAAAACCTTCAGGGCCTCGAACTAGCGTTTGGACTGCAGCTGTTTCTACAAGCTTGTCAACTCAAAATCGTCCAGATCACACAAATTGAATGGCTATAATCGCTTGAAAGAAGTAAAAAGTTTCTACGAGTAAAATGTTATAAGATGCTTAGTAAAGTTTCAAGATTATATATTCTGATTAGACAACACTTGCGGAGTCTCAAATGTTCAAGTCTTAACGCATACATCAAGTACATTTTTTAACCCATGTAATATATACATGTTGACATGTGTGATTCAATGGCTTTGTACCAGCTGAAATCATTTGATGTCATTTGCTTGTTCGATACTTAGGCACTATCCAATGGGAGATACAAAAGTTGCCTTCATAGAGCAGTGGTGAACAGGGACAGCGAGAGAAGATCACTGGTTTTCTTTGTGAGTCCAAAAGAGGAAAAAGTAGTGAGACCCCCACAAGATCTTGTTTCCAGAGAAGGGCAAAGGATTTACCCGGATTTCACATGGTCGGATTTGTTGGAGTTCACGCAAAAGCACTACAGAGCTGATGTCGCTACACTCCAAAGCTTCATTCAATGGCTTTCATCTTCTAAACCATCTACCTTTTAGTTGCTTTGGATACTTTTGATGATTGTTTGCCTCTGTGTATCATCTAATTTAGCTAGGCTAGCAGCTATCTCCTTTGTATATTTTCTCAAATGGGTGCCTGGGTTGCCACCACCTTCTCTGTAGCTTTCTGAATTCACTTGCAAGAAAAATTGAGCGCCCGTGTTCTGCCTATAGCGCATTCAAAGAACCAAAAAACTATTCTAGTATCCATCCCTTTTTACTGAAGTTATTATAATTTACTCTTTAATTTACCAAAGTACTAAACTAAATAGTTATCATAATCAGAAATTATATGTTTAATCTATTTGTTTTTAAATTTACTTATAACTTAATATTTTCATCCATTTCATACTCTTTTTCAAAAAAAAAAATATTTTTTTAAAGAATTATAAAAATGAAAAAAAATATAGATAATATGAAAAGATTGAAGAAGAAAGATGATATTTTTATAAATAAAATATTACTAAATTAAGCATGCGTGATCAACACTGGTCAATAAACTAAAAGTCATGTACTGGTAATATAATATATTTTTAAAAAAAAACATGCCTTTTCTCCCACAAACACTAAACTTTCTACCAAAAAACCTCAAAAATCGAAATTTCCCGTCCAAAACCTAGCTTACCAATCACACTCTTCCTAGATACAAGACCCTTTCCCTAACCCTTTTCAAAATCACCAATATTAACCCGTCGACAAAGTTCTAACAAACTCTGCTGAAGGAGAACTGAAGATCTATTTTGAACGGTTCCTTAGCTGGTTGGCTGATCGCTCGTTAAGGACTGCTTTCATGAAAACTGGCCAAGTTGTTGCTCTTTTCATCTCAAGTAAAAACAACCCACTGGAAGGAGATTTGGTATTTTAACTATAAAGTCAAAGAACTCTGATGGTGTGCTTCTTGATAGGTTTAATGATCTATGGTTTGAATTCGAACAGGTTGTCTATGAATAAAGGTACTATTCCACTCGAACAAATTAATGATAATAGAATTCAAACTCTGATGAGAAATGATGTTCATAATTCAAAAATTAATGATCTTGCTACAAATCATTCTGATGAGAAACTGGTGATTCATAATTCACAAGACCAAGATGTTCTATGTCATCGTAATAACTTGGATGGTTGGATTTTAAAGGGGGTGGATTACTCGATAATATAGAAGGGGTTGCTGCAAACTGGTTTGGTATTTTCTGGTATCCACTTTCTTTGGGCTTTACAAGTACTAATTTTATTTGATGATTCTGATGCGATGATGGAAGCTTTGGCTAATGACATGTATCGTTGGAATAAGTTCTATGACGAGGCTAGGCTGTGGATAAAATCTGATTGTGTAGTTGATAGACTAGCATAGGTGTCTCTAACGAATTTGCCAAATATTGGCTGGAATGTTGATTGTCTTTCAAAAATCTTACAAGGTTTTAGAAGGATTATTGGTTATGACAAAATCAACTTAAAGTTTTCTTCACTGTATACTTTGCGCCTTCTTATTGGCACCACGTCTGTGGAAGAACTATTGTTAATTTACGTTTGAATGGAGATGATTATTGTGTCATGATTATAGAAATAGACTCCATTATCCAGATGGTAAGTCTATATTCTATACCACGGATACCTTTATAATAACAAAAGCTAAATTAAATGGTTTCTTATCTTTTCATTAGCGGATAAACATTTATTTGACTTTTTTTTTCTTCTCATTCATTAGATCTGGCAACTATTTCATATTCAAGAGCCTTGCTCTGGCAAACATACTAGACCCAAGCGTCATGGGTCTAAAAGCATACTAGACCCAAGTAGCTTGGGTCTAGAAACAACGTCATACCCAAGTTGAAGGATTAGAGATGGATAATAAAAGTTTGGACAACAAATTAATGAACACAAAATTTTAACTTTTAGGTTGGGAGCTTCTTTTGTTTTTTTTTTTTTATCAACAGTGAAGATACAACCACGCCCCTAAGAGGATAAAAATATGCATGTGTTGAGGGGCTTCTCCATCTTTTTTTTTATTAATACAATTCAAATATGAATTTACCCTTGGGTTTCAAAAGAAACAAGGCTGCATATAGGGGCGTTTTCATCGTTTCCGTATGGTTTTATTGTAAATATCATATAGGGTTGCCAAACCCAGGCGCATGGATCTGGCGTGTTTCTCAAATCCAAGACGCCTGAACTTGGCGATTAGCCAAGTCCACATTAATGTGGGTCTTTCATGTTTGTCAGACCCAAAACGCTTGGACCTTGCGGGTTGCCAAATCTAACTTGAATATTAAAACATTTACAAATCTAACTTCCAACTATCATTACAATAACCATTTATATTGTTTACAAATCAGCCCGCAGCAACGCGCACTTAGCGGTAATACTCAATCAAGAAGACAATGACGAGTCAGACTTAACCTTTCTTATATTGATGCTTTTACGTTCTGAAACTTTCCTCTAAAGCACATCACCCATTGCTTTCTACAAACTTAACCTTTTTTATATACATGTCTCATGTGATAAGGATAAGGATAACATTGGTAACAGACTGCTAACATGTTTTACAAAAACACTGATAAAGTTATCTTTGAATAACTTTTTCTAGTTTTTCTAAACTTATCTCTTAAATAATTTAAACTAATTAGATAATTACAAAGAAGATAATGCTAACTAATCTTGATAAACTTATATCTTAGCCAAATTATCTTTTTACCAACCATAAAAAGATCTTCACTAATCTAAGCCAACAAAATAACATTTACATTAATGAACTCCAAGAATAAGCTTTCTTTCCCTCTCTTGCCCCTCTCTAGTCCTTATTTTTCAAAGGTATTTATAAGGTTTTACTAGGGTCTTTTTAATGGATTCAATCAAATATTGATAATAATTAATCAATTATTCACCCTCTAATACCAATTGGAGGGTTTTGGGTACGTTTTTACAATTGTAAGTTGTGTACCTTACTGGTTTTATATTGGTGGTTTTGCAACAAACTTGGTTTTGAATATTTTGGTGGTTTTGCTAAACTTCGAGACTAAAGAGTTGTTTCTGGCCTTTTGATCTTGAGAGAAACGTGGTCAGCCCTTGATAAGAACCTATTGAGAAGGATTAAAGTGTGAACACAAAAAAAAAATCAATGATTTTGCGAAATGAGTATCAAAATCAAGGCTGGTTAAGCTGACCACTTTTGATACTTTGCTAGAACAACTTTTATGTCATCATCATTAACTATCACATGAAGTTAGTAAAGGGTGCACATCTTTCGTTTAGATCCAACCTTACTCAATTTAGAAGTCTGTAGTTTTCCATTAATTCATTTGAAGGTGTCAACTTAGAATCTGTCAATGCAATGATGGCTAATCAGGGATAAATTGTTGTTGAGTTCATTAAAGAAAATAAAATGTAAATGTTTGATAAGAGCAGTTGATCTTTGTATAAGGGATGTTTCTCAGTCAAATGGTGGTAGTTATAACCCTTGAGGTGGTCGAAGACGCCACATTTACTTGTTTGAAGATGACTACTCGATCAGTAAAAACTGCAAAAGAAGAAGATAGACAATAGTCAAACGACGTGTCATCTAGGTTAAATCCTAAAAATTAGGTTTTTTAATTTGAGATTTGATAAATTTCACTTTAGTCCTTGTCATTCTAATTTCTTTTAATTGCACTCGTAATTGTCTCCGAACTTTTAATTTCATATAATTTCATCCCTGTCAAACTCAATTGTCAGCCCTAAAGTTTAGTGCATTTTCCAATTAGATACTTGATTCCTGATTTATGCAAATTGACCCTTAATTGACCATCAAACTTTCAATTGTCTTCAATTTGGCCCCTGGTTTTGCTCATTTAAGTCCTTGAAGTCTCGTGTCTTTTATGGTTTGGTCCTTGGTTTTGAATTTCTTCAATTAAATCTCTAATTGCCTATCAAACTTTAATATTTATGCAATTAAGCCCCTGATTTGAATTCAAAAACCATTTTTTCTTGCAATTAAACCCTCAATAAATTCAATTAAATCCTGAAAAATCCTAATTGATTTATTAAAAATCTAATTTTGAATTTTTCTTTCTAAATTGAATTTTTCTTGTTAATAGGGCCTTCATCAGTCAAAATTGAATTGTTAATTTTTTAATTTTTGATATTTGATCCTCCTCAACCAATCTTTGACGATTTTCTGTACATTCCTTATGTTCTTCTCACTTAAGTATTTTTTTTATTTTTTTGAATTTTTTTATATTTTGTATTTTGTATATTTATATGGGATCCCAAAATTGGTAACAACAATTAATATGTGTAATGTTGTTTCTTTTCTTCCTAATACTTGCTTCCAAGTGGAAGAACTTATAGAATTCTTATCTCCCAACACATTCACTAGTCTCTGCCTCTGTGAGTTATCAATCCTCCCCTTCCTTTTCCAGTTTCTGAATGCTACTTTATATCTCTACAGCTTCATATCTTGATTACCAAATTCAGAACTATTCCACCTTCTGAATTTAGTAGCCAGATAACTAATCTTTCGGACCAATCTAAATCTGCCAGTGTGTTTCATACAATAATCATCCTGAAAAGATTCAAGATTTTTCACAAACATGGGTTGAGAAACCCAACAATTAAGAAACCAAAATGGCTTTCGGCCGCAGTTCTGACATTCGGTAGTCTGGTGTTGCAAAGGCTCTATCCATACGGCTCATCAATTTACCTCTGAATCTTGTATATCAGTAATCTTGCTTCATTCCACATACTAAGATCCCACTCGCATTGTTTTCCGAATCCACTGAGAACCATTTGACAGTACTAGGCTCATTCCCTAATGCATTTACAAATCTATTACAGCATGTTTTTCTCTTAGTTTCAAGCAAGAAGCAAGCTTCAATATCATTATTCATTAACATATTCCTAACTGAACTCCTCTTGATAAACGTACCCTACACTTAACTATTCCAGAAGAAAATCTTCATGATTTTAATAAATTAAATCCTTACCAGATCGGTCTTCAAACTGCAATTATTGTGTTGCTGTCCAATCGTCAATCTCCCTATCAATTTGTCTTTGAATATCTGCTGCCATAACTGTCAGATTTTGGTAGCATTTGAGAATGCAACCCAAATACCGTTTGACAAAAATTTAAAATATTTTTTTGATTAAAATTAATTTATTTTTATATTTTTAGATCGTTTTGATGTATTGATTCTAAAATTAAATTAAAAAAATTTAAAAAAAATATTATTTTAAAGTATTTATAAGGAAAAAAAACACTTTATAAAGTATTGCTATTACATTATTAAATGCTACCTTTATGCATTTCCAAAACCCAGAGTCTCCCCAACATTCAACATCCCTTGTATCTCATCTTCTTTGTCACATTCTGCTGGTGTATTTGCGTTATAGGTTTGAAAGTAACAGGGATTTCCTTGTCTAATCCCAAAGCCCAGTGAATCTGATAATTCCTCCTCTCGTTCTTCCACAGTCTACTGAGCACTGCCATTGGAAGAGAAGATTTTAACTTCCATTTTCCTTCTTCGAAAGACCATTGGATGCAAGCTTGCTCAAAAATACCCTTACTCTCAAATTAAAAAAAATAATATCATTAATTAACCTTCGGATTCATAGTCATAAAACTGTCTTTCAATGAAGCACAGATGTTAATTTGAGAGCATACTCAAAAACCAAGATAATTAATAATTATATCAACTTAAATTTCAATAAATGAAAGGTTTTGAGTATGCTTATAGTATTTTAAAACATTAATCAGTGAGAGAATATACTTTTATCTATATGACAATATAAAAAATAAGGTGTTTCTTCTCTTTCTTTTCTTGATCGTTTTAGAAGTTAGAATGAACTTGGAAAAAAACAAATATGAATTCATAAACTAAAATTTAATATATAAGCCTAAAATAACCATCCCAAAAATGACCATGTTAAATGTTCTTGACCACAACGACTCCATGGGTTTCTCCGATAGAAAAAGCCCGATTCTATGGTTTCTCCCCCTAGAGGAGGAATCCGACTCCATGATCTCACCATGGAAAAAGAGCCCCATATATATATATATATATATATATATAAAGTACTTTATTTCTTTGACCTTTTTTTCTATAAATTTACCAACTTAAGAGACTCCACACATTCATAGTCATCTTAACTTACATGCTTTATTTACTATGAACCTCCAACCACTTGTACTTTCCATATAAATTCAACATTTTAGTTAGGAATAATATATCAAATTATTTGAATTAAAAAATTAATTAATTATTCAAAACATTAATTTTATTTCTAAATATCTTGCATTTTGAAACTATCTTGAATAATATTTAAAAGTCAAGTTGGAAAAAAAAACCTATTAGTCCACCGTACGTTGAGAAGAGAAATAACTTCTTCCTCCTAATTAAAACAAATAGAAGAGGAGACATAATTAAAGAAGAAATCATGTGAGATAATATGGGACATTAACGAAGAAACCATTATATCTAATGGAAATTAGTGGAAGAAAATTTAATAAAGATCTTAGTTTTACATGTATATGTAATGCATCCTTCCTTCCTTTCTTTCTTTCTGTGTGTGTCGGCCCTGGCCAAGCCTTTAATCCGGGATTCTTCTCCGTTGACAAAGAGATTGGCCCAAAAGCAGTTATGAGAATGGCAAACAAGGCCATAGAGCGACCACTAGTTCCTTGAAAAAATAACAAAATTTATCAGCGGCAGCGCAGCTCAAAATACTTGTCCCTGTTTCTTCTTCATTCCATAGACTGCCCATCAATCGAGGACAACAATTTTCAGGTTGTTGATCATCTGAACAGAACAAACAAGCAGCAAACTTGGCCCCTGTTGATAATTAATTTTTTATTCTAACATAATTGCCAATACTCTCTTGAGTGGCATGTTCACCATTTGGTTGACATGTGGGCATTAGAAAAGTTTTCAACTCATGCCCAACAAGACCTGTCCATCATCAAACAGAAATGACATCACCAGCTAGTTGGCAATGTGCAGTCCATCTTAATTACTTGCTCATTTTAGTAAAATATCTCATTGCATCTTGAGTTTGGAGACAAAACCCTAATCATTGATCTTGGTGTGTCCTGCCTTGTTCCTTGGCAAGTTGAGGCACATAGTAAGAACATGTTTTTGTTGCCTTCTCGAGAAGGAATAAAACAAGTTGCGACGAAAAAAGTGAACTCGACATGTCCTGCCATGATAATTCACTGGTGTCAATTTGATAATTCTTATTGTTTAGCTAAATAATAATGGTAGATATAAAAGCTGAAACCATATAATGAACGAGAGCCATTTGTTTTATTTATTTATTTTTTAGGGCCCTTGTTGATTTGTTAACATATTATCTAAATGCTGTTTCAAAATAATAATTATAACAACAACAACAACAATAATTTTAAATCTTTTCTATATTAATCCTTTTTTTTCCTTCACCTGTTGGTAGATGATGGAAATGAGACTGAAATTTATTTAATTAAAGGGATAGACATAAGCGTGGCGGATTTTTTTAACATGTGGTGAAATTTTCTTATTCAAGCATAGGATATAAGTGTGCTTTCAGATTATGTTTGGAAAGAAAAGATATAAAAGAGATTGAAATTTATTTAATTAAAGAGATAGAGACATAAATATATGTTAAAGAATTATTTGTTAGGTGAGGTCCCAGTATATGATTTATATTATTTTCTAATACACTCTCTCAAGTGAAAGTCCTTTGAGCTTGAAACTTGTACAGACTCATATTATCTTGTGCTTAATTTTTATCAAAGAAATGGGGATGATGAGATTCGAACTCGTGAACGCGTGATCATCAAGGCTCTAATACCATGTTAAAGAACTATTTCAACCTAATAACTTACGCAGCTAGGTGAGGTCCCACCATATGATTTATATTATTATGTACCAATATAAAATAAATTTATATATTTTTAAAATAAAAAATATAAAGAAACATATAATCTTTATCCTAATATCTCCTCCATCTCTCATATCTCAAGATGATAAATAAATACCACCTTAAAATCCTACTTATCTCTACAAATTTATTTTTATAATAATGGGTGGTTTTGGAGTCTTAGCAGTATAGAAACCATTTCGATCGATCGGCAGCATTATAACCTTCATGAATATTCAAATATCACACTAAAATATATCTGGCAGGGAAAAACTATACGGCAACAAATTGAATCTTTCAAATTCATATTCACCGGGGCAAGTGATCCACTATTTTAGAAATTCTTCTTCAGGGAAAAGAAAGCTGCCTGACTTGCTACCGTAATACACCTGGTTTTAGAGAATAATATAAATTATATTTTAAAATATGATTTAATAATTTAAGTTATTGAGTTGAGATAATTCTTTAACATAGTATTAAAGGCTTGATGACCAAGCAATTACGAGTTTGAATCTCACCATCCCTATTTATTTGATAAAAAAAAATAAACACAAGGTAATGTAGACATATGCAAGTTTTAAACTCAAAGAGTTTCACTTGAGGAAGTGTATTAAAGAATAATATAAATCATTAAAATCTTATCTAACAATTTATATAAAAATATAATATAAATCACTTGGTTGAATCGGTTTTTTACATCTATTAACGATTTTATAAAAGCTTAAAAGGAGTACATCTTCGAAGGTGATAGGAAATTAGGAATCGATTGAAATCCAAACTTGAGATAATGTAGCCTGGTCTGATTTTCAAATAGATTTAAGCAAATAGATTTGAAAATGAGACCAGGCTACATTATCAGGCACGTAAAAGCCTATAGAAGATACCAACTTCATTAATAACAAAAAAAATACATTTTTTGTATGTCCAATCATGTCACCCTAAAGAGAGAAAAAAGTACGAAAACGCACGAGGGTAGCCATTGGGGTATGTTGGATCTGTATCTAACAAGGGTCTTCAAAAAGATGCAAGTGCTCACCATATATTTCTTGATCATGGATCCCTTCGAATCTGTATATGTTTGTCCCTTAGTCTTGAGCCCACTTCCACAATGATATATGTGTCTTTGAAACGACACCCCTAACGTACCAAGTGGCATGCAAAACAAATCTATTTCAAATATTACTTGGCTTTGTTTCTTTTTCTGGTCTATAGGGTTTTGAATCTGAAACTTCACCCTTCTTTCTGCTTTATATATATATATTTGTCCCTTAGT
>Ga0307517_10006304_pt1 | contig 17606 bp, 21 predicted proteins | sample 23_EM_MG_FD_194515 | JGI IMG/M metagenome (GOLD analysis project Ga0307517, IMG submission 194515) | Populus trichocarpa ectomycorrhiza microbial communities from riparian zone in the Pacific Northwest, United States - 23_EM | ecosystem: Host-associated > Plants > Roots > Unclassified | place...
GCAGGAGAAGCAGAAGAAACCTGCTGCACAGCAGCATCTCTCCTCTCCATTCTCTTCTTCGTCGGACCGCGTACTTTCCTCTCCCCGTAGATACACTGAAGTGCCCGCTCAGCGCATCTCTCGCAGGGGCTCACACCGCTACACTTCACTTTCCTAAACTTGCAATTCTCGCACGCCTTGGAGACACGACCACGGGCAATTAAACCGGGGGATGCAACGCCCGTCCTAGGAGGATAGGGGAGTCGCTGACCTTGTTGGTAATGGTGGTGGTGTGGGATCGGCATTGGGGCGGTCATAGAGGTAGGTACGGAGGTAGGCATAGGGTAGACTTCTTGGTACTGGTTGAAGCAGTCGACTTGGAGATGGGACGAGTCGTTGATTGGGATACACACGGTTGAGATCGACTCGGGGACCGTGTGATAAACAGACTGTGGAATAGGGATGGAAGAGGTGGGGATTGGTGGACCGTTGAACTTTAAAACCCCAAAATCAGATACCATAATCGCGCATATAAGGTGCAACGAGGGGTGAGAAGGGGTGAGAGAAGAGTCATACCTGAGGAACATCCAACTCATGCGACGCCTCGTTGGCTAAAGCATGTAACATCTCCACCTGCTTCTCCCTAACCATCTCCGTCCTCCTAAGTTCTTCACGGAGCCTCTCGAACTCCGCCATCCTCGCACGGGCGGGGACGAAAGGCACAGAGGGGTACTGAACTGGAGCTTGAATCGGAGGTGGAGCTGGGAGCATCGCCGTGGAGGGGATGATACCCATCTCGACGCCGAATTCGTATGCAGAGGTGGACGTAGAGATAGAGGAGGATATGGATGAGGATGAGGAGGTGGAAAACGGAGAGGGGATGATCTCCTGAGGACCAGGACCAGACTGGATGAAACCGGGAGACAGGGAAGGGGAGAGCATCATAGCAGACATAGCAGATAACGGTAAGAGGGATAGGATGTGGGGTAGATAAAACAGCGTCGAAAGAGCAGTTGGCATAAAAAGCAAACAGAGCACGAAGCAGTTGACAAGAAAGCCAGGCTGAAGCCCCCCTTCCTCAGCGAAGGGGTTTAAATACCCCAGCTCAGCGACCCCTAAAAAGACCCCCTCCTCGCAGTTCCGGTACGTTCCACCTCCGCCGACTCTGACCGATAGGCTATATGCGCTCAGCGGCAGAGGCGGAACGGAAGTAGCGTTACAAATCGACACGACGCTAGCGCGTGTATGGCCACGAGATCACAGTAGCCGCCCACGTGCCAGCGTCGAGATTTATAACGTTCTATTCTCAAACCAGACGGAACGTTATAAATCTCGACGCACGAAGCCGGTGGCGATCGACTGAAAGAAAAACAGCGCCCAAACCCCTCAGTCTCGATCACAAGAATGCAAAGACCGCGCCAAAAGTCCTTGCCTTGGGAAAAGAAAAGCCAATCAAAGCCTATCCTGTGCATTCTTTGCTGATTTGGTTTGACTCACCAAATCACGCGAGATGACGTCGCCCCCGAGATAATATACAGAAATTGTGGGGATCCAGTGCGGAGGGTAAAAATCGTATATATTTCCCAGGAAACTTCGTAACGGAGAGACGAGAATACCAATATCAAGACAAATTACCGACATAGCGTTGGAGAGACGTATGTAGGAGTGATCGTAGAAGAGGTGGCGCAGTAATCGAGTGGGGTAATCGAGTAGAAAACAGGGCACTAGGGATCCCACGAACGCATAGGAACAAGAGAGCAAGGAAGAAACCGAGAGTTTGTGGATACAAGAACGTTCTAGACAAGGAGGAAGGAGAGGATTGACAAGCGGCAAGCGGCAAGGACGAGACAAAAATGAGAGGTGAGGTATCGGGTGCAACGATGAAATAAATACAATTTGTCCGCTAGTAAAACGTACTGACCACACAGTGGGAGGTTGGGAAGGCGAATAGCGTTGGAAGGATGTATCGCATCGGGCGGAGAAAACTACATGGACTGGTGATCGATGAGCGGCGCTGATGCCGAGGAATTGGGGTGAAAGACATACCGGGTTGATGTATTGGGCGACGCAACATTGCAGTCTCTTTTACACGCAGGTGGGGTGATTATGAAACCCAGACTGGATACCAATCAGCACGAGAAAGACGCGAGGGATGAATGAAGAAGAACTCACATGCGAGAGCAACAACCAAGTACAAAGTAACCAACATCAACCCCTCCATGTAGTTGGATTTTCCATCCTGAATCAACAAGTTCACCAGGAGGACGGACACGAACAATACGATCGTCTCGAAGTTGGCGAAGAAGAGGGTGAGGTCATGGCCGGTGACCCAGCCAACAATGACGAGTAATGGGATAACGAAAGCAGCGATTTGCTGTAGAGGGGTGTCAATAAAAGACGGAGCTCGGGAAGAACGATTAAAAACGCACGATGGAGCTTCCGACGCAGATTCCGATGGTCAACTCCATCTTGTTCTTCATGGCCATCCAAATGGAGGTTACATGCTCAGCGGCGTTAGCGACGAGGGGCAACAAGATCAAACCGATGAAAGGCTTGGGGATGCTGTATCGCTCGGCAGTCTCTTCGATAGAAGCGACGACTGAACACGAGGATTAGGGTGACGATCGGGCACAAGGGAAACAAGTTCACTCACGATAGTCAGCAGCGAAGGAAGTGACGACGGTGACCAACAGGAGAGCAGCTCCTGCGGCGGGAGGGCTCATCTGCAACTCCTCTTCTTCCTCCTGACCTTCAGGAGCTTGGAAAAGATAAGCATGGGTCTTGAGCTGGAAGAAGAGGTAGGCGATGTAGACCAAAAGGAGCAAGATGGCAGTTCCACGGGAGATGATGAGGAGACCTGATCGGCAGCTATCTTCGACGGGGAAAGGTTGGCCGGTCTTCATAATGGAGTACACGAAGTCATTCCCAACGGTCTGGGACATGAAATATGCGGCAGGAATCACGAGTGCTATTGTGTGGAATGTCACAATCAAATGGAAATCCGGGGAAATCGAATCACTCACTGATACACGCGAGAGTCATGAGGGAGGCAGCGTTTTGTGCCGCAGTGACCTGAAAGTTACTCTCCGGGTACTTCAAACCACCAGCCAAGAAAGAGCACCCCAAAACTAGGAGCAAGTTCGAGAGAATGGAGCCGAGCAACTGTGCGGATTGTTGTGGTCAATCTCCTTGTGACGTCACTCGGATGGCGCAAGGTCGGCTTACCGATGTTTGAACGATCCTGAGTTGGCCTGAAGGATTGTAATCGCGTCAGTGATGCGATTACGCGCGAAAACGTAACAAGAGGGTGGAACAAGGCGAGTTACATTACCTTGGAGGAGAGCGGCAATACCGACAATTATTTCAACCGCGTTTCCAAAAGAGGCATTCAAAAGACCCGAAAGGGTTTGACCAAGTTTTAACGATAGCTGGTCAGTTGCAACCCCCAACAACTACAACGCGCGAAGAAATCGGTCAATCGCTACAACTGACGCGCAAAAAGCCCTGCAGTGGGTGGGTTTACGTTACCTTGGCGAGTGGCATAATAGCGATAAAACTGAACCCAAACCTCAGGGCGGCATCCCAACCCATATGGTGAGAGATGAAGCTCAGAGGGACAAACACGAGCATAACGTTCGCCCACGACCCGAAAAAGAAAAACTTGTAGGACTGAATCCATCCAGGTTGATCTTCAGGTACGCTGAAAAGGCTGACGATGCGTTCCTTATACGAGAGCCTGCGTGTATGACCGTTAGCGCCGAGGCCGTTCTCGAGAAGGGGCGTCCTGTCGGTTGGAGGCATCTGAGGCAGTGGAAGATGAAGTCGAGGGGGGGTGGTTTGGCAGGAGGAGAGTCTGGAGCGGGAGGGATTGGGGGTGGTGAGGTAGAAGCGTTGGCGGACGGGAACCCGGGCCTAATAAAGGTGGAATATCCTATGGGACCACTCCTCTGGGTCAAGGCTGTGTGGTGGTTCAATGGCTCATAAACCACGTGATCGGTCGGGTTCGATCGAATCTTCCCATCAGCTAAGATCCCTGGGCACTGGCCAACGGGTTCGGAGGGTCAAAAGATAACAGCCTCGTTTCTTTCTTTCTCTACCTACTTCCGCTGCGCATCTGCCAAGCGTCCCGCCAACAAAACACAGGCTGCTTACTCCGCTGCGAGAAGGTTCTTGCACGTCCAATGTCGAAATTAGACAAACCGAAAATTCCACGTCACCGCTGCACGTCGATCCCATGGGCAACCCTAATATGGGCATCCCGCCATCCACCAAACCACGGCGCTTTTCATCACCCGTCCCGCAAACACACACGTTCGCTCCCAAGACATCCTTGGCCTTATTGGAATTCCATGCTGTAAGCTGCACCATCCCCACCCCCCGACCTCGGCGGTGCGTCCTGTACATCCACGTTCTCTTCCATCATCGGGCCTGTCAAGTGAGACACATCCGAGCACCGGGTAAGCTTCCCTTTCGCCGACACCGAATCAACCTCGATTACACTGATCGACGCGTTGGTGCACTTCGTGAGCCGCACTCCTCTATCCGCTCGTACCGTCTCCTTGCAGAGCGCCTTCAACAAAACGCCAATGAGACCACCGTGGGAGACGATTAGCACGTCCCTTCGCCCCTCGGCCATTCCTTGACCGTCCCCCGGCTCGGCGTCCTGAGTTTTTATCCACGGTACCACTGCCTCACGCCACCAAGCGTAAGCCCTTGCCGTCATTCTAGAAACCGGTTCCATGTGCCTCGGTGCATGGTCAAGTATCACGTCCGCGTGCTGCCCTTCCAACTCTCCCAGGCCCTAAAAAAAGTGCCAGTGGGAAACCGCGTTCGCCGGGTGAGTTTTAGTTTTAGTTGTATCACGTAAACGCACCCGTTCTCTCAACTCTACCCGCTTGTGCAGGATGATCTCTGGATGATGAAGGAGTATCGCTTCAGCGGTCTACTGGGTGATCATGCATCAGCAAACCCTCCAAAAACACACCACGAGGTGGTAGATCAACAGAGAACGATATCATTCGTCCAAACGAACAGATAATGATTGGTGTTTCTCGTCTGATTAGATCCTCGCACCTTGACCGCTCTGCTGAGATCGCTCGAGAACGCAATTCCAAGCTTCGCATCCTTCAAAGCTTCCCCGACCATCCTCGCTTGTTCCGACCCGATCGCATTCAAGAACGTGTCTCGCTGGCCTTGAATTATCCCGTCCCGATTCTCTTGCGTCTCACCATGGCGCACGATGTACACTCGCACGACCACTCCCTTGGACCCCCCAACCCTATTGAGTTCACGGCCAGAGTCAGTAACAAGACGGTTTCCATGACGAATAAAAAAGAACAAGACGAGTGGATTGGACCCGAGATCGTGTTTAAAGTTCGTTTTTGGCGTTTAGATATCGACGTAGCCCCCCATCGTCGTCTTCGCAGCCAACGCCATCACTCGAAATTCGGTGGTGAATGACCAAGTAACCCGGTTGGACGAGAAGTGGCCGTAACGCGGGTACACGCGTGTACCCTGACAACAAACAAACTCGGAAAAACCGCACCCCAAACTCACATTCGGAGCGTCTGAATGGGGAAAAACGAACGGACGAATGAAAAGCAAAAGACCCCGTCGGCGATGACGATCACCCGATAGTATCCTCCACACGCAACCGCACTGGAATAACGTCGTAAAGCGTGAGATCCCAAGGCACACCACCAAAGCACAGGTATCAGGGGCCAAAGCGAACGACCGCGGCAGGTGGAATGGACCGAACCGTGTGGAGGTCGCCGGTCAGGGTCGGAGGGAAGGGGAGGGTCAAGTGGACAAACCAAAAAGAAAAAGGCGATGTCATGAGATTTGCAGTTTCCGTAACCTTCCCGTTCCGGGATCGCCAATCCCGGACCGGACCCCGAAGGGCCGCCGACGCCGTTTCGAAGCCGTCCACAACCCGCAGGCGCGGCAGCGCCCTGTGGGGGTTCCGGAGGTTGACTAGATTTGATCGCCGTTCTGCTGCGGCGCCTTCCCTCCGCCCGCGGTTACAACCGGGTTCACTAGCTGGGCGCCTCTTGGAGTCCCGACCCACCACCCGAAGTTTTCCTTAACCCATGAGGCCATGAGGCCGAGACTTGGGGCTATGCGCACGTTCAATGACCCCATGGTTCTATCTACCTATCACACCCCCAAAGTCCCTAGCGGCACTGATCGGATTATGATTCTGGCTGAACTCGTAGAGAAAGATCAGTTCATTCACCGCGTGGAACGGGAGTTCCGAGCCCGCGCTCTCCACGCGCCATGCGTTGACAATGGAGAAAGTCCGTGCGTGGAGAAGTGCGTCGTCTTGTGGTACCCCCTCCCCTGGGATCACTCACGTCCACCACCACCAAACCACGGATACGCCATTATCATCGATGACGTCGAGCGGCGAGGATCGTCCCAACCTATTCCCACTGCCATTGAAATCCGACGAGACCAACTCGCGATTATCCACAGTTGGGCATTCGTTACCATATCCGGCCGGATAATGGGCGTTGAGCTAGACCCGACGCGCAATGGTCCTATGGACTCGCTGCTCGAGTTTATACGTGGGTATCCGCGGGATCATCTTATCGCACAATACGGCCTAGCTGTTCAATGACTCACAGAAGTTCGGTGCGTCTAACCGTCAATGGTATCACCAAGACAAAGGAGTATGGATACATTCCAGCCGCCCAAATGAATCTTCGAAGTATATAAATGGCCTATGAAAGAAACAAAACTCAAGGGTCCTGTGGTAGGTTTATGAAGTCTACAGTAGAAATGACACCGCAATGGAAACTCACCATAATAGTGAACAATGTACACTGTATCTGATGCAGACTCGGTGACACCGCGTCCGTAGACCGTCATCCCGAATACTTCGCCCACGCCATAACGATAACGACAAACGATTCAAGGCATTGGGCGCCCTCGATCGCGTATTTGGGGATTGGTATGGATACGATCCCGTCACGAAGCGACCAGGATAAAAGACGGGCAGCAATTATCCCGCATCCACAATCCACCAAACAGCTACAAGCCCCAACGGTGAATAGTATAACCCCGAACCAAAAAATCAGCCCACCAATTGCACATCACTCTCGCATCAATCACCCAGTACATACATCTTTGTTGTGCATTTGCTTATCCCTTGCCTACGCAACAAGCTTCCTAAAAACAAAGACCCTGACACTTAAATGGTGAATCCGCAAAACCCAAAACGCGAACCCGAATGCGGAACGCACTTACTGCCGGTGATGCGCTTGCGTCCATCCAAACGCATTCCAAACATCCAAAAAACCCATCCAAAACCACCCGGCATGAACCAACAGCTAACAGCCAACCAACAGATGATCCCACTGACCGGAACAAACCGAACAGCGACGGCTGTGAATCCGATGAAACTCTCCCCATACCCGACATCCTCGCTCTGATTACGACGATCGGTCACCGGTCACATGCCGCCCATAGTTCAGAACTTGCCCTACGTTCGCGGGACTCATACCCGAAGCGCAGCTCTCGAACGCTATTGAAAACCGAGCGCGGCACCGACACCCGTAGCATCCAGTGTTCACCTGCGGGGTGCCAAAAACACAGATACACCGAGACGCCCTCCCGCGAATGGAGACTCACCTCGGAACCAAAGTAAACCTGGGTACTAGGACAGGTTCAAAAGGAGGTCGAATTTCACCTGCGCTTTGGTCTCCATCGCAGGTGACCCCAAGCGGAATACCGGGGAAGGTGCATCTGCGATTTCGTGATTTCATCCTGCGCATTTTTGTATTTATCCCCTTAGTTGTGCCTGTGATGTCAACAGTCTCTCCGGCGCTAGATACCCGACCCTGGACACAGGCAAATACCATGTACAGTTGTCCTCGTCAGAATGGAGTGGCAGGGGACAGTGCAAGGAGAAACCTCGGGAATGCTCCGACATGAATGAGATTCACGTCACGAGAGCGTGCCAAAACCCATCCGATTACCCCAAAGGGAAGAAGAACCGTCCATCCAAATGCCACCAAGGGTTTGAGGAGCTCACGTCACGTCCACGTTAACATCTGGTATCCCAATCCCATACTTCCTATTCGCATCAGAGCACCAGGCACAGATCATACCAAAATACCACAGCATACCCGGATACCAAGGCGCGGAACCGACACGGAGTAATGCGAACTTTTTTTAGCTGGGCAAATTAGAATGGTGACCCCAGGTGTCCGAATCAAGATCATGATGGTGCATCTCGCGGGGTTCGTGTAAATACGCCGTGCGAACGCGCTCGACTAAATGAGGACCCTTCATGAGCCCGTCACCTGCTCCACAAGGCTGAGGTAGTCGCCCCCTCCTTCGTGAGGGTCGCGAGGAACTCATATAGGGTTCTTGCCCCGCATGAATACAGGTATTCCTGCAGCCTGCCATAGGTGCACACGTTGAGTGTTCGTAACCCTGATAACGAGTACCGAGAAAGCGTGGCGTGACGCACAAAGAGGCGTGGCGTGATGGCGTAATTGAGTGAGTACTTACAGGGTGATCCCGGCAGAACAGCAGGTACCCAACAAAACCTGATAACCAATGGTCGTGGAACACCCGCAGATGAGTAGTAGGTAAGCAGTTCGGGGCGGCGAAAGGGTGAAAAAAAAAGGCGTGCTCCATTAGGTCCTTGCACTACGGATTACTGAGGTTATCTTGAATCGTATTGGATTGGGGGTAGGATCTCTACTTTTTTTCGACGGACCGTGATCGGGAAATGAATGTGGGGCCACGATGGAGCGGTTCATGGGTGTAGGCAGATCTGCGCGCGGGTGAGATGAGGTGATAGGAGGTTTGGGGAACCGGTTAGGAGAGTGGATGTATTGGGGGGAGATGGGAATGAACGAAAACGACCGCGAGGATTGAATGCGAACATTCAGTGGAACGCGCAGGTGGAACCTGGGGTGTGCAGGGCCTAGAAACCGCGGTCCTTGAGCCAACTGGTGACGTGGTGTTTCCACCTTCCTCCACGTAGGACGATATGCCGCTGCCTGACGATTTCCAGCTTGAGTCTTTCGGCTTCTGGTGAACCTTGAGGAAACAACGAGGCCTTTATGTCGCTCGCCAGCGCCTACATATCGAGGAGTTAATGTCAGGATCACGAGGCCAGGCTCCAAAACACAACCGGCATTCATATGCGAAACACGCAAAGGAATACGTCAGGTGGTCAATGAACAACGGGTGTTGTTTTCCCGGCGGCGTTGAATTACAAAAACGCGCGGGCCGATGGAAGGAAATGGGGAAGTATAGGACGTACGTTGGCGTTTCCTTCTACGTTCCGAATGAGGACGAGGTAACGTGTTCCGGCGTTGCGGATGTCGGTGTAGACGGGGATCGAACCCCGTGAGTTTCGCTGAACAAAATAGGGCAGTTGTGGGGCAGAAGGCGCGGCGGCATCACGGGCGACGGAGCTGTGAGTGAAACCCCGGACGCGCTGGATGAAACGAACGGCGGAGGAGGTTGACCGGAACATTTTCTTGTTTCTCGTTGTGCGGAATCAAGAAGATGAGAGATCAGGCGAGTTGGAAATGGCGAGGCGCAGACACAAGGGTCAGGGAAGAAGAACTTGAAGAAGGAGAGCGCGGAGCGGGTGCGTGGTGCTGTTGCCTGTTTGAAATTGGCGAGCGAGGATAATCTCGGCAGTCGGATTCTCAGCCACTCGGTGTTTTGATTCCTCTTGCTGAATGGAGGCGGTGATGAGATTGAGGGCACCTCCCCTGTCAGTGTGGGTCAGGCGATGGCCGAGAGTTGGACAAGGTGTTCCAGTTATATAACCCTCCCCCCCCCGCTCCCTCTCCCTCTCTCCCTCCCACTCCCACCGACAGCCATGAACTCCCTCCTCTCCAACCCAGACCAGGTCACCTGGTTCTACAACACCTCTGGGCCACATTTCTCCCAGTGGAGGAACGACCTCCTCACCCTTCCCTTCCTTCAACCGTATAACCATGGTAGGATAATGGAACAATTACCTCCCTTCACCCAAGCAAGTACGTCCACAAATATTTCTCCTCCATTCCCTTACCTGACCCCCGCCCCACAAGACATCTCTCCATCACCGTCCGAATCATCACTCGTGTCCGAGGATGGCTCACATTCGTCCCAACACCTGAACGTGGTCTGTAATGTCCCCATCGTGGTGCCAAAGCCAAGACCGTACCGTTCTCTCGCCAACCTCCAGTTCCAATTCGACCTTCCAAGCGAAGATCAGGACCTCTCCCACCCTCCCTACTGCACCTCGCGATCGGCCGCGAAACGCAAGCGAAGTGGTGATGACGATGATGCGGATGATGGCTTCTCCTCAATGCCCCCCTCCGCCGACCGGGGCTCTAAGAAGCGTAGGGTGTTCTCGGACTCGTCTCTCTCCTTATCGACACGCGCAGTACACCAAAACACCCTCTCCAGGAATCCCCATGCGTCCCAATCCACAATCTCAAATCAATTCAGGCACAGGCAACCCCAAGGCCGTCCCCGGTGAATTGATTGCCTCCCGCTGATTCTCTGTTCTTGCGTTGTATATCACCGTACTTTCCTCGGTTTTGTTGGCGGTACTATGATTTTCATCCAGGTGAGCGGATGAGTTTCTCCCACATTAAAGCCACCTTCCGGAACACTTCTCACCACGAATCCCCGTCTATCTCCTCACTCAGTCACTCGGAACGTGCCGTATTACTCCACAAGCATTCTTTCCATCCCCCACACTCTTCCCGTCACCTGTGGTCTATATGGGTCTGTTGTATACAAATCTGTAACGACGACAATAGCAGCCGCCGTCGTCCTGTTTGACATCCAACAATGGATACTCTCCATTGCGTTACGATGTGCCGCCGTCGCACCTGTTCGTTGCATTCTCCAAGCCGTGGGTTCCACTTCCACTCAATGACCCTCCACTTGGGGCTTTGGTTGATGAACGGCAGGTGACCATCTGGGTTTCACTCTGGAGCACATGGGCCAACGGCTGACGTGAGACGGGTTGACAACCTTCCCCTGTCAGACCGGGCGTTTCTCTTTTCCCCCTTCCCTTTCCTGTGATCACAACAGATGTCAGATGGTTCCTAGGCATGCAACAGGTTACGAGAAGTTGATTGACTCCTGTTCACCTTATCCTTTTTTTCCCTCTCCGCCCTCGCCTTGGTCTGAGGTTTTTTTTTCTTTCAATTCGTCGTTCCGCATGCTTTGGGTCCCTTGTTTTCGTATGGCAAATTTTTCTCTCTCGTACCATGCTTTTCAGGCGCTTTTTGTCTCGTTCCGTTCCTGTATCATATCCTCTTGTCTTGTCTCAACCTCCGTTCATTGTCGTTTTCGATTGCGTTTCGTTTTGCATAGTACCGGAATCGCATAATGCTTATACATTATTTACAATTATCATATTCACGTCCACACGCGTGAACCTTTTTTTACTCCGGAACAATTGGGGGACCAAGCAAGTACGATATATCTGGGGTTCCGAATTTCGGATATGTTTGACGCGATAATTTGGAACGCGTGGATATGCGCGCGTGTCAATGCTGTCCCCCCTCGAGGCGTCCAATCACCGTTTTTTTTTCCTGCCTTGAGAGAGGAAAGATTTCGTTCTTGTACCCCTCCTAACTTGTGAAACCTTCTTCGCTTAGGTTCTGGGGCTCCAAGAAAACTCCCAAGCAAAACCAAGCGAATGTGCGCAGTCTGTGCCATGCCATTCATCTTACCTGCGGCGCCGTTCTTCGTTCGAGTTCCCTTCCCTACTATATAAAAAGCTCGACAGCTTCGTATCCGGGGTGGCAGCATACGGCGGAAATGAAAAAGCAGAGAGGCATGAGATCAAAACCGGGCTATATAGTCACCGCGTCTCCATGCATCCACTATCCCAATATACATTGTACATAACCCCCCCTCCGTCCTCAAGACCCGAAACCAAAACCATGGTCACGGGCGGTTTACCCACTAGTCCGTTTCACGTAAGAATGAGCTAGCGAAAGACTCAACAACGACAACAAAAAAAAAAAAGAGAGTCGGACCTTCAAGCTTCGGAGTGGAGGCGGCAGAATCCCGAAAGCGTTTTGGGAGGATCGATCAAATTCGAATTGAATTGATATTGCGATATGAGGGTTCCTCGGACCGTTCGCGTTGTCTGCGCTGCGAGCCACTCACATTACTTACCCTTTCACATGGGATGACAGTGTGTCGTGTCACTTATGGGGGGGGGGACTGAGAGCCTTCGAGTTTAGGTCTAGATTATGACGGTCAGGTACCCATGTTCCTAAACCCCCACGGATGATTTACAGGACCACAAGGCGACATATCCAAATGACGTGCCGAACCTTCCCTCAGGCTCGGCATGAGAAAGATTTCAAGTCGCACCATGTGAGTACACTCCCTGTCCGTGCCGAACGTCGTGCGCAAATTCCCATGGTGCTGTCTCCCCACCATGACCCGTACATAGGTTTGTGCCTCAGGCACGACATCGGCTCGAAGATTCCCTCAACGCGGAAGAGAGAAAACCTCTTTGGTATTTTGTTTTTCCTTTCTTCCCTCCCTTGGTCCTCGAAGCTTGAAGCTTGACCGGTGACCCCCTCACGGAACAATGGATCGGCACCGGTGCGGGATTTTCAGGAAAAGTGGTACTTCAAGACCTTATCGCAAATTAATCACGGGGGAACCCGTCTTCGACGATAGCTACGTCGATGAGATCACTCACCCACGAGCCGTTCGGTCCGTACGTGCCACACGTGCCAGAAGCTCTCGGTCGTGGCTATCTGGGCTCGTATTACCGATCTTGGGGATCTGGGCTTGGGGGTGAAAAAGTTCCCACTGGTCGCGACACGTACTTCTCAGCTGTATGCTGTGCGAGGGGTACCGTGATTCCCCGGTACGTTGGTATCGTATGTGACATTACGGCGCAGCCCTTCCCCTTCAATGTGTGGGATGGTAGACAGTGTCACGATGGGCCATGACAGTCGATATCGTTGCCTATCACGGGTATCCCGTCACGAACGAGTGCAAGTACGTGATTACTTCGCGGCACGCCACGAAACAATGAAATGACGGATGTAACGTCATGTCAGGACGAAGCCTAGATACCGCACGGGACGATCGCGACCCTGCGATCTCATCACACTATATGATACCCTGACGAGTCCCCCCCACGCGTTCGTCTTCTATACGAACACGAGAACGCGTTTCTGCATGTGACAACCGTGGTGAGTAGCTCCGGAATTTAAACGGGTCGTACGGATGCACGGCTTGTGTACACGTGGGACCCGAGGCAGGAGATGCGACGATCTCTGCGGTCGCTTCATGAGAATCATCCCATTCACTGGTTCCGGCTTATCGACCTCATTGCAATCCCCGTGGTCACCCCATGCTTACGGTACGAACGGGGTGTCGGAAAAAATCAATCTGGACGTACTTTCGCGATGCTTCTCTGTACATTCAGGAACGTGTTCTGGTGATCTGTTTTCTTTCTTCTTCCCGTTCTCGTCTTTTGGAATGGGTATCGTCCCTGAACCCGGGGGTTGAAGATCAGTGTTGGATCAGGATTGGGGCCAGGGGTTTGCCTGTAACGTGTAACGAGTAGGTGTCAGTGTTTTACGTTTCCCTTCCACGGACCAGATCTTCCCTGGTTGTCAGCTTCACACATCCCACACCGATGCAGATCTGCCGCTCTCGTTCTTCTCTCTCGAGGAACGCTCGATGATTGATGAAACGGGGCAAACTGAGGAAAAACACCTGGGTTGAGATACCAACGCATCGGTCGAGTTCAAGGGTATCAGGACCAGGGGTGATCCACATTGCGAAACGTTTTCGGTCTATGGAAAGACTGTGGTCAGCTAAGGGATGTTCACTGTACGGAATGATTAATGAGAACAATGGATCAACATATCATCATATCAGGCGATCGGCGAAGGGTCCTCCATAGGGCAGTGCTCCACCGCGCAAAGCACCCTGCAAAGGCCATATCATTGGCAAATGCAAACTCGGGGTGTTCACAGAGGGTCGGTATGGAGTATGGCACGAAATCAGCACAGGTTTCGAGACGCTCACCACGGAGGTAGGAGGTTGCGCAAGCATACACCCATTCGCAGATTGTTGTGTCGTCGGGACGCAGACCGTTTTGACAGATTCAGGACGTATAACGCTGCCGTTTTGCCGCCGTCTGGCCAAAAGATCTAAGAACAGGGGGCCTTCGGTGACCCGTCGTCGCGTCGCCCAAGATCGAAACGCCGCGCCGGGAAACCAAACGCAACGTACGATACGGAGATTCAGGGGATGCGCGGCCATACCCAGTGCCATGCCCGCGCGTCGTTGATGGGTAACGGAAGCATTAGAAAACGGAGGACTTAACCGAGCTCAACGCGCACCGACCCCGCCTTAGAATGTCAGGCGCGAAGCCTATTGAACCCAGGTTCGGAAGAAGTACGGAGATATCAGAAATCCTAGAAGACTCGGCAGGAATGAACAGGGGCAAACTGTGTTGTCGGTAGGTACAATCCCACTTCCCCGTCTGCTGGGCGTCCAGGCGGGAGGCCACGACACACGCCTCCGGTAAAGAGTGAACGGAGGGGCAAGTCGAACGACATCGCGAGGCAAAACCGAACCGGAAACCTCGACGGAGGTACCGAAGGGGGGATGTTTAATGCTGTGTTGGGGAAGGGCGGTTGATCGACGGAACCGCCACCATGGGGGTTGGGGTATAAAAAAGGTTATGAAAATAAAAAATAAAAAGTCAACACCGGCCCGCGTAGCTCAATCGGATAGAGCGTCAGACTCTTAGCTTCACGCGGGCGATCTGAAGGCTGCGAGTTCGACCCTCGCCGTGGGCTAGTTAATTACTTTTTCGTCTACTCACCTAGCAAACGGCCTTTCACAATCATCATTGGGACTAGAACCTTTCTCCGAATCTTAGCGCAGCATGCGAGGCCAGAGGTGCGTTTTCGAGGATCTTCCAATGTGGTACGCATCTTGGTTGAAACCTTCGCAACCGTTACCAAGAAGTATCATCAGGGCCAACCGGTTGATGGAAAGCACTCTCTTCCCATAAAGTACGAGAACCGCCCGACGCAATCAGAAATCAAGCGAGAGGCTTTTGCTATCAATTAGCTGAAATCATATGATGGACCCTTCATCCACCATGTTCCGGGCGCATACAAACTACGCAGGAATGATGCCCACCGGCCAGACATGGGATCAACACTCGACAACCCCGCTTTACACACTCGTTTTGGAATCAAAACATGAGATTAAACTCGCCGACCCCAAGGGCTTCGCGTATGTATTCTGGTAATCAACCCGTGATGGATCCATCTGCCGGTGTACTGCGGTGCGCATGAGTATTCTTGCTGTGGAGATCGTATCGAAACCATCCTGATGTGCCTCAGCATGTGGTGATCAACATTCTGGCGAAGTGCCTGTGACAACCAAAGATCTCCAAAAAGTAAGGAGTGCATGGCGCGTGATTTCCCGGGTTCAATTTAAAATTATGGAGGGAGGGTGAAACAAGAAGGGAGGGAAAAGTCGAGCAACTAGCCCACGGCGAGGGTCGAACTCTCACTGGCCTTCAGATCGCCCGCGTGAAGCTAAGAGTCTGACGCTCTATCCGATTGAGCTACGCGGGCAGGGTGATGGGGATTGGAAACCTGCAATCCCGTCCCGGGCGACCGGGTACCATCCGAAAGTCGGGACCATGTGGGTGTTGAGTTTCCCACGGTCGCTTCCTCTTCCAACTTCTCCCGCGAGCATCTAAACTGTGTTCGCGGCAGCGGAGTTCTCCGGGGCGAAGGTTGACCTGGATGGTCTCTTGGGTCCTGCTGGACGAACTCGAGACGACTTGGCGACTGGGTAGACCCACCCTCTCCTTGTCTGGCATCCAGGTAGTCCAATGCGCCTTCACGAACCCTGGTGATGATTTGAAATGCTTCCATGAAGTGGACCGGCAGTTTGATACACTTCCATGAACCTTTACTACAATCCTATGTACATCTTTCCAACTATCATTCGATACAAGCGTGTTGAGAATATATACGATTCTATGCGATACTAGCCAATGCAAGCGCATGGAGGCGCGTCGGGCTTAAGTGGTTGGTTTCCTGATGCCGAGGCTCACTACGACCAGAAGGAGACGAACAAATCGCTGTGGAAAACGGTCCATTGAAACCCAAACAGCTGTAATAGGAAGTCGCACTTACCGAGCGGCGCGTACGACGATGGATATCCGCGACCATCAAGTTAGTAATGATTGCCAGCTCAGTCTGAAAGGAGGGGCAGTTAGCGATCGCCGAAAGGGTCCGAGTGAACATACATTGAAGATTTGGAGGGCCCTGTTGAGGTCTGACTTCCAAGCAGCGATCGTCTCCTTATCGCGCTTCGCATGGAAGAGTCGGATGGCACCATTTCGTTTGTTCTGCTTGACAATTTTCCTCTGGATCTCGGACACAGTTCTGCGATTTGGGACTCAGTAAATAAACCGCCCGGCATATGCATCGCTGGTTGGACTCACGCAGTCAACTGTTCAATTGCCCCAATCACGGATTGACTAACCTCGTTCAATCGTCTCCCTTCCATTGCCCGGTCGAGAACTCTGCATACGTCAGCGCAGGATAACCCGAGCTCGACGTATTCCATTTCGTTATCCATTGAGTCCTGACTAGGTGTGAACCCGGGTAGGTCATCACAGAAGAGGAGGAAACGTACCCTGATCATTGTAAGAAGAAGACCGACGGACTCGAAAGCGACCGTGGCAGGTGTGATGCTCGAGATCTTCTTTGCAAGACACATGGCCTCGATGCCTGCATTCAACGCCAGGAGGGTACCATCCTGACGTTGCGGTTGCTGGGACGTTGTATCCATGGTTGAAACTCGTGGTAGCTCAGAGAAAACGGCGTGGCGCGCAAGCCAGTGTAAGGAAGGACCCGAACCCCAATGTAAATATGAGCGGTAGTTTTGTTATTGTGTATTGGGCGGGAACCACTGGGAGGTGCCGAGAACGACGTCTCAATTTAAAGAATGAAGCGAAAATGTGGGTTTCTCTGGCGGGGAGTCAGACCCCACTCTCAACATTAATACTGTGGTATGGGTTTACACGTAAAATGCATAGGGCCAGCGGGTGTACTAGCTGATATACTACTAGCATGGGGGATGGGCAGTGTGGCCTGGATCGATCGACTTCATCACCTACGCCAGCAGTGTGGCCGGGATCGATCGACTTCGTCACCTACGCCAGCGCTGACCGTAAAGATGATTACCTCGCTGGAAGACTTTCAGCACAGAGGGAATTTAACTTACTGAGACGGAATGTGTTATATTCTGTCCAAGTCAAAGGCCCCTTGGTTGCCCATTCAATCGATGTCCGTTCGGGTAGATAAAGGTGGTGGGGTGGCCGAAATTCATTCGGCGACGAGAAAGAAAGGAGACTGAGCAAAACAAATTGCAGTAGAGGGTACAAAAACCGTATCCAAGGTGTCAGTTCGCCGGGAACTGCGTCGAGTGAAGCTACATCGGCATGGCAGCCCTGCACTGCAGGTTCACTAAATCTGTACTAGTGGCGATTAGATAATCGTGAATGCCCATCCCGACAAGATGCGCTGGCACGGCAAACAACGGTCCACATCACAAATATCCCGCATGGAAGG
>Ga0307517_10006305_pt1 | contig 17601 bp, 5 predicted proteins | sample 23_EM_MG_FD_194515 | JGI IMG/M metagenome (GOLD analysis project Ga0307517, IMG submission 194515) | Populus trichocarpa ectomycorrhiza microbial communities from riparian zone in the Pacific Northwest, United States - 23_EM | ecosystem: Host-associated > Plants > Roots > Unclassified | place...
ATTTCTTTTCTCTCTTTATCTTTTCTTCTCCTTGCTCTCTTTCTTTTTTTTTTCTATTTCTACTACCAGTTATCTAATTATCTAAAAAAACCAACGATTATCTAATTATCTTTTCCTTATAAACAATAAATATTTCTTAACTTGGAAAATAATGTTTGGAAAAAAGATCCCTTCATGAATTTTAGGTTTTTTTGTTCACAATTCCTTCTTGGTATATGTCAAGTCGTGTGGCTTGCCTAAAACTTGTGCTTGCTAAGAAGTGGTCGTAGCTTATTTTCCTAAACGTAAAAAAAAAAAATTCAATAATGAAGTTGGAGCCCATTAAATCATCCGTAACTGGTGCTTTTCCCCGTGAACAATTGTTGGTGCAAAGCATTAAGAACAATTATCTATCCCGTGAACAAAAAGATAAATAAAGAATCTTCAGGGGAAGCTGGCAATGATTGATCATATTATTCTTTAAATACTTGAATAGGAAAGAGATAAGAAGAGTGGAGGAAGTTGAGGATGTTGGTGCCTATGATGTATATATAGACAAGAGCCAGCACATTTTGTTTTTGGCACAAGAAAGTTAAAAGAGTCTCGTCTGAGCCTACCATTTTGAAGTAAATTACAAGCAGGACAAGGAAAGATACCTTGATCATTGCCATGGAAATAGTTCTTTATGAGTGCTTTACACCCTCATTTAGGAATGGCTTCTAGCATGTGTTTACCCCCAGAAAGGACCTGCCTTACAGAAACAGCTACAGAATCTGTCATGGCACAGCCAATCTTCTTATTCTAAACCTCATCAAGTGGAAAATTGCAAGAAAATGGATCTTCCAAGTTCTGGTTGTCAAGTAACTTCACTTGTGTTCGTTGCTTAGTCGTGCAAAGCATTCAAATAGAACCACGTTAAGAAAAAGAAGAAAAAAAGAAAAAAGGATTCTCCCTTCTCGACGAGGGAAAAAAAGAAGGAGAGGTGGAGGATCTGTTCATGCATTCCAAATCCTGAAGTGAACGAAATGAAAGAAAATGGTGGCATAACTTGCAGATCAAAGCTTGAAGATTTGATATGAATTAATTTGTCGAAAAAAGGAATTTAATATGTTTGTCTTATGAGACCATCCATACTCCATGGAAGCGTGGGATCCACCTTGGGATTCATTACCTGTACGCTTTGTGGCTTGAAATTACAAGGACCCCAGAAAAAAACTACAGTCATCTCCAGCTTTGCATGCCAATATTGCCCGTTGCCAAGAACAAGAATATGCTTTTTAGGGTTCTTTTACTGCATTTCGATTCCATTCCATGCCTTCTACGTCGACCATCGTCTTCTCTTCTCAACTTATTCAGAATTATGCCCTCGTCACCGATATTACATACTAGGTGAAAAGAATTCTGAAAAGCAGCTCCAAATAATGGATATAGCTCTGATATTTAATTGTATATTAACTTTCTCATTCCTCTTAATTGATCTTAAAAAATAAAAAAAGAAGGTGAAGACGTGTAATTGTGCCGAACCCACTACGAATACTAGCGCAAATGAACAAAGTACCTGTTTTTTTTAATTGCATGCGTTGATTAAGTGCAAGCCATCATTGAAAAAAGACATGAAAATCAACATTCAATGAATATTTCAAGTTAAAGTTCTTTTCTTTCAAATAATGTTTACTAATTGGATCTTGATTCTAATTAATCCCTTCATTTTACGTTGTGTTTGTAACCAGGAAAATTAAATAATTTATTATTGTGATCTTTCTTTTCTTTACATTAAAGGACTTCACTATTAATTAAATTGGAAATTAATATCTAATTAATTATCAATGATTCTTTGATAAAAATAAATAAATAAATGATTCTTTGATTTCATTCTCTTAATCTAATTTAAGAATAGTTTATAGGGTAATGTTCAATGTCACGCAACACTAATATAAATAAATTTATATATTTTAAGCCAAGCTATATATTAATTATTAAATCATCAAATATACCAATGTAGTAATATTCAAGTTGACTTTACGACACATATAATGGTCGATATTTTACCTTCATGGAAAGGCACAAAATCTATGACCATCATTAAATAATAATAATTATAATTATTATTATTATTATTATTATTTTAATGTATTTTGGTGATCATAAATTATTTATTGTCCAAATATTTTCTGTTATGTATTTTGATGGAAATAAACTTATGGTACAAGTTATTCTGAAACGCGTTGAGTTAAAGCTATATATATATAAAACAACAACGCTTGTGAAAATAATAAAAAAAAAAATCCCACAAGTACAGTGACTGTAATAACCTCAACGCCAACGGTTAAAATAAAATAAAATAAAAAGATAAAATAAAAAAACTTCCAGTCCGTCTGCGTTTGGCAGCCTTACCTTATATTTTACAAAAGCACAAGCACAACCTCTCCATCTATCTCTCTCGCCCAAATCATAACACAGAGATCTCTCAATTTCTAGACTTCCCTTCTTCTCTCTCTGTCTCTCAATTCTTGATTTTCTTGGTCTTAAATCGATTTTCAAAATCTAGGGTTTCAATTCTTTAATTTTGGCTTCTTTTATATCGTTTTCTTGTTTTTGCAGGTATTATTTATTTTGCATAATTTCACCAAACAACCTTTGGTGAAATTCCTGCTCTTGGTTGATAATTACATGATCACAAGGTACGTCGTCATCTTTCCTTTTTTCTTCGTAAAAAAAGTCTCAAAATTTATGCACAGTTTTTTCCACTAGTGGGTTTTTCTCACCTTCTGTTGATTAATAATAATGGGTGTAAGGTAATGATTTTTAATCTTCTCTTTGTATTTCTTTTTTTGAAAATAATTGAATCTAATTAAAAGCGGGGCTATGTTTTCTGTTAGCATGATACTGAATTCTTTTGGTACATGGAGGAGTCTGTTTCCCTTTAGTTGTAGTTTAAGCTGACTTGGCGTGATAGATGAAAGTGCTCTTTTGAAGAATGGAGATCCTCTTGCCGTGTTTCCTAGATTTGGTGGCACCAAAATTTGCTACATCAAGAGGAAAAACCTTCGATTATAATATTATCCTGTAGAGTTGTTGCTTCAATGGTTGGTCATTTTTGGATGAAAAGTTGGTTTGTTATTTGCATGACATGTTATCTGGCAGCATACTGATCTTACTTTTTTTGTTTATTCCGTTTTGTTTTTACTTTCAAATCTTGTCCAGAGGGTTTGGTAATTGTTCTTATGGGGTAAATTTGAAAGTTTTCCTAGAAGAGCAATTAAAGATTGGGGCTTAAATTTAAATAGAGCAGAGAGAATAAAATGTATAGGTCTCTAACATGCCCACCTCAAATTTATTGGAGGATTCAGGATTCCTATGATTTCTAAGGTTGCTTTGCTTGAGCATCTTGTTTTGGCATCCATTTGGGGCATGAATCTTATGCTGCACAAGAAGAAATGGGATCTGCTTTTCAATTGTAGGGCTGGGCTGATTGCATTGAGATTGCATGTGTTTGTCGACTATTGAGAATGTTCTGCTTGTACTCCTTGGAGGCTTTGCATTCTGTTTTGACCTAGGGGTCTTTTCCTTTAGAGAAGGTATTTCTGTTTTGACCTAGGGGTCTTTTCCTTTAGAGAAGGTATTTCAGAAGCCAGAGTTCATTGCATCTTGAGTTTCAGTTGTGATGAGACTTGGAGTGCAGCTCCATTTTAGATGTCAGTGAGAAAAAGTTCTGCAGACTTTCTGCATTAGTGAGGTAAGTGTCATCATCTAGGATAGATGTAAAGTCTTTCATCCAAAGGCTTTCTAGGAATCTGGAAGTGGGTTATAGTGCCAGCTTAGTTGCAGCAGTTGTACATCTCTCTTGTACACGTGCTCTCTCTCCTTGTTCACTGTGGTATTGTTCTCACGTCTCATTCTTGTTTCGTCTCTGGGATCTTCTCCGTCCTCCCTGTCTCTTCTTCTCTCTCATCATACCTCACATCAGATTGATGCATTGATGTGGGCATTCCATGGTATGCTTTGCAATTTAACATTGAAATGACAATATCACAGGAATCTTTTGGTCTCATGTATTATGTTTTTCTAATACAGGATGCTTTTCAGTAAGCTGTAGTATAAATGGTGTTAAATTGATGAGAATGAATTGTGTACAAATATGGATGGAATTTGTGCATATTGCTTGATATGCAATGTTGGTAAGTGTATTATTTAATATCTTCCATCATGCGTTCCTAATGTCTGAGATGGTATTTTGTATTGCTTTCTTGGTTTATATATATTCGAATATGCATATGGATATGTATTTATTACAGATGCCATCCTTGTTCTGGTTGGTGGATCATTATTGTATTGTTTTTGCACTTCATCTTTCAATGACAACTTATATCACAGTTTATCATTCCAACCAATTCTAACATCTTTATGCTAATATCTTGGCTATGAAGCAGGTATAATTTGAGATATGGGACAAAGAAACATGCTATGCACCAATCAGATGATTGATTTAGAAATGGATCAACAAAGCCAGGGATATCTACATCCTGAGTCCTGCATTCTTCTAGGGGGTGTGACAAACTTCCGACCACCTGATATTCCTACCATGTTAACAGCTTCAGGGAACACTATCAATCGTGACGCCCATCTAGCTGATCGTTATGATGGTGCTATGTTTTATGGGATGCCCCAATACCATGGTGTTCATCCTCATCCTCAGTATCACAGCCCAAATCTTGATTTAAGTGTGGCTACTGCACCCAACTTCTATGTTCCTTACATGACTCCATCTTCTGGTATTCCTATCAGTCATGCATCTTGTGATCAATTATCTTCATCCAACAATTATGGAGTGATTGGAGTTTCTGCTGATGAGTATGGAACAAACAGTCACTTCATTGATAATGCTAGAAGTTCATACAAGAGAAAGAATGCTGAAGGAAATCCAGGGAATTTCCACTATCTGAATGCCTCAGCAAGCTCTAGTTCCTCAGTTCCCCCAATGAATACAAGGCATCCCGAGGGGGTTGCTCTGATGGATGCTACATCATTCACCCTGCCACATTACAGGGGGACTAGTGCTTCATCAATCAGGGAAGTAGGATCTCAAAGAAGTGTGAGGAATAGATTAGGTTCTGTGGGGCTCGATCCTGCCTTGACACACAACCCGAACCATTTTATTCAAGGAAACTATTTGGGCCAACCCTATCAGCCAGGTGGCTCTCTCTGGTTAGAACAACACTTAAGCAACGGTTCTACTGATGCAGGCGCTTCAGTATGGACTCAGACCCCTACTATTCCTTACATGCACGGTAACTTTTATGTTCCTCATTACTTCTACTCTTTGGTCTCTTTATGTATGACGAATCCTGTTTTCTTGGAATTTGTTTTAAGTACCACAAATGGCCCATCATGGAAATATTAAGCTCCTTGTTTCATTTTCTTGTAGGGAACAATGTCAATGGAGTTCCTATAGAAACTGGGAGCATGGGTCCACAGCGGTATCATGAGCCAGCTAGCAACAGAAGTAATGCCAGTTTCTCGCACCCTTCTCCAGTAAACCCTCAGCACCATAATTTTCATCACCTGTCTCCACCAATTCAAGGAATTAGAGGTCACAATATTAATATTCTTCCTCAAGCACCAGCAGCTTCATTCAGAGTTCCTACAGCCAATGCCTCACAAAGCACTATGAATCTATCTCAAGATGGTTTAGATATTGGACTTAGGAATCCGGGATCTGTTCAACCAACCGGCCTTCGAATGTACCGGCCTCGCCATGAGGGAGTTGCACCTGAGACCACACTAAGACATCGCAACCTCCCTCGCTTAAGAGTGTTGCCAACAGATGCAAGTTCCCATCTTCATCTTCATTTCTGCTATTTCTTTTCCATCATTTATTATTATGAGTGGTTATCTTTGGTTCATAAGGATTTTATTGGTGAAAAAGATCCCTTTGTTTTACGTACTTCTATCTTCAATTAACTGTATTTCTTATGCTAATAAAGTGGCTAAAATATTTCTGATTCATGTGTGTAGGGGGTAGCAATACTAGGGTTCCCTGACTATTATGAAGTAGAGAATTATGCTGACCACCACAGAGATATGCGCTTGGATATAGAGGACATGTCTTATGAGGTAAGTTTGAGATACTTTGACAACAATCTTTCTTTTAACATGCAATTAAGCTAGATGGTGATGTAATCAGTAGTATGGAGAATATGAAAGAGCATCCAGTTGGTTTTGGATTGTCTAGATGAATGGAGGATTGACATGTCTTAATTTTAAGCATCTGATACAAGAAACCTGGAATTGCACCCACTTTTATTTTATAACATGAAATTTTCAACTGTCTACAGGAGCTTCTTGCACTTGGGGAGCGTATTGGTAATGTAAATACTGGCTTATCAGATGCAACTATCAGAAGTCAATTAAAAACAAGAACTTATTTATCATCTCCTTATTCAATCAATTTGGAAGTATCTTGTATGGATCAAGAAGCTGATTCTTGCATTATTTGCCAGGTATTATAAAAGCTACCTTGTGAATTTAGTATTTGGACATTTTTGAATTGTGCTCAATTTATCAGAATGCCTTATAATTTTGTCACCTGTTTTCTATATATTGACCAAAATGTTATCTTCTCTCCTTCACGCAATGCATGGAATTTATATTGATATTTTGGGATTTTCCAGGATGATTATAAGAGTAAGGAGAAAATTGCATCTCTTGATTGTGGACACGAGTATCATGCAGATTGCTTGAAGAAGTGGCTACGCTTGAAGAATGTCTGCCCCATCTGCAAATCTGAAGCCTTAACCATGGAAGGAAAGGATGTTTAAGGTGGTGATCCTGCTTGTATAAAATAAAAGGAAAAATAAAGCGGAGGAAAGGGGTGACAGCTTTATAGGCGAGCATTCAAAGCACAGCCAGTTCTCTCTCTCTTAATTTGTTTATTATAACAAAGTTGATATTTTGGTACATGTATTTTGTACATGCACTTGCAAATATACGACTAACTGTCACACGAAGTCATTTATTTGTTGGCTCTGAATGTATCAAAACCTGTACAGACATTCATTATAGATTTCGTGTGCTGTATCATTAACTTTCAGTTAAGGTGCCATTCCGGTTCCCTTTGTATTTTGAGATGCACAGTATTGGAATGTTGGATCATAAATCTGATGGATATAACGGTCTGCTTTTCCTTGAATTGAGGTTTCTGAATTTTTTTATAAGTGCATGCTGGTTTTTCTATCGGTTTGTATTGGATGATATTATGTTTGCTTAGGAATGCGCAGCAGCTTTGTCCACCACCCATCTCTCCTTTTGGTTCATGATGTTCAAGACATTTGGCATGGTTGATTGAATTGTTGGATGGCCTGCTTGGTTACTTTGATGTACTTATTAAGGAATTGGTTACTTGCTTTTTCTCAGAGCATCGATGTTCATGCTCTCTATAATAGCTAGCAAGGAAGGTTTTCACTCGTATAATTCTTGCTCTCAAAAAGACTTTCTATTCTAACTTTATGAACTATACTCGCAATATAAATAACTCTTTATTTATTTGGTGCTCAGCTGCAATTTCAAGAGATAGTCTTGAGGTGAGTTTTCTTATTTGATTTACTTTTGGATTTTTGCTCTTTTATTCCTTCGTATTCTTTGGCTGTCAAAACAAAGTACTATAGATTCAACAAGCATTAGGGTTGTTTAGTAAGTTTATTTATGTTGTTCAGGAATCATGGTTCTATCTAGGCTAACATTGTACCAAGACAAAAAAAAAACCTTGATGAAGCCTCCTTTTTTAAGACTTGATGAAGATGAAGGGTGGGATGTAGGTGAATTAAGCTGAATGGGGTGGCTGATGGTGTTGTCTATGATGTGATTACATGTAAAGGAAAACAAAACTTTGGGTTTTGCACAAGTGATCATTGCTTTTGTGCTACTTTCGATGTTGAAAGTTCTACATTTCAATCATGATAAATGTGATTAGGTTTGAGATATAAATCTTGGGTTTTGCAAAAGTGATCAGGCCAATGTCCATACTTTAGGAGAACAAACATAATGATGAACTACTTCCATAATGCTTTGTAGTTACATTACATCATACTTTCTTTGTGTATTCTTCTGCTGTGATGCACCAGTTCTTAGGAGTGCCAACCATTGTGTCTTTTGATGTGTAAGATAAGTTGCTTAGAAAGTTTTGGAGTTGGGGATTTTATAGGTTAATTAGCGTGGTTTGCTAATTTCTTAGATGTCAGGTAGGGACCTACTGCATGTAAAGTTAGATGCAATGTGGAACATCTTTGGAGTGGATTTTTAACAAATCTCACATAGCTTTCCTGTTTCTAAAAATTAGAGCCAAGAACTTCTTGGGTTTTTTGAAAAACATATATGTAACAAAAATAGTAAATTTAATTTTTTTTTTTTTGGAGATTCAAGGATCCCTTTAAATAGATCTAAAGTTATTTAGGATTTATGCGAAGATTACCTAAATATTAAATGTTCTTTTCAGTTTTGAATATTTTCTTCAAAGTTGGGTTGTTGCAAACCATAAGCTGTCCAAATATCTGGCCTCTAACAGTAATTCATATGAACCATTAGTGAGTTAGGAGAAAGATTGTTATACCTTAGAGTTCTAGCTTTTTTTTTGTGTTTTAGGTGTTTCTGTATTTTACTCTACTTTCCTTGGAAAATAAAAGACATAACTTTCTATTTACAGAGAAATCTAAAAATCCTATAAATGATAAAATATTAATTTGCCCTTTAAATAACATCACATATATTATTTTAGGCTAATTTTAGAAATTTATTCAATCAAGTTAAGTCCTTACTTGATTGTTTCTAGGTCTAGAATTGTAACCCTCTATATTAATTACATTCTAGTTTTTAATTTCTAAAATTTATTTACAATCAGGTCACACTTGATTAATCATTTCATTTTAATTTATAACCAATGGTTCTTATGTGTGTGACCCATTAGGTTTCCTAATAAGTTGGTCTAAATATAAATCATAATTGTAAATAAAATAAGATTAAATAAATTAAACAATTTAATTTATTATCAATTCAAAAATTGATTGATTTATATTTGAAGATCAAATACAATGTCTTGCAACCTGTCATGATCCTTCAAATATTAGGATAGTCATAAATAGTTTGACTTAGCCTTTCAGTGACCAGTTTCTCTATATAATTATTATCACTTCATCAAGAATATTCCAATTTAAACATTATAGCATGAAGTATATCTACTTTGTTAAATCATTTTATTTCTCAATACTATAGTAATTGATTCTTTAAATAAGATTTGAAACTCTTTTGAAATCTCATTCCACCATAGCCAAGAATTTCACAATCAATACTATTTGAGAACAGATGAAATATTTTTCTTAATTCACCTAGGGTGATGAATCATCTCTTGATTACTTAAATATCTTCACATAGTTTATGTTATACTCAATATCTGCCCGTTTGTTACCCTTGATTATGACAACACGTGGTTACGATTAAAGCATAACACTTCATATATAAGATAACATAGTGATCTCAAATATAAGGATCACTTACACAACTATCACATGAGCTTTTCCATAGACATAGGTGATCTCTCCATATGAAATTCTCTTGCAGGTCAGTTTAATGTACATGTCACTTGACAAATACCTGCATATTAGTTCTAGGTATCCATGATACCTTAATTTATAAGAGTAACTGCTTCTTTTTATAAAGGAAAAAAACATAATATGCATCGATCTCAGTAGCTCTAATTAATGTCAATCGTAGTAGAACATTGATTAGGAACATTTAGGAACAATGCTTTGATACAATATGAATCTCATAATTATAACAACTTTATATTTTCCTATACAAACCATTTTTGTTCAATGAATTTTATTTTTATTCTAGATTCATTAATCAAACATTAGATTCATCAATCAAGTATAATTAAATATTAAAAATAAAAAAGCCTTATATTAATAATAAATATGTTTTATATGAATAAAATCAATGTTACGTGTAACTAACTAATTGACTGCAAAGTAATCTCCTACTTAAGGAACACATAACTTTCAATTGAGGGGTGTTGCGGAGGGCGCGGGGGGTGTCGGGCGACGACGACGTCTGCCTCCTAAGAGGTGTGTTGGAAATGGGTTTCTGGTTTAATCATAAAATTATGATTATGAAGTTCAGGAGTCGCCACCTAATATTATGATTACTAGAAAACCTATGGTTTGCGAGAATCTGGGTAAGGGACTGGTTGTGCAAGGAAAAAATACATCACCCCCAATACACCCTACCTAAGGTAAGTTGCATTGCTGTTTGATTATTTTTCTAGGTCACATTTCTATTTGTTGGTTTCTTTCTAAGGTTTGAGGTAGATCTCCCTTCGTGAGAGAGTTTCTATTTTATTGAGTTAAATCATAACCGCTCTAAAGTCTAAATTTTAACATCGCATTTATTTATTTATATTTTTTGTTTTTATATCTTTAATATCTGAGGGTATACACTACTGTGTAGTTTTACACCCTCAAATATTAAAATCTACAGTTAAACCCTAACAATTTAAATATAAAGTGAACAAAATAATTAGTGAAGGGTTTTTAATATTTTGGACAAACCCTAATAGATAGCCATAAACTGGTTATGATATCCATTTTTTTTTTTTTTGCATTTTTAAAAACATGAGAAAGATGCAATTTTTTTGTTTTTTTTTTATGAAAATATGCTTGGAAAACTTTTAGGATTCGGCCATATGCATGAAAGCAAAATATTTTTTTATTTTTTGAAAGAGGAAATTAATTTAAAACTTTTTTGAGATTTTTTTTTAATTAAAAAAAATTCAGAGAAAACCAAGTATTTTAATATTGGATATGTATCTTACAGTGTAAATATACAACTCAATATTGTGCAAAATGGTTGGAAAAACATGCGAAGGGGCCACAAATATTTTTAAAATGCCTTTTGAAAAATTTTCTCTCTTTTTAATATTACTATATTATTATTAAATATATTGGGTTGGGCTGCAAGCCCAACAGACCTAGCCTTTTTTTTTGTTTGGGATGGACTTGGCCCAGTCATCTAGATTAGCTGAAATGGATCTAGCCCACGATCCACATGGTTCCTGGCCCGGCCCGGCAACTATATTAATTAATTTAACTTATGTATGCAGAACGAAATAACGTTCTACATGCAGTGCTTATGGCTGCAACAAGGGGGTGAGAGGATCACCTGATGTCAGGAAGCCTGCCTAGTGGTCTAGGACGCCGACGTGAGGCTAATGGTGGTGCTGATGAAGGAATTGGTGGTCGGCGTTGGTTGTTAGAAGAGAAAAGAAAAGAAAAGTTAGCGGTGGAGCGATGACTGGTGTTGGTTGTTGGAGGAGAAGAGGGTGAGTTGGTGGAGGATGTTCCTGACTATTGGTGGAGGATAATGGCTTCTGTGAGGTCGTCGAGGCTGAAGGCATGACAGAGAGAAGGAAATAATACAGAGAACTAACGGCAGAAAGAAAAAAACTAGGGAGGAAAGCTGATTTTTTTTCAACTTTGCACCCGATTTTCTTTCTGTTCAGGGCATGGAATCCACCTATATTTATAAGGGGTGGAGAAGGAACGTTTTATCCTTAATGGTGCCAAATCTTGGCCCTTGATTCAGCCCCGAATGATCCCAAGTGTTGGCCCAAAGTGAGCATCATGAACTGTCAAATTTGACAATTGAAGGCTGTCTAAGTTGGCTTATTTGGGTCGGTGCCATAGCCATTGTTGTGTTAATCGGCCAGAAAGGATCATACCGGGTGTAGTCAGATGTCAGGTGATCATTTTTGTGCAAGTTTTGTCAAATTTAGTGGAGAAATGAAGCATTAAATGCCCTTGAAAAGTAGCCCCCTAAGCAATTTTTCGATGAAAATTGAAAAAGATGATGAATAGTAATCAAAACGACGTTATTTTAGTAAAGTTCAATGTAGTCTTTCGATTTATGATTTCTCTCAATTACACTCCTGATTGGCTACAAACTTTCAATTTTATACAATTTTGCACCAATCGAACTTCAATATCAGCCCTGAATTCTAGCAGCTTTTCATATTAGTTCTTGGTCTTCGATTTCTTCAATTTAGCATTTGATTGACCATTAAACTTTCAAATCTCTTCAATTTCTCCATTGATTTCGATCAATTAAGTCCTTAGAGTTCGGCGCTATTTTCAAAATGGTCTTTAGCTATGAATTTCTTCAATTTAACCCTTAATTGACCCAAAAACTTTGATTTTTTACAATTTTACCTCTGATTTGAACCAATTGACTTTGTAAAAATTAAGATTAGTTTCCTAAAATTCAAATCTTCTCAATTAAGCTCAAATTAGGCTCCCAAACTTAATTTTTCACCAATTAAGCCCATAATAAAATTAAATTGACTCATTTAAAGTATAATTAAGTCCTTGCACATAATTAAATCCTTTAATTTGACCCAAATTAATTCTTAAACATAATTAAACTTTTAATTTGGCCTATTATTAAATGAAATTGGCTTATTAAAAATCTAATTATGTTTATAGGCTTAATTTTTATGCAGATTCATCCAATAATGATTAATTTGACCTTGAATCTTTATTGTCTCTCCAGATTTGGGTATAATGGGGTATAATTATACTCCGATTCCATCTAAAATTGCAGCTTGATTTTTTGGTACATTTGAAATCCTCGTCAGCCTGCTTTTTCTAAAATGTCAATCTTCTTGCTATTATTATTTTATTTTTATTTTGAAAAGAAAAAAGGTAAAAATTTTAGGGAATAATCAAAAAATGATTTATTACAAGGGGTCATTGGTGTTGACCTTTAGGTCTCTCTCTCTCTCTCTCTCTCACACACACACACTTATATATATATATATATATATATATATATATATATATATATATATATAATATGAAAAATAGACTAATAATATGCTTGATTGAAAATAAGTTTTAAACTAGTTTTTTCAAATATTATATCAACAAATATGAAGGATTTCATGAAGAAACCAAGAAGAAGTCCAAGAAGGAAACATATTGATGACTTAGAATTAAGTGTTCATTTTAGTGCTTTATGTAAATCTTATATCTCACATTGATAGCACAAATTAAAATAATTGCACACACACTTCACTATACATACATTTAAAAGGATTGATAAAAAAATATAGACAGTTCTAAGAATTCACCTAGATAAAAACTAATAAATCTGTAATTTTGCATGAACCAGTCGACCGTTTTAGCCGTTAGTGAGACTTTAGCAACTATAAACAACTAGTTTTTGCTAAAAGCATATATATATATATATATATATATATATATATATATATATCTTGCCTAATTGTAAAATTAAAAAGAGAATCCAAACTTATATGATATACAAGTTATTCTAAGTGCAAAAACACTATAAATTTATCGATCATTGATTATACTCTAATTTATGCTATTAAAACCTTCATATCCTAGCACAAGATTATTTAAACTCCTTCAAGTCCTTCAAGTGCTATCTTGTAAGATACAGAGATATTAGAAATTTAAATTGTATTATTCACTCTATTGAGAGAGTAAAATGTGATAAATCATTCTCGTAAACCTTTAAGAGCCAGGTAAAAACTCTTGATATTGGTGAAATATTTTCACTAAAGAAAAATCTTGTAGAGAATATATCTTCAAATGATGTAAAAATCTTGGTGTGGATTCATTAAGTGGTTATTGTACTCTTGAACTCAGACTAGTGAAAGAATACAATACTCTAAACTAGTTTAGTACTTGAGATGTGGATGTAGGGTTGCCGAATTACGTTAAAAATCAAGTTTGTAAGTTCTCTCCCTTACTTATTTATTTTAAGCACTTTAATTATATTGTTGGTTATTGTGTTTAATTGAATTAAAGTTTATTATTTGATAATATTAGGAAGACACTTAATTCACCTCTCTTTGGAGTTATAGTTACCTTAATTTTAGAACAACAATTGAATCTTTTCACTAGATTCATAAGACATTATTGATTTAATTAGGTGTGGCTTGGTTTTTTTCCATGTTTTGGTACAATGGAATTACTTGATTGCCCTCCAAGGAAAAAGATTGGTTAACTTGGGATTAGAGGCTCATTGAACTTTTCACTTTTTTAAGTAAAGTGTAATGACTATATTGCCCTTCAAATTGAAAAAATCTAGTCTACTCTTCAGGAGCTTATTAGTACTTTCATCTTGGTTTTTTTTTCATAATTGTCATGTGTTATAAGGGGAAAATTAGTATTTTCATTAATTAAAATAAATAAAAAAAGTGGTAGGCTGGTAATCACCTCGTCGCATTCAAGCGACGAGTGCGGTAGCTTATGATGGCCAAAAATGGCCTTCCAAGGTATTTTCCAATTCATCTTGGTGGTGGCTACCTATATGGATGGTGCGTGTATTGTAATTCCAACTGGTTCAGTGCCAATGGATTTTCTTTTTTCTTTTTTTTTCCTCTTTCTCCTCCTCAATTTGTGCACTGCCCCTAAGAAAATCGCAACAACCCTTCAATTTATTTCTTCTTGAGATTTATTCCCTCTTATTTTAATTGCATTTCTTTTATTTCAATTAATTATTTCAAATTGGACATTATTTTAATTTCATCCTCCTTTAATTTTTTCATCTCTCATGTTTGGTCTCCATTCTTTTATTTGTTATTTGTTTATTCAGAATGATTTTTCATATTATTTTTCTTGCAATTTCATCCTCCATTAGTTTTTTTCTCAACAAGTTTGATCATCATTCTTTTTATTTTTTTTCTTCGGAAAATTTTTTAAATAAATTTTTTTCTCCATTTCATTCTTCAACATTAGTTTTGATAGAAATTGGGATTCCATGCATTGCACATTTAAGAGATTAACCCGGGTTCAAGATATTCACCCGAGTTTGCTTGGTTTTTATATTATTAAATTAAAATTGCTTTTTTATATTATTAAAATAATGAAGCTTATTAAACTAGTTACTCAGTGACCTGAGTCTAGGATTTGTTTATTATTATTATTATTATTATTTCATCCTTAAACATTAAATTGATTAGAAGTAAGGTTTTTTTATTGAACTCAAATGTAAGATTTTATAGGCTGTGAATTTGGATGATTAACTTATGTTTAGAAAATTTGCTCGGGTTTATTTTATTTTTTATATTATTTAATTAGAGTTTTTTATATATATTATTAGATTATACGAGTTTAAGAAACCCAGATGACTTAATGACCTGAGTCTAGGATTTTTTTATTTTTTAAAAAACTCATACTTTGTCTTAATGTTTTTTTTTTACATTCGGTTAAAATTTCTCCGGCCCAATATGTCAATACTTCAGTGTTTTGAAAGGTTTTTTTTGTCTAATATGTATCAAAAAATTTACTTTCTAATATCTTTATATTTTTTTTTAAGATTGGAAAAACATAACCAACCCGTAACATAATGTGGGCAAAAAAAAAAATCTAGTAAATACTATATATATTCCTATCCCAGCCGGGAGGTTTGGTGCAACACGATTAAGTTAATTGAATGCAACCCATTTATTGAGTCATATATAACTTAGTTATTGCTTTTTTCTTTTTCTTTTTTTTTGTTCTAGATTGTCCACTCACATTGAACGCATTCCAAGAAAAAAAAATTATTTCTCTAATAGTAGTTTTATAATTTTATCAAATGTTTGTATGAATAATTTCAGTACTGATCAGTATTTGTAATTTTAATTTGGACAACCAAGGTTCAAGTTTTTCCCTTGATCAGTATTATTCAATGCTTATTATTTTTTTTTAGTTTAACGTGGGTGTCCGGGCCAGCTTGCGCGCACCTCGACTAATCCCACGGGCCCTGAAGTTAACGACCATATAAGCCTCCAGTGGCCATCATATGAGCAACCACAGGGCTCGAACCTGAGACTACAGAGGAAGCAAACCTCTTGGTCCCAAGCTCTTATTACTGGACAACCACCTAGATTCTCTCGATCAGTATTATTCAATGTTTATTATTATTATTAGTAGTAGTAGTATTTTATCGCATGTATTTTATCGCATGCTTGTTGGTTGTTGCTAGCTTTTGTCTTGTGTTTATCTATTATTTCAATCGTTCACTATACAAATAGAAAAATTGTACTGAAAGTTTTACTAACATTTAATACAAAAAATTTACAGATCATTTATATGCCAAGTTAATTGGCTATTGCAGCCTAAACGTGGCGTTAGGTTAGCCCCAGCGTCACATGTGGCGCAAGGGCAACCCAAACACCAGGTTTCCGCTTATTATTATTATTATTATATTATTATTACTTCTAATAAAAATACTAATATTTATACCATAACTGATAATATTTTAATATTCATGTTATTAATTATAAATAAAATAATAATATTTATAATACAAATAATATTATTTTTATATGAATATTTTAAATTTTAATAAAAATAATAATATTTTTAACGCAAATACTATTCATTATAATAAACACCAATTATACTATTTTTAAGAGTAATACTTTGAATTATAAGAAAAATTAAAATATTTATAGCACAAATTATACTATTTTACTATTAATATTTTTAATTATAATAAAAATTAAAATATTTATACCACAAATAATACTATTTTTATAGTAATACTTTTAATTATAATAAAAATAAAATAAAATCTTTCATCAAGACCCAATAGAAGTGGGTCATGCAAGACCAATTGGGTTGGGATTATGACACCGGGCCCAAGACAATTCGGTCCTGCCTTATACCCAGGATAATCGGGCCCTTTGTCATGACCCAAATATGTTGGCTCACCCCAAAACCCCCATCACCACGTGGCGTTCGGGTCTGTACATGGGGTTGGCGTGCCCTGGCTCACCCAAGCACTCCCAAGCGCCACATGGTGCTCGGTTCTGATTGCTAGGGAAGGGTTGTCCTAGCGCCATGTGGCGCTAGGTCAGTGTAAGACTCACTGAGCTGGGGTCTGACGCCGGACCCAAGACAATCGGGTCCTGCCTCAGACCTAAGATAATCAGGCCCTTTACCATGATCCAAATGTGCTAGCTAACCCCAAGCCAGCCTCATCGTCATGTGGCGCTCGGGTCTGTACGTGGAGTTGGCGCATCCTTGCTCACCCAAGCACTCCCAACGCCACTAGGCACTCGGTTCTAATTGCTAGGGAAGGGTCACCCTAGCGCCACATGGCGCAGGGGCAGACCTAGCACCACGTGGCGCTAGGGCAGACAAAGTGTCAGGTGTCTGCTTCCCATTGTGATTATAATATTATTACTTATAATAAAAATATTATTATTTGTCTTATAATTATTTTTATTTTTATTATGATTAAAAGTATTAATATTTAAAATTGTATTATTTGTGTTATAATTATTATAATTATACCAATACTCAAGCACATTTGTTTCATAGCTCGCGGCAGCATGCGGGCAGGGGCGGAAGCAAGGGGGGCAAGCAGGGGCCCGAGCCCCCCTGCAATACATTTTAATTTTTAAGTAGGAGGAAAAGTTATATTTGTTATTTTAAAGAGGGAGGCCTGTGACTATACTTTTGATTTCCTTTAAATTTACTATTGACGTACATGGAAAGAAAATAATATAAGAGCATTTTTTTTGTGAAATAAAAAATAGACCCATCAATTTTTTCTAAT
>Ga0307517_10006306_pt1 | contig 17599 bp, 18 predicted proteins | sample 23_EM_MG_FD_194515 | JGI IMG/M metagenome (GOLD analysis project Ga0307517, IMG submission 194515) | Populus trichocarpa ectomycorrhiza microbial communities from riparian zone in the Pacific Northwest, United States - 23_EM | ecosystem: Host-associated > Plants > Roots > Unclassified | place...
AAAGTGAACAGGAGAAGGGTTCGTCGTCCATAGGTATCAATGGTTCGGATAGCAGGCCAGGCGAAACTAGCCGAACCTGTCAATCTCGCAGACAGTAGAAGAGATTTGTTCAGACATACACAAAGTTCACGAGACCGAAGCCGAAAGAAGCCAGCAAAGCCTGAAAGGGTGAAGCACCAGCCTCTACGAAAATGGTCGAAGAGTAGAAGGCAATAATATTGACTGTTCAAGCAACCGTATGAGTGCGTTGTACAAAACTAATTTTTATCAGATGCACTTACTACCGCACATTTGCTGACCGATCATGACGATGAATGCGGCCAAAGAAGCACGGCGGTTGCGAGGGATTGTGAAGAGTTCGGCGAATCGGGCAATGTAGTTACTTTCCTTCCCGAGAATATCAGCTTCAGCCTGGAGCTGAGCGTGGATGTAGTAGAGATCGCGAGCTGCAAGTACCGTGAGTGCCAAGCTGGCACGGGGAGGGTCGGGTGGTGCAACTCACCGGCTTGCAACGGACTATTCCTCAGTTTGACCAGTGAAGCGTAGGCGTCACGGTAACGACCCTTTTTTATATACCAACGCGGGGATTCAGGGCAGAAATAGACCCCTAGAAGAAGGGGGATGGCGGGAATAAAGGCAGAACCGAGTTGAAGCCTCCAAGCAATATCCCCGACATCTTGCAACGCCAAATTGGCACAGAACCCGAGGAAGATCCCAAAGGCAACCCACATCTGCCAACTCATAACGAGACCACCTCTGATCGAAGCGGGAACGTTTTCGGCAGCAAAAATAGGGACCGTAGACGCTTTCGAACCCATACCGAGGCCAAGCAACAAACGGCAGATAAAGAGTTGTTCCCAGTTTTGGCAGAGACCGGAGCCGATGACAGGGAAAAGACAAAAGATGGCGCTGAAAAAGATGGTGCCACGACGTCCGAAGTAGAAGTTGAGTGGATCAGAAAGCCAGCAACCGCTGTGGAGAGCATATCTCAACGAATGGATCATTGGGAGATGGGTAGGGTGGCACATACCACAAAGCAGAGGCAATATAGGGGGCGGCGTTCACCAAACCGACAATCCAGTTGTTCTTGTCATAGTCTGGAGTTCCAGGTACGGGAAGAATACCGAACTCGGCAGGGAAAGACAAGTTGGCACCGTTCGAACCAGTCTGATCCCAACCCCTGGGGAGGCGCGCGGACGTATCAGCGATCAAAAGTCAAAATTCAAAAATGCACAGCGCACGCACTGAACCGCAGCACCGATCGAACAGAGAGCAATGGTGAGGTACAATACGCGAGGTTGGGACCACCTGTGGGTGACCTCTCGTCGGAGAGGAATCTTGTCGTTCTCATCCAACTCTTCGATCGTCTCGAAAGAGGGAGGGTCTTGAGCGACAAGGGCACCCTTTTTGAGGAAGACAAGAATGTCCGTCATGTCTCTCTCCTCTGCGAACTGCTCGACATCGCTCAAGAGTTGAGCCTTCGGGACCCCAGCTAGGGGATTCTTGATCCTATACAAGGAAAGGGTAAGCCGCCAGCACGCGATCATGACGACAGCAAAGGTATGCGGACCTGGCGGAGATGTTCCTGTTGAGGTCGACGTCACTGCTCTTCTCGGAATCGCTTCTGTATCCCTCGTGAGAGGAAGGGCTTTTCTTCTCGGTGTCTGCCATGGCGCGCAAAGGGGGGAGAAGAGGCGAAAACGCACGGCCATTGCATAGGGAAGCACGCAGTCCTTATATTCTCCAAGAAGTGAGCTGTTGTGAAGCAATTCAAAACCCACCCTCACATGAAACTCTCCCAGGGTATTCACTTCGGAGTGCGATACACCCGGAATAATGGGTCACCCTCCAAGAAGGGAACATTCAGTGGGCCGCTTGATGGAGAAGCCTGATGTATCAAAAGGTGTATGGAGAGGAAGTAGTCAGAATCCAGAGAGGCTGTGGGGCCACCGTGAAGTATGTTTGTTACACCTCCATCGCTTCCACGGAGCCGCTTGTTTACCTTGGAACACGAGAATACTCCGTCATTGTACGTCGTCATCCGCAGCGACCGAAGGCATAATCATGAGATAAGGCCTCAGACCTCTGTTCCCACAACCAGATTCGAAAGAACCATTCAAAGTGTCATGGAGAGGAGGTTGGTCACCCGATGTAGCAAGAGTGGTCGAAATGTAGGCGATTCGATCGCTCACAGTCCTCAATGGGGGTTGTCAAGCCTCTTGGAAGATTTTGACCCACTGTGTGGCGGCAGCCAAGAGAAAAAAACAGGATATCAGAAGTGAGAGTACGACGAAAATCACCGAGACGAGTCAAGCACCCAGGCAGGCGAGCTCGCGCACGCAGTATCCTGTGGCACGAGTTGCGAAACCAGCCTCCGGCTTTGTTCCCCGATGATCTTTTGTACATCAATAGAACTCGATAGGGTCCGGTGACCAGGGCCCGGGTGAATTCGTTACAATCACCCAGAACAGAAGCCGTCCAACCACCCCGGACACCACCAAGTATCAAGCGGTCACCCCGCACAGATCTCGAGGTGGAGCGTGGGGCCTGCAGAAAATTCTCACGGAAGGGTCTCATACAGTACTCTCTCGTCCGGGAGGGGCAGCTGAGACAAGTGTAGTGGAGCCAGCAAATCTGAGGAGCCAAGAGAAACGTAGACGGGGTGGGGTATGGACGGGAGAGGGCGGGTGGTGGTGGACATGAAATCGAAGACCACACAGGACCATAAGGTAAGCATCTCGGATCGGATCACGTTTCTGCAGCAACGGGTGCGTACGGGAACCAAACATCCGCGGACCTCCTTGCCACCGCGTCGGTCGAGGAGCGGGTTGGAGGCGAGTGAAGGTCGCCTGTTGTGAGAATTGCCTGCAAAATACACGGCAAAACCCATGAGGATCGGAAAAATAACCTTAGTATCAGCAACGTCGCGGGTATCCAGCCGTAGAGCAACGAGAACGCATTTTTGCGAGTCCGTATCGGTTTGAGGTACGGTCGTCCGCAACGAATAGTCATTCAGTCGGTCGACCCTACCGGATGCAATAAAATTATGCGCAGTTTGATACCGCATGATTCCTGGGGTGGATGCGCAATGCCCCGATGACTTGACATCGGTTTTTTAGAGCTGCTTACCCAGGGTTCCGGGCACATAATACACTCGGCGATCCAACTGTTCGAACGGAATCCGAGGGTAACGAGGTCCGGCGGTCAAATCACCCAACTCGCTCAAGGGCCACTCGGTTACTGTAACGTTTCTTCACTCGCTGTATCCTTTGGAAACCAATTCGAATTTCACAATAGACCCAAGATTTCCCCAACGGGTAAATACTCCGTCATCCCAGTGCGGGAGGGGACTGTCGGTTGTCGCGGGACGGTGGTGACCGGTGACTCAGCCTCCCACCGGTCCCTTACATGCACCAGCCCCAGGAAGAGCGGGTGGGCGGGCGCAAAGCACCCATGATCAGGAAGAACCACGCGCAGCGGCACCAATTTTTGGAGTAAATGCAAGAGAATGAGGGTTCACGTGCCGAATCTCCGAACGCCGTCCTTTCTTTCGGACTTAACGGCCCAACCTGTGTACAGGTGCAGCATGCAAGATACATAAATGGAGTGAGAAACCATTTGATGGATCAAAGAAGTGTCTCGCAGCCATATTCGACGGCCTTTCCGACGCGTTTTAGAACGTTTCCCAGTGGATATCCGGCAGGACTTCTTTCATCACTAACAGGTTTAAATCATCAGATGGCATATAAGAACAGGAGAAGGAAAAGATGGAGAGTTGAAAGAGGGGCGCCCGCCTGGTTCACCAATCAAAATCGAGCCGGTGAGGATAACCGGTGGACGGGAGGGGTGACGGACATTCAAGGTGGCGAAAGTGGAATATATTTGGAGTCAATGTACTCACACTGCCAGTGATGTGATGCACCCTCATCTTGCCATTCAGAAAGCGGATTGTCATCATCAGTCAGAAGCACTTCGGCTTCAGGGTCGTGGTCTTCGTTCGTCTGACCAAGAATAGTGTCAAACTTGAGTTCTTGCCGAAGCAGGTGCTGAAAGATGTGTCGGCGAAGGTACGATCCGAGATAGTCTTCTTCGTGAGGAGGGCGGAAGGTCATCTGATTGCTGATTCCTGGGACCGGCGTACAGAAGAAAACCTGGTGATGCAACGAGGCCAAGTTAAAATGTGAAGGAATCATTTGGATGGATAATGGGGTGTACGTACGATGTTCAAGAATTCTTCTTTCAGCTTTTCCTCTGATAATTCCTGCATCGAATCATAAAAGGCTCGACACTGACCAAACGCGTGAAGGAGGGTAGAGAGTATGGCCCTAGCAGACTTGGATCCCGGCGGTCCAGCGAAGTTCTACAACGTCAACATCAATTGCTGAATTGCAGTCACATACCGAGCGCGGGGGCTTACCACTACCACAACACCGTCCTCCTCCATGGTACCTTTCAAATCGTTCCAAAACTCCGATGTAAAGAGGTGACCAGGGACCCCTCCTCCAGAGAAGACATCATGGATCACCACGTCGAACTTGTGCAGGTCCTCGCCAGAGTCCAACCTTTGCTTCCTATTCCGGGCAAACCCACGGGCATCTTGTAGGAATACCCTCCCTTCACCGGGATCTGGCAGACCAAAGTATGTCCTCGCGGCGTCATAGACAGCAGAGTCGATTTCCACAACCGTGGTCTCCAATCCGTGGTTCTTCAATGCCGTGGTTGCAATGCCCGTGCCGAGCCCAATGATCAGCGCCTCGGAACCAGACCAATCATCGCCTCTCGAGGTACTATTGATCAGCCTCACAGCCTCCTGGAGAACGAACGCAGCATATATCGAATCGCCCAACTGATTCCCCGCGGCATCGCGTGTGGCGAGGCTCGCGTTCATACTCATCGCGCGGTCGTTCATCCAAACTCCTCCGAGAAGGGAGTGTGAAGCGCGCAAGTACCTTATTTGCGAATATGCTTCGTTTCCGGGAGCCGTCTCCCCTACAACAATGATGCCGGTGGTTGACTGCTTGGATGAGAGGATTGACACGTTACCGCTGGGGTGAATGTAGGGCGCCTCGAGCTGGCCGGTACGGAAGTGAGAGTGGATGGAGGGCGAATAACGATGGGATGCACTTGTGAGCAGCATCAAGACGAAATATATCAGCAGGGATGGAACCCTTTTTTCCACCCGGGTTTTCGCTGGTGCTGTGGCGGGTGATTTCTTCGGCGTACCCTCCTTCCCCTTCCCGTTATCTTTGATTGCTGACTTTTTGGTGGCCTTGGGCTTCTGGTTCCCCACAACGTAAGCACGTCCGACCCAGAAACTGAAGGCAGCCGCGGCGAGCGCAATAAACTACGGACCAGGCAAGTAGGACATCGTTACTTCGTGGTGTATCCGAAAGAGGGCGTAACTCACAATCTCCGTAGCAGGGACGGTTCGCAAATGCTCCATGGAATTCCAGAGAGGCTCGAGTGACGGAAATAGGAACAACATGAGGAACAACCGAGTGAATGCGGTCCCCACATCCTTGCGCTAGAAGGGACGACGAAATGTTCAGCAACTTGACGAGGATATGATCTAGACGAGCACGCACATGCCCACCCTGTGACAACGCGACTCCAGACATTAAAATGGGGACCAGAACGACAGCATGGGTCACAATTGGTCCAAAGACTGGATCCCTCCATCTGGCAGTGTACTTCCCCACATAAAACGTTGTGTACGGAGCAGCCGCAAGCAATGATCCGTACGCCAATGTTGCCACGTTGGTCGGAACACCAACGACGGACCCAAGGGCGGATGAGACGATTGTAACATACGAAATGTACGAGCTGGCAGGTACAGAAGAGTACAACGGGGTGAGGGCTCGTTTGTAGGCCAAAAGCGCGAACGACTGTGAGAGTATGACGATAGCTTGTCCGATACCGACCGACGCTAGTGAAAGTGGTTGCTCAGCGTCCGCACTCATTTTATGGGCTGAACGGGTCGACCGCTTGGATAGCGGTGTGGGGAGGGTATAGATGAGGATGGGGTTGAAGGAGAAACAATCACGAACGGCTCCCGACAAAGATCTGGGGATGGCCCAGGCACCCCGGTCACACCAAATACATGCCGGCAGCAGCGGGCGGTTGTGGTTTTGGGGGCATTCGGAATTTAGAAATGTATTGGTGTTTAAGAGAGATAATCAAGTACAGATACGCTCGCCGCGGTGACGCAGGAGAGGCATGGGACAACTGCTCCTTCCGTTAATTGTCGGTTATTCACCCTCAAAATTCCAGTGGCTGCAAAATCAACAGCCAAAAACCGTGGTTTTATCGGTGATTCGAACTGTCTACGCAAGGTATGAACGGATGGACAGAACCGGTGATGGGATGGCTACGGCAGTGGTGTGAGGATGAGGAATCCAATGGAGGCAACGAGTAGCGTTGAGGCTCACAGAGACAACACTACGACCAGGCATTCATGTAATCGTCTACGTCTTCGCAGCCTCCGCTTCTCACGCAAATTACCGTGCCGGCGGTCTTGTCGTGAGCGTCTGGGATTATGCATTTGATGTCCTCCACGTTCGGACAAGGGCACTGCGGGGGTGCGTCCACACAAACAAGGGTATCGGGGCAGAGATACGCAGAGCAAGGAACTGGCAGCAAGGAACGAATGAGTGGTGTCTCCTGTGCGAACAGGCAAAGACTCACTGGCATCAGCCTGTGCTCTCCAGTGGTCGGCACCCGGGGGTCGTTGTCGTTGTTGTCGTCCAGGGTGTTCGCCTTGGAACACCTGCTCAAAGAAGTTGCCAAACTGTGCGGCCGCGAGCTGACAGAACAGCAGAATAGCGAAGGTCGCGAGATACTTGGACATGACTTGAGGACACCAGGGTGATCGAGCTCGAAAGTGGACACGTTGGTGATTGCGTACCCAACACCCTTCGGTCCGGTGTTTCCGGTAAGCGCGTCACACAAACTTCGGGATCTGTAAAACGCAGACACCGACCATGAACTCATTTGACCGTGTCGGATCTGGTAACAACGGGTTGGCTTACTCGGCAAACGTCGCTGGATATTCGCGCGAGATGACCGAGCTTTGGACAGCAAGAGAGCGGAGGCGTAGTTCGCTCTTTGGCTCGACACTGGTACTCGCTTCGTTCTGGAGGTATGTTAGCGCGACGCTATTGATGCCAAGAACTAGTTTCTCGGTCGTCAGTCGATATCGATTCGCTCTGGGTAACCACAGGCTGCGATGATTCCTCATCAGTCGCGTAGGGGTGCGCGTGGACGGCAAGATTTGTTTTCGTCTGATGTATCAGTCTCAGGTCTCACTTAGCAGACTGATGCGAAGCGTCGGTTGATCGGTCATCCCACCATGAAGGCGAACACAGGCCAACTGGGACCCGCTCTTACGAAACAAAGGCCGCCGAAAGCCACAAACACACCAGTGACGTTGTTCGGGAACGCGTTGGGCGTCGAGTGATTCCGTGAAACAGGTATGTACCGTGTGGTCTCAAGCTTTTCGGAACCTTGGGGTCCAGAGCTGTGGATTCCTCGGCTCCACGACGCCAGCAAGCCTGGACGACGCGACCACCCGACCCACATCAAACCGTTGCACCCTCGCTACGGTTTGATGCTCGATCGTCATTTCGTTCCCGATTCGCGTCCACGCCTCACTGCCCCTTGAGACCCTGACCCTCCCTTTTCGTAATTCCAGCACCGCGAGCGTTGATGGTAGATGCGGAACTCCTTTCACCATTGGCATAAACCCAGGCGGAGGTTACTTGGGGGACCGCGGCAATCTCCTCAACGAAACTTCCTTTCCGCGTTCTCGGGTCCCCTGGCGCAGGCTTGCCCGGTGACTATACTCTCTCCGGTATTTTCTTTCTTTCTTGTTCTTCGTCTTGTATATAACGGCTCGGGCGCTGTGTTTGGATTCTGTTGGCTTCTCTTTCCCCAAAGTCACCGTGTCTGGAATACGCCTTCGTTCTGCCGTTTAAAGCTACGGCTCCGCCTCGGGTCAAGGCATAATTCACCCCTCGCTGGGCATGGATCCGCTGGCTCTTGCAAAGCTCATCGATTCCGCACCCGCACTCATAGCAACGAGATACTTCGCCTGTCCGTACTTCACACTCAGTCGTCCCCGCACACTCCTTACTAACAGACACTCTGGTTTTTTATAGTGGCAGGATGCGTCGTTCTGATATGGGACCACCTGCTCACATTAAGAGACGAGATCAAGTACATTTGGAAGCTACCGGTGGACCTCAGCAAGGTCGTTTTTCTGTTCAACCGATACTTCGTCGAAGGATCCCTGTGTGGTAGCGTCTACAGTGAGTTTGAGGATCCCTCGTGACGTACGAATGAACTTAAACCAGGATTGCAGTACTGCTGGAATTTCGTGGTCCGTTATCCCAAGAGGTGAGCCTACGGACTCATTCCCACATTCTTTACGCATTAACCCCATCTCACAGATGTGGGTCAAGCGGTCATCTCGGATATTACATACCCCTGAGACTTCGCCAGATGTCACAGTTACATATTATTCCTCTCGTGCGCTTCAATAATCGCCATCACGATCGCCAACTGTACGTTTTTTCGGCCGCCATCTTGTTCTCGTGGCTAAAGCGGGCGAACCTCAGTGGCCGTGACCTTCCACATCCAATCCCTTTGGGAAAAGCGGAAGGCTGTCACATTTGCCCTTTCGGCTGGGTTTTTTATTACCTATGGGGTGACAATAGTTTGTGTAGGGTTCGTCGCCCACGACTTCCAGTGTAAGCCTCATCTCCCGGTCGGATTTGGCCCCCTACACTTCGTCTGCCCGAGTTGGACCTCATATCCTCCGCACAGCTCACATTCTCTGGGTTCCCGAAGTCAACTCGTGTGTGATTCCCCACAAACCCATGCCACTCATCGGGGTGTGGGCCGGCATGGTACGTGTATCTTTTTTTTTTCCACGGTTGTGTTCTTGTTGACCGTTAAGTGCGCTTTGCTCCATCATCTTAGGTCGCCTTTGATATATTTGTGCTCGTGATGATGCTCACGAACGCAGTGAATAGACCATACCGAGAGAACTCGGAGGTCGTTCATAACTTGCATAGAGATGGAATAAAGTTCATCGCCGTAAGTACCCCACTGCTCTTCCGGTCGGAGCATTGATTCATTGCGCGGAAAACAGTCACTTCTGTTTATCAGATTTATCAACCTTTTGTTGGCTATCATAAGTTCTGTGAGTGCGCGCGCATTTCGTTCTCATTTCTCCTTTCTTCGGAAAATCTGACTGACACCTTGTATGAACTTTCAGCCTGGAGAAATCTTGGTAATTATCTAGTGCGTACCTTTTGAAACCCCACCATATTAGTTCTGCATCACTGAACTTCTCCGCTCTACCTCAGTTTCCTATGGGCCATCGTATCGATCACGCTCTCTCGGTTCCTTCTCATGGTCAAAGCCATGGAAGACGAGGCCGCCTCAAACAACGGTCTCAAACGCTCCACACCCACCATAACCACCAGATTGTGGCGTAGCAGTAGTGGTTATTGGTCGCGGGAGAGTGATGTAATCGAGCTCAAGGTCGCGCTATGAATGTGGGTACCGCATGCGGACAGGTGGAACTTTGAGGACGAAGGTGACCTTGTTCCCGTGAGAGGCTGCCATCTATCCAGCAAACCAACCTGCCCTGCTGCTCTCGTTCTCACTCTCCCCCGGTTCTAATATGTTTTTGATTTCCGGTCTCAACATCCCGTGCCGCGCTTATATTCGGATCCTAAACCATGCGATCCCCCTCTTTGCTATGTACGTTCCCCATTGGCTAGGTTGTTGTTCCCATGTTCGTGTATAGCTATGGTGCTGGCGCTTCCTTCTCTGTAGATTAGCTTACATATATCCCCACCCATCGGGACCTTTGAAGACTCCATATCTAATGACAATCATCACGATGTCGATCGACCGGGCTCAAGGATATCTCCTGACTCAAGCGGAGGATTGAGTCCGTCCACTCTCTGCACCACGTTTTCAATTAGGTGCGCACGCTGGAGTTAAACGTTAAATGCTGATCTCGGGACACAGTGAGGCCGCGTGGGTTCGCTAGGTATTCATAGTCTCTTTCGCATAACTAAACGTTGACAAAACAAATAGATCAGGAAGCGTAGTAGTGGACCGCAGAAAAATCAAAAGTCGGGAGGTTTGGAGGGAGGAATCGCGTACAGAAGGTGGTTGAGGTGAGGAGGGTGGGAAAGAGGGAATCGTACTTGGTAATGGGATACACAGGACCTAAATCCACGCTCAAGAGGAAAGAAGAGGAATATGGGAAGGGTGAAAAGAGGAAACATACAGAAACCAGAGTGAGAGCAGAGTGCAAAGCAAAAATGGTAAGCAACTGTAGACGGCAACGGAGAAATCATACGGTCCATGCATGAAGGGGAAGGGAAAGGGAAATTGAACGGAATAATTTAATCAAACGTCCGTCATGGGCTGTGGCTAGACCGTGGCCACGAAAACCGTGGGGGGTTTCGGGATTGTTTCCCTACCTCAACGCCTTCCAGGCGTCCCCGCTCTCCGTGGTGTCCCAGGCGCCTTCCGTGGTGTGTTCGGAATCCCAGTCAACTTCCTCTCGGCGTTTGACGACTCGTTGGCCCGCTGAACCTCCCTCGCAGCTCGTCGTGCAGAGTCCCCAACTTGTGCAGGCGGCCGTTGCATATCGATTCTTGATAACGCACGCAGTGCGTCTTGAGGGTCAGTCATAATCGGATGCGGATTAGGACCTTGTGGTATATGTAGCAGTCTCGGCGGGAGAGTGTCGTTGGGTATCGGTGGTAGGACGTTTGTTGAGGTGATGGCAATGTTGAGGTCCGCGAAACGTCGATCCAATTCGTCCTCAACCGTGCGCGTGCATTCAAGTGCCGCCCGAGTCCGCTGGTTGAGACCCTCCAGCTGCGCGTGGGAACATGTAAGGCGAAAGGACAGAGTACTGGATCGGATGAAACAAACCTTCAACTCCATGCCGGCCAACTTTTCCTTCAATTTAGTGCTGGAGCCCGCACAAGTTGGAGCCTCTTCGATTAACCGCAGCGCCATATCCACCCCCCTCTTACCCTGGAATTGCGCAGGTAGTTCCCGACCCACCGTGGACCATATTTCCGCGTCGGTGGCCCGTTGCTTTCCCTTCGACTTGGTTGATAGAAGTGGTTGTCGCTTTAAAGCACTCTCCGAGTTCTCCTTGTAGGAGTTATAGAACTGGGAAACCTCCACCCATGCCTGATCCTCTGCCTTTGATCTACAGAATCCATCAGCTACTGTGCATGCAATCAGTTCCACAGTGTGAACGTACCGTTCAATCCGGGTCAAGAATTTCTCTTCCCTACCCCGATTCATAACATTTTGTTCGTTTGCCCTCACTTGCGTCGACGAACTCGTGCCGGTGCCATCACCGTAGACGCTTGTGTCGATTAATTTGTTTACAAGCATCTTAATTACCTGTTCCTGAACTTGTTGGAGTGTCTTGGCTCCTTCGGAATTGAGTTTTGGTGGTGGATCTTTACCCTGCTGAGTCGAATGTAATGAACTGGATGTGGGTGTGGTTGAGGCTCTGTGTGCAGACCATACGAGAAGTTGTCTTGCTCGTTGTGATTCAGGCACTTCGGGGTCGATGTGTTTGTAAAGGGTGAAGTCTGATACAGAACTGTGGGGTTGAGCTGTGGGCGTAGAATTTAGCGCATCTCACAGGTGATCCAGGAGAACGGGAGAATGTGACGCACCAATAATGCCCGAAGTCTCGTACGAATTGCTTATTCGCTTCCCCCGTGAACCAGACGAACTCCTCCGCCCATTTGCACTGCCATTTTCCCGCAAACTCTTATTTCGGTTCTGCTTTGGAGTCTCGTGAACATTGACGGATTGTATGGTGTCTGTATACCCAGGAGTCGTCCGTCCATTCGCCCCAGCAGCATGAAGCGGGAAAGGGGGGTTCGCGAAACCGACCGTATCCTCGGACGCACGGGACTTTCGCCGCAGTTGGTCAGCCTCCGATTCCATCCGCCTCACATCCTCCTCTGCCTCTCTTTCATCTCGGAGGCTCTGGGACGAGCTCAGTGGTTTGCGGCTCAAAGACGAGGGGACGGAAGCGAGGGATTTGAATCGTTTCAGTGGGGGGCCTGGGACCTGGCTTGAGACAGATAGCGATCGGGATCGGGAGGGGGGCTGAAAGGAGGGAGGTTCTTGACTGCTCGTCTGGTCCGTGGACGAAGCTGCTCGTACGATGACAAGGCCACCAGCTTCTTCTTCGCCACCGTTGAGAACTGCATACCACACAGCGATCAGCCTTTCGTTTTGCGCACTCGCTTGATCTGCGACGCACATTTCAGTTTATTTGACGCATGTCCCTTGGTGCTCGCCTAGAAGCAAAAATAAACACGAAAGACAAATGTTGTGATTTTGAAAGCACGCGCACCTCTCTTCGTTTCTTTATGACCGCGTTCAAAGGGTTGTCATCATCGGGAGTTTTCCGTTTGCCGGGAGTAGGGGCCACCATAGAGGTCTCGAAGATAGTTATGGCCTTGATCATACGTCCTTGCGGGAACGCGATCTGGGACGGAGTTGGAGGAAGCGGACGCGTCTGGGGCAGCCGGCGACCGTGTTTGCCTCTCCCCGGATGTAGTGGCCGTGAGGTTTCAACTCGTTCAGGCGGAGACCGAATTTCGGGTCACGTGTCTGTCAACAACCCCGCGATTCCGACTTGCACTCAAGGTCGCGTTGGGGAACGTTACAGGGACAAAGTGTAGAAATAAGTATATAGAGAGTATAATGGTTGTACAGGATAGTCTGTCCGCTTGTTTGTCTTGTCGTCATCGTCAAAGATCGTCATCGGAACCTTCATCACCGTCTAACTCCAATGCCAGCAACTTCCTTCTCCTCTTCATCTCGTCATTGTTGACTTTCAGTGCTCTCCCCAGCGTTAGCTCGCGCAGCGGGCACGCTTTGAGGGGACTCCGGGCGTTGAGTGGTGTGAACGGTATCTTGAGGGTATTTGGACCTCGCAGTTGCTCGGGAGGCGCGAAGGAATCCCTTTTCAATCGCTTCGACAGTCCGGTTCGCCATTTGGTCTTCGGGTGTACGTTCTCCTTGTCGTCGTGTAAGTTTTCCTTGTCCTCATCGGAGGCACGGGAATCCTCCAGGGAAGAGGGGGCAAGATCGCGGTCTACCCAGACATCGAAGCCCGGATAGTGGATATCTGTCTGAGGATCTGGCAACGATGGTGGGATGGAGGGTAGTTGAGATGAGGGTGCGTTGGGAATCGGCAATGACGAATGATCGCGATCGTGCCTACGTGACGAACGGGAGCGCCCAGAGGTGAGCCCCGTGAAGCAGTCTTCAGAGAGGCGCGAAGTTGATGCAACCTTGCTATCGCCTCGCGGCGATCGACCAAAATCCAACTTGAGTGCTGGACTTTCTGTTGGGGCGTCATGGATGACCGAAGCGCGGCCAGACAGGACGATCGAGCTCTTGACTGTCTTTTCTGGAGAAAAGACGCCTTCCTGAGCCAAGATACGTCTCTTTGTCGGGCTGAACAGGTTGGGCGTTCCGGGAGAAAGGGGGCGCTTTTGTGTTCGTCGTGGGGTAGTAGGAACGGGTGTGGGTGGTACGCCAGTGAACAGCTCAAGTGGCAAATCGCGGAGCGGACCGGGTCGAGGGGTCATTGTGTGGTGCAGATAGTCTGTGGTGAGGTACGTTGAAACAGAACCCGAAAGAGGATGTTGGAAGTTGAGAACAGACAGAAGCTAAACGCGTTCCGTAACGCGACCGCGTTTGTGACATCCGTCACGCAATCTAATATTCCACTTTCGTTACAACGTCGAAAACACCTGTACCTGCGCGACTGAGTCTACCAAGAACGATGTTGCCTGAAGGCGTCGTGAGATCATCAAAGTCCCCGTGAAGGGCGGCGTCGGATAAGAATGTGGCTGTCGTCTCATATGACGCCTTCAGGAGTGGTGACGGATTTGTCGAGATACCGCGACGGTTAAATGGTTTATAACCACCTTCAAAAGTCTGGAAGACAGTCAGCCCCGGAACGCCTAGCGAAAGGGAGAAGTGCACCATGTAGTCCGCGATGAGCTCGAGGTGGCGAATATCAACATCGATATTATAGACCCCGAAGACGGTGCTCATCTCCTTCACAATTGCCGTACGAGCAGCCTCCACGCCATAAGTCCGCAAGATTTCGTCGATATGGTTCGTATAGATATCGTCGACGCTGATCAGTGGATTTTCAGAAGAGGAGAATTCCCAAAGACCGGCGATGCTGGACCCATTCGTGGAGAGCTGAAAGGAGACAAGCGGAATGAAGTGGGTGGCTCAGAGACATGATCAGGTGATCTTACCACGATCTTCCCGTTGTTATCGTCTCCCCCGAGCTGGAAACAATCCACGATTCCGGGGATCTCTCTCACGACCGTCTTTGCGCAAGTCCGTTCCACCAACCCAACGAGCAATAACTTGGGCGTATCCGCACCGAACTTGGTGGAGGCCGTTAGTGATACCTACGAGCACATCGAATCTGGCTTACCGTCAGCTGTATTGTACACTGCTTCGCCGTAAACTTGAAAGACGAAGTGGCGGGTAAGTTCAGGTGAAACAGCTGCTCGACACTGCTCGGTGCTTTGGCCTTAGGCTTTTCTTCGTCTCCTTCCGTCTCCTTCTTCTCCGTTTCTGCGTAAACAGCCTCGATAGCATCATCATCCAACTCCTCGTCGCTCTCCTCATCCGACTCGTACGAGACCTGTTCTGCTTGCTGCCTCGCTCGCTTGGCAGTGTCTGCGTCCCCATCCCCAACTTCGCTGGCACCGTCATCTGCTGGAGCAGCTGGCTCGTCGTCCTCGGCCTCTTCAGCAACAACGCCTCCGCCACTCCTTGGTTCCCTCTCCGCCCTACCCTTCCCAAGAGCAGATATCTGGTCCTTAAAATCCGCATTCAACTTCCTCAGCTCCATCTGAATCTCTTTCTTCATAGCCTGCGCGAATCTGACCCCGAGCGACTTCTTGATCTCAGCTGGGGTGATATCATACTCTGTCCGATACTCCTCCTCAGGGAAGAAGTTGATCTTGATGGCGAAGACCTTCTTCCTCTGGCCCTGCTCCGCGGAAAGCTTCTCTGTAACAACTACCGACTGCACCACTTGTGAAAGCGTGAGGCGACTGGCGGTCTTGCAGAACTTTTTGATCTCCTCCGCACTACGACCAGGACGAATTGTGATGCGCATCGATGGCGTTTTTGGTTTGATGGATGCGGTCATGACGATTTCTCGTAACCGTGGGATGCCAAGGGTGACGTTAGCGGCACCGTGTCCTATTCCTATTTTGAGAATTTTTTCGAGCTACACCTCGGACAGACGTACCGGCGAAGTGGAAAGTGTTCAACGTCATCTGCGTCGAAGGTTCTCCGACACTGGAACCGAAAGTCAGTCGGCTCGATATTGTGTGATCAATGCTGCTATTCTTACCCCTGCGATGCAAGTAACCCTACAGCCTCACCGGGCTCGACGAGACTCTTCATGTACTTGACATTCATCAACGCCTGGAACTGCTTATGTTTCGCCTTTCGCTTGACCTTTGGTAGGGTATCATCCTCCTTCAACAAACCATGAGGATCCGTCTTGATGTACTCGTTCACCTTCTCCGCGAACCTCTCCGACGTTGCACCCAAGTACCCACTCGGACTGAACTTGGTCAAGGCAGGATCAAAGTCATCCCTCTTCGACTTCCTCGATACTCCTTTCCGCTCGTTGGACTTCTTGATTACCTTCCTCATGTACTTCAGTGCTTCGTGATCATCGACGTGACCGACGGCGTTGTGAGGTCGATACCTATTCACGAACGAGACTTCGTTCTGGACCATGAACTCGAACTGAGTAAGGTGCTTCTGTTTTGTTACATCCAGAGAGTCGCCACCGTAATGGAATTGGAAGACCGAGGAGTCGCTACCGCGAACGGTATGGTCGTAGTGAACGCGAATACCCTCAAGGTGTTTGATGAGACATCGTTGGAGATACCCGGAACGAGAAGTCTTGACGGCGGTATCGATGAGACCCTCTCGCCCAGCCATACAATGGAAGAAGAACTCTTGAGGCTTGACTCCAGTCAAGAACCGACTCGCAACGTATCCGCCGGCAATCGCCTTGGTCTCGAACGGTTTGAAAGAAGGGAGCGTCTTTCCGCTGACCATGACGGGTACACGACGACCTTCGAGTTCCTGCTGACCCAAGGCACAAGAGATCTGCTGAGCATTGACAGCGCTGCCCTTTGCACCGGACTGCGTCATGGCCTGCATGTGGTTATGGGGGAACTGCCTGAGAAGACCGTGTGGCATGACAGCGTCGGCGATGGATTTCGTCAAACCGGCCATCTTTTTCTTAACAGTCATATCCAGCCCAGCCATCTTACTGTCATCTCGGGAAACCTCCTCCAACAAAGCCTTAAGAGCCGGGTCCCGTTTCTTCTCCTGCACCCCAGTCAACGAAGGGAAGTTCTCGGTCGCAGCTTCGGTACCAAATCCTGCCCCGCGAATGAGGAGTTCCCGCCTCCTAGCATTTCCTTCAGAGGTCAACGCAAGATCGTCCATTCGGCAGGTGAAAGCGCGGTGTTGAAGAAACTTCGTGAAGAGCCGGCTAAGGATTCCCAGGAGTTTCCCGGCGATTTCCGCGCTGTACACCTCGTAGACAGAATGAACGAGACCATACTCAGAGGCACCGAAAGCAGATTTGTCCAAGATACCACAGAGCAGTTCCCCGTCCATGAAGATCACCTTATCTTCGCCAGACTCTTTACCCCAAAGGGTTCCAGGGACCTTGGTCTTTGCATTCAGATTGAGACCCTCAGCGTTCGAAGGGGTGATGTTCTTCATGACCGTAGAGATCTGCAATGCATTAGATCACCCCAGGTACCAGAACCTCGACACGTACGATCTGTTTCCCGGTCCATAGCGCATACGGCTTGATGATTGCGGGGGGAAGGGTGACGAGCAATCCGCTGTGGTGTGAAAGATCTTCCTCGGGTCTGAGAGCGCCGTACAAGAGTTGGAAGTACTCTTCTCGCGAGAAGAACGTGTCACGGTTCGTCATCCAAACGCCGGCGACGACGTGGTCCTGGATGAGACCACGAAGAGGCTTTCCCGATGTTGGCACCAGGTACTGATTATCGGTGTCGGCGATGAAATAAGCCTCGGCACGCGCAATCTGGTTCTCTAATAACGGTCAAGTGGGGATATAGAGGTAACTGGAAGGATTCTTACGTGGGAAATGGATGTTCATCTCTGTGCAAGGCTGGAGTTCACTACTCGTGTGAGGAAAGTTCCGAAGTGGTGTGCTCACCATCACCATCGAAATCAGCTTCGTAAAACCTTTCAGCAAGGTATAATATACGCAAAAAGACCACCCTTACGTACCGTTATACGAATTACTAAACAAAAATTAGCGAGGAACTGACGACTCGAATGGCCTGCACACTTACCAATTAGCGTAGTGCATCCGAATCGTTTTCTCCCCAAGTAAGACCCTGGCTTTATGGCACATCATACTCGGTTTGTGCAGGGTAGGTTGCCGGTTGAGAATGAGAGCGTCTCCGTCCTCCAAATG
>Ga0307517_10006307_pt1 | contig 17599 bp, 6 predicted proteins | sample 23_EM_MG_FD_194515 | JGI IMG/M metagenome (GOLD analysis project Ga0307517, IMG submission 194515) | Populus trichocarpa ectomycorrhiza microbial communities from riparian zone in the Pacific Northwest, United States - 23_EM | ecosystem: Host-associated > Plants > Roots > Unclassified | place...
AGTGTATCTAATGAGTTAATTTTTATTATGAATTTTTATTAATAGAAAAGATCTTAAGAATAAAATTAGCCTGGCAAACATGCAGACTCGAGATATTTAGGCTTGACACACAACTAAATTTAAAATAATATGAGTTTAACATATTTGTCATATTCAAATTTCAAATACTTGGAGTTTACAGTAAGTTAAGCTCAAGTTAACACAAGTTTGACATACATGCCAATCTAATTGATCTTTCATATCAGATGTTGTGATTTCTCTACGTCCATAGATGTGCTGAACATCTCTTAGAGGACTTACTACACTTATCATTTCATTAATAACATGCAAGAGATGTTTGTCTCTCATTGATGATATGTATGAGATATTTGTCTTTAGTTAATATCATCAGAAATAAAGGACTTTCTAGTTCTTATTTTATCTGAAAACAACAGGGAGTAATTATAAATATCCCCTGAATCACATAGAAAAAATATTCACAATCTTTATTTTTGATGATATATATACTTGAGACTATATATCTCTAGAATATTATTGTATATTTTTTTTATCTATAAAGATCTTTACTTGAGTATCTGAGAGTTCCCACACCTACTAAATAGAATCTTTTGTAGGTATTAATCACAAGCTATATTGACCTATCAAAAATTAAATACAAGCTATCAATTATTTTAACTAGAGAAAATGAATAAAATAGCTAGACTAATGGAGTAACTTACTATTTAACTTGAAAGCCTTATTTCTGAATTACTTAGATTTTTTGAACATTATGAACATGTATCATTAAACACAAACCAAATAAATTAGACACCCCACCTATTTTTTTTCAGCGTCGATTAATACTGGGTTTTAATGAATCCATAAAATAATTTACGTGTTGATTAATATTAAGTTTTATTCATGGAAGATTTGAAATTTATGTTTTTTAATGTTGAATTCGTGTATTTAAGAAAATAAACTTTATTACACGATGAATTAAAGGTTCGAGTTATAATTATTTCCTAGTTATTATCTAAAAAATTAGACAACGCAGATACTCACAAATTCCAAATCCAGGCCACATAAAAAAAGAAAAAAATATAATAACTAATGCAACATCACTTTATGTTATTTAAATAATCAAGTAAAAAAATAACACAAACGAGGCTTTTTTTTAAACAGCAATATAGAAAAAAGCGAGAATTCCAAGTTGCTGTTCGATAAGTATAAAGACGCAAACACCGATATCAATATTACAGGCAACTTTCTTCTTTTTTTCCTATAAAATAACTGTCATGTATTAATTTATCATTTATTATTTTCTTGGATGGTATTGGAAATAATGTTTTTACCATCTCAGTCACCGATGAATCTGACTAGTAACGGCATCATAACGGGGGTAATTAAAACCCGTATCTTACCAATTATTGTTATTATTTTTATTATTATTATTATTATTACCAATAGGATCCTATACTTTATCTGCATATCATTATAAAATATAAATGGCCCAAGACAACTAGCCATGGTTGCGATTTGATTTCTTACCATGTACATCTGATTTTACCAATATCATCATATATAAAAATATAAAAAGATAATTTTAAATAAAAATAAAAATAATTTTTTTTTAGAAATATAATAAATTAGTTCAGATATTCATGTTAATAAAAAAATAAATAAATGCAATTCATTATATTTGAAAAAGAATTACTCCAGAAAAACAGTATTAGTCAATAGCAGTAGACCCCAGGTAAAAACAACTTTAATAATTTTCAATAGAAAAACGGAAAAAGAGAAATCTCTTACAACAGTAAAGAGAGAGGATACGTTACTTTTTTAAAAGTAAAAGGTAAATCACTCCTCCGTCAGATTCTAGAGGGATTTATTTATTTATTAAAAACAGAGACAGAGACAGTGACACACAGCCAAGTACCTGAAATAGGATAGGAAGACAGTTGTTGGCACTGTGGGGCTGGCTATTATCTATGGTGGTGGTGGGTTGTGAGAGTGAGAGTTTACTGGGTAGAGCCTAGAGGTGAGGTGAAGTGGGTCAATAAAGTAATCTCTACGAGAAAAATCCACTCTCTCCCGCTTTCCCGCTCCTTCTCTTGAATCTCTTTCTTTCTTTATCTCTTTCTTTCTAGACAAAAACAAGAGAAGAAAAGAAAACAAACGAAGTGATGGAGAGCCAATGGAGAGAACCGAAACCAAAACAAAACGGTAGTTGTTGCCTGTTAGTGTAAATTCTTCTCTTCTCTTCTCTCCTTAGCTATGCGGAGCAGCTTCTTCTCCTGCAATGGATACCCCAGAGAAGACCCAGGTCACCTCTCCTCTTTCTAAGTTCGAGGTAATTCCTTGCCTCTCTTGTTCTGATCTCTCTGACCCTTTTGCATTCGTGAATCGTGTTTTTGGTTGTTTTCATTCAATGCATGCGCTTGTGCTTGGTGTCTTAGTGGGTTGACTTGCCTGTGTTTTATCAGAAAAGACTCACCTGGGTTTTTCTGGGATCAGAGTCCTGTCTTGTTAGTTTTCTCTGTCTGGATTTTGAGTTTCATGTGGTTTACATCTCTAATTTAGGTTCAATCTTTACAATTTGGTTCTTCCTCGTGCTACCTTCATGTCGCTTGAAATGCTATGAACTGCGAAGTAGCATTTCAGTCTTGAGATCTTAATTTACTGTCACTTTCGTGAAAGAAATAAAAAATTTCTCCTGATTTATTAGGATCTATTTGGTGTTTATAACGACTTTTGAAAAATTCTCTCATTTTATTTTTTATTTTTATGGTCAGTGTAAGAAAGATACTGTATTTTTTTTTTATCTATCAGTAATAGTAACCCTTCTGTCTGAACGAATTTACTTATTTGATTCTAGATCAGTAATTTGGGATCTTGTATTCGTTCCATCTGGTTGCTTCTTTGTTCAATGATTGACATGGATTTTTGCTTCTGGGTGCAGGATTCACCTGTTTTCAACTATATCAATAGCCTTTCTCCTATCAAGCCAGTGAAGTCCATAAACATCGCCCATACATTCCACTCGCTTAGTTTTGCATCCCTTCCGTCCGTCTTTACTTCGCCCCATGTCAACTCTCACAAGGAAACTAGGTTCCTTAAGAGGTAAACGACTTGCTTTCTTGCCATCCTCATCGGTCTGGACTACAATAAAAGCATATATACTTATGTTCAACTTCACTCATCTGTTTTCAGGCATAACTACGCTGATCTCTCAAAACCAGAGTTTTCTTCTGAAAATGGGAATGAGGCTTGTAATGATGAAGGGGTAGCTGTGGATGCGGCTCAGCTTTATGATAATTCGTCTGAGCTACAGGAGAGTTTTGATCCTGGGGTGTCCATTAGAGAGGCTTCAGTTGAACCTCCTAGTGAACATTCGAAGCTCGCAATTGAACTGCCACGGACGTTAAAATATGATTGTGGTATCCCTGATAGTGACCAAACACCTCGTTGTGGTACTCAGACAGATACTGTGTCCAAATCTGATGGCACAATAGCGTCACTTGTTCCATTTACTAATGTGGCTTCTCATAAAGATTCCCCTGAAGGTCAAGTGCATTTAGCAGGGTTATACAAGATTGAGAGTAAAAAAGAGGCTACAGAATGTGACTGGGAGAATTTTATATCAGATTCTGCTGATCTGTTAATTTTCAATTCTCCCATTGATGCAGAGGGTTTTAAGGAGCTTTTTCAGAAGTCACCAAACCCTGTTGTAGGATTTTGCACCTCTTTTAGTGAGGTGCAAAAAATGCAAATAGTCAATCCTATTGGTCCTGGTGAACAAAATGAGAAGGAAGACCCCTTCACTCAACCTGGGGAAACCATTGAGCTGACGCAAATGGACCCAACACAGGACAATCTTGCTGCCAATAAGGATCCAAATAAATACATAATCAGCAATCCTTCTAAGGTAAAAAGATGCAGCTCATATCTGTTGCCGATATCTGCAGCATAATTTGCATCTTTCTAGTTGATGAAATAGTTTTGATTTATTTGTTTTACACTTAATTGTTAGTTGTGTCATGCGAGCATGAACTCCCTTCTACTTACTAGTAATTGTTCGTGTTGATATACCCGGCAGGAAAAGAATCAAACTCTTATAAACATCTTGAAAGCGAGCATTGCAACCTTTTGTGCTTGCAACTCCCAGGGAAGCTAGGCAGGTGTAAAACAAAGGGGTCATACTGCACCAAGCACGGGCAGCCTGTCAGCTACTATTCCAACCACAACACTACTGTGGAACCTAAAAAGCATCTCCTGTTTTCTACCTTTAAACTTGTACTAAAAAATGCCTTCCCAACCCATATTCAATTTTATGTTTACATGTTCCACTAATCAAAATTTTGTGGAACATAAAATATAACCATGCAGGATATAGAATTGGTAAACCAAAATTTTGTGCCATTAACCAATCTGCAATGGATAAACTTGTAACAAGATTTGATTTGTATTTCTTATGGTGGCATGATTTCCTTAATTTGCAGCATCAATTCCGTAGCATTTTCAATTCCTAAATATAAACTCTCTGTTCAAAGTTTTCATGCTCTTTAAGATTGACCCCTTCGTAATTTTGAAGATTTGTATTTTACTTGACCAAAATTGTTTTCTTCTTGTTCTCCAATTCATAACTTTTGAGGAACTCAATGACTTTTCTGACAACAGTCCAATTATTTTATGATTCTGTAGGCTGTTTCTAATTTGCATCGTGGCATGCGAAGGCGCTGTCTTGACTTTGAAATGGTAGGAGCCCGTAGGAAGAACGTAGAAGACGGTTCAAGCACTAGTTCAGTGGTGGTGCAGTCAGATGAGAAAATTACTTACAAAAATACACAATTGGTGCCTTTTAAGCCCAGCAGTGATTCTTCAAGATGCATTTTACCTGGAATTGGTCTGCACTTAAATGCTTTGGCAATAAATTCCAGGGATAGCAAAAAAATCAAGCATGAAACTTTCTCTTCCTCCATTACTTTGCCTGGTTCTGCTGCCTCCTTTCACTCCCCAACAAGTGGTCAAGAGCTTGATGAATCATTGGCCTTAGCGTCTACGGAAAGAGACATGGATCCCAATGACAATGTTGTTCCTTTTGTGGAAGATTTCAGCCAGACTAGCCCAAAAAAGAAGAGGCATGTTATTTGACAATGTGTTTCCTGTACAGTTATTACCTAATAACTCTTACACTTATTAGCATGTTTATGCATCTCTCACATTTTAATGTCATGGATATTAAATTTTATTTCCAGGCGTAGGTTGGAAGGAGAAGCCGAGGCCTGCAAGCGTTGCAACTGTAAGAAATCAAAGTGTTTGAAACTGTAAGTAGTTATCTTCTGAAATTTAATTCAATCAGGGATGTTGTTTCCAGCTAGTGACCCAAATAAATATAATCGGATGTGCTATTCAAAAATAGATCTCTGTGCTTTGGTGTCATCACAAGCTGTTTTTTTATCCCGAGTAGGGCAAGATTTCACAGTTTGACTGCTGTTATATCTCATATGACTTCTCTTATCTATGGAAGTATATGCAGAATTATTTAGGGAAAACGATCTTTATCAATGAAGATCCCTGTCCTCAAGGGCCCTTACCATGAACAGGGTCCTTACATGAACCAGGCTTCGAACTTGGATCTAATAGATCATCTTAGTTTTCAATTTGATTATATCCTCCTCTTGTTTAGTATGCTTGAGGTGAATGCTTAAGTTTTTTCTTCCCTTCCCTTTCCTCCCTCATTTATTTGACTCTTGGCATGTCTATACACATCCTTTATCTGGTATCATAGCATGTCTATACACATCCTTTATCTAGTATCATAATGATCATATATTATGTAATATGCACACCATGCAGGTACTGTGAATGTTTTGCTGCTGGTGTTTACTGCATAGAGCCATGTGCATGTCAAGATTGCTTCAACAAGCCTATTCATGAAGATACTGTTCTTGCAACTCGCAAACAGATAGAGTCTCGCAATCCACTTGCATTCGCTCCCAAAGTGATTAGGAGCTCTGAACCTGCACCTGAAATTGGGGTTAGCTCAAATCTGATCTTACCTTTTGCTTAGGCAAAATAGTCAAACTTTTATTTTAACTTGAATGCTTCTTCAATCTAGGATGAGTCCAGCAAAACTCCTGCTTCAGCTCGGCATAAAAGGGGATGCAACTGCAAGAAATCAAGTTGCCTAAAGAAATACTGTGAATGCTATCAGGTAGTTTCCTTGGCATATTCCGTATGCTTTTGATGTTTAATATAAACTGATTCATCAAATCATGGTTCTCTTGTGAAGGGTGGTGTTGGATGCTCCCTTAACTGCAGATGTGAAGGATGCAAGAATGCATTTGGAAGAAAGGACGGTGAGTTTTACCCAAAAGTTTGCTTTCATACAGAATAGCTACATAGTACACAGGCAACCTTCCTCTAATCATGTAGTGGCTTTAAATGATCCAAGAAATAAATAAACTAACTTCATATTTTGGTATTATTAATTCTAAATAGTTTTGTGCCTTCAATGACTTTCCAAATCTAGGATCTGCTTTAGTGGAAATGGAAGATGAACCAGAAGATGAAACAGAGGCAAGTGAAAAGAATGGGGTTGATAAAACAGTGCAGAAAGCTGAAATCCAGAATAATGATGAGCAGCATCCAAATTCTGCTCTTCCCACAACACCATTACGGTTTTCCAGGTTTACTTTCTGAACTATTACTGCCTTAAAGGTTGAGTTTTTTTATTAGATCTTTAGTGATGTTTTGAAATTTGATGCCAGACCACTGGTTCAGCTGCCATTTTCATCGAAGGGCAAACCACCAAGATGTTTTCTTGGCGTTGGATCATCTTCTGGATTGTATACTGGCCAAAGATATGGAAAACCAAATATTCTTCGACCTCAATGGAAGTTTGAGAAGCAATTCCAAAATGTTTCAGGAGATGAAATTCCTGAGATGCTTCGAGAAAACCACTCTCCAAGCTCTGGCATTAAGACTTCTCCCAACAGCAAGAGGGTCTCTCCTCCACAAAGTAACTTAGGATCATCCCCTGGTCGGAGGAGTGGTCGGAAGTTGATACTACAATCCATACCCTCATTCCCTTCTCTCACTCCCCAGCATTGAAAGGAAATGTTCCCCATAAAAGCTCGGATGAAATTCTTTTAATCCTTTGTAGCGTTGAGAGGCATGTTAGTTTAGTTGTATGTTATTCGAGTTTTTTCCGCTCTGCTTGTATAATAAGATGCAATCTAGTAGTCATAAAATCCAACTACTCTTGTATAATATTGTACTTCTACCTTTTCTTTTGTTCATCTTCCTCCAACAAGGTTGATTTTTAACACTTCATTAAGCTATCAAACACCACGAGTATATATATAAAGACTGCCATCTTCCAAGAAGACTATTCCCAAAGCCTTGATGCGTCAGGGAATCAAAATTCATAACTTAAATAGAATCCCCTGCTGCAGCATTGGCCATTTAAGCCTGGTGTTTCTGGTCCTCAAATTTCTTTTGGGCTGGAATCACCTAGTCTAGCTGGTTGATCCAGTCAGGTCAGGTTGATGGATAATTTTCACGGGTTTCATTTTATGTGAACAAAGGACCATTCCATGTGTATAGACAGGAGAGATGAACATATGCACACGGAGTTGGTCATTTTCTTTTTCGAATAAGACAATTTCTAGTGTTTTACCAAGGCTAGAAGTTGAGCAGTTCTTCTACCCTTTAATGAATCAAATATTGCACCCCCAGTTTTAACTTCGAGGGGGGGGGGGGGGGGGGGGGGGGCGGCCCCCCCCCCCCCCCCCCCCCCGCTCCCAAGACCTGGAAAGCTAAGCGAAGAAAACAGGAAGCAAGTAAACGAGGGCACGAAGCACAGTTACAAAATGTAAAAAAGAGGTCCAATACAGGAAGCACGTGGCAAACCTAGTCCAATTACAAAGAGAAGCAAAAATCAAAAGCACTTAAAAACCGGTCTATGCATAGGAGGTTTTGAAGCCTTTGACAATTTTTCTCACCTTATAGTTGGGTTACACAACGGAAGTAGTAATGCTCTCCTTTGTTTATCTTTGCGTGGGCAGCATTGCGTCAACGCCAAATGACTCGTCAACTAACCTAGCTGGTAAGTTGAAGATAGCAAGGGCACCATTAAACAAAGACCGTGCAGATGAAATGAAGACTCGGAACATGTTGGTGCAGTATTAAATTCAGTACTGAATTTGTAAGCAATGTGGCGATGCCTATCTTGTAAACAAGGCAAGACCACGGTTAGACATTAACATCATGCTCTTGTCAAGTTGAACTCTTTTACGATCAAAAAGCAGAGTACTTCATCAAGCTATGGAAGAATTAGTACATCCTTCCTATAGTTAGAGTTCTTGCGATCTCCTTTATTGAAAATTAAGTTGCAGGAAAAAAAAAATGTGCTACCTTAAGCGCTAACCCGCTTGGGATGGCTAAGGGGTACAAGGGTTGGATAAGAATCTACCAACTTCTACACCTAATAAACAATTCCCTTCTCCCCTGTTTATGGGTCACCATCGGAGCTCTCGAGTTCACAACTGCACCAAGCTGGTTATACTCCCAATTGGGGTATATCTGATTTTCATCCAATAATTGTACGCCCGAGTTCCTTGTCTTAAAAAAAATGCCAAAATACCTGTATTCATATCTAAACCTTCACAAATACCACCTCGATGTCTTAGTTTTGGATCTGTAAGGAATTAGATGACTGTTGACCATGCTTACTAACCATTTGCGGATTTAGGGAAGAGTGGAAGTCGAAACAGGAGCTTTCCTGTCAAAAGAAAAAAAAATAGTTTTTAAAAACTTCTCAATTTCAACTCGCTAGGATGATATTGGTGGCCATTTTGCACGGTGAGGCCTTTTATATATGGAACTTAGATTGCATTGGCATCGTTCAGTTGAAATTACAATGGTAAGAAGGCTGGCGAAACAAGTACTACTTTCTAGATCAGCCTATTCTCAGGTTATATACTAAGCTAACATGAATAGCTTCGGTCTAACTTAATCTCTTAAAATACACGAAAATCTGGAATACTTCAAGAACTGTAGCTAGAAATAACAACGATCTTTACTTAAAGTGGTTACCTCAGTCTTCATTAGATGAAGGTCTTGCACACCCACAAAAGCAACCCTTCTTCTGCCTTCTGCTGCTTCTCCTGCCACCGCTGTATATGAAGTCTCTCAAGAGGATGCCTGTTTTACTTCCAGAAAATTTGTGCTTACTTTTGCTTTTCTTTTCATCCTCCAGTTTTAGCAGAATGTAATGGATACTCTGCACCTCAAACTGTAACCTTCCGATCTTTTCAGACCTTTTCCGTGCTTGTTCTGCCACTCTTTTTCTGTGCATGGTGCCTGTCTCTTCCATCTCTACTGAAGTGTTCCCCTCCAAATATGGGGGACTCTCTTCAACATCCTTGGTCAGCTGATCATTAGTATCAACCAACTGCAGAACAGCCTCCTCAACTTCTTGTAACTGTCTTTTCACTCTTTCAAATTCAAGATCATTGGCCCTCTTGCCTCTCTTCCTCAACTCCATTTTCGTTTTCAAATCTTGCACTGTTATTTGAAGCGAAATTAATTTCTGAGCATCAGAAGCAAGCCTCTCCAAGATCTTTCCTCTGTTTCCTTCTTGATTGGGTTCTCTAGTGATGCTTGTTGATACCTCAAGCTTGTCAATGCCCACTTCCTTCTCAATCTGCAATTCCAAAGAGGGATCCTGACTCTTCCGTTTGGCATTTTTGAACTGACAACATGCAGCAACATTCTCAATAGGGGCTGTCGGCTTCTGTTTGTCAGCAAGCGGATCAAGGCAGTCTTGCTCAGCAGATTCCCATAATTCAAGCATCCGATCATCTTTCCCAGCATGCTCTCTCTTGCTTCTCCTGTATAATGAACATTCCGAGACCTGATCAAGTGGGATATCTTTCATCAAAATCTCATTCCTCACTTCAGAAATTTCAGATTTGTTGTTCTGTGGCTTAGCTGCATCAGTGGGCTTATTTGCAAGTTCCATCTCATCCTTCTGGACATCCTTTTCTGCAGCTGATCGGCCTCTCATCTCTAAATGTTCAGCCCCTTTCATTAAGGGCTCCTCAGTGTTCCCCATTTCCTGCATTTTAAGCCTATCCATTTCTTTCAACATTGCCTTTTCAGCTGCAAGCCTATCCATTTCTTTAACCACTGCCTCACCCACTGCGTTAATTCTAGACTTCATCTTCAGCAAATCTGAAATTCCATCTGTTACTGCAACGCTTTCATCATTTATGAGTTCTTCAGGACTCTTTTCATGATGTTGACTAGTCATTTCTACTCCCTGAAGACAAATGAAGAAGACCAGCCATTAGAATGCCACCATCTGCATAAAACAGCTGAATAGAAAAAGACTAGGAGACAGCTTAAATGATTGGCCCAGCATGCTTGAATTCTAATTAGCGCGCGCACAGACATCACTATAATGAATTTGCTATGAACAAAGGGAATAAGCCTATAGTTTAAAATTCGACATCTGAAAAGTTAAAAATGATATCTGTCAAGTCAGATGATAAAGTTTCTACGAGTAGAAGATAAATCTATCTTGGTTGAACTTAAAAGGGAATATTAAAGTGTAGAAACTCTTCATCTTGTTAAGCCACATAAAAAGGAAAATAAAACTAGTCATATCTAGCTTGGAGGAAATATGCTGAATTGCTCCAATAGTTAGCATTTTCTAAAAAAAGAAAGAACAGTACCTTTTGTCCTCGACTTGTCTGAAGAAGCACATTGTGCTCAAGATATTCTATATTCTCTCTCAGTGAAGTTATGACCGGAACATATGCAGACAAATGAGCCTTCATTCTTTGAATTTCGCTTTCCAGTTTGCCAAACCTTTCTTTCATTTTTTCAATCTCAATATCTTTTTTACCATTTTCTTCTTCAAGACTCCCACAAACTACAGTCAGCTCACGAACCTTGTTTTGAAGCAGAACTTCGTGGATAGAAGATATTTGAAGATCAAAGAAGAATGACGAAGCCTCAGCTTCCCAGAGTTCAGTCTCGTTGCTTCTTTCTTGCAGCTCCAAACTCAAGTTCTCTTCCCTAGTCTGTCTTTCCTTGATTTCCTTGAGCAATGTAGCCATTTCTGACTCCAGATCGTCTTTTGCTTCACTAAGGCATTCAATCTCTATTTTCTGATCTGTGCAAACTTGGGACAGTTCAAGAATCCGCTTATCTATGTTCTCTCTTGCAACTTTTGATGCTTCACATTGCCTCTTAAGCTCCTCAATAGTGGTGTGAAATTCTGCATTTAAGTTGTTGGTAGCTGTGATATTTTGTTCCGCTAGGAAAAGCTCCGTTGCTTTCTCTCGAAGAAAATCTTTTTCAATTACAATTTGACAGTTTAATTGATCTGTTAAGTCTTTTTCTTCCTGCAGTTCCTGCTGCAACTCTTCAATTCTTTTATTAAGATGTAGATTTTCTGATTCTTTTGATAACAGTTTATCCCCCAACATTTCAACCTTCTGCTTGAGATCACTGTTCATCAAGTTTAGAAAGCTGATATCTTCAGAAAGGGATTCGAGTTCCTCAACTTTCTCTGCCGCAAAGCTCTCAAACACCGATGAGAGGTTACTGACAATTACAGCTTCCTGGAGAATGCTACTGTTTTCCTCTTCAAGTACATGCATTTCCTCTTTGAGGTCCAAAACTTTCCGAAGCAAAGACCTGTTTTCTCCAAGCGCCTTCAGATTTTCTTCTTTCAATTGCACGGACGAACCCTGCAAACTCGCCAGATTCAAATGCTGGGTTTCAAGTTGAGCTTTCAATTCCTCATCCTGCTGCTCTCCTTTGCTCACTTCCAATCTCAATTGCCTGTTCATCTCTAGCAGTTCGTGGTTACTTTTTTCCAGCATAGTATGTTGCTCTACCATTATCTTGAACTCCTGCTCTATGATGCTTTTCTCTGTCTCAAGCTCAACACCATCTAATCTCAGTTGTTCGAGTAAAGTTAACAACACCAAATTCTCGACCACCAACTGCTGTTTCTCATCCTCCTTTAAAAGGAGCAAACTTTTTAGGTCACCGATATTGTCCAAAATACATGCAAGACTCCCATCTTCATGCTCATTAACTGGATCAAATTGAAGAGCCCTCAAAACTTGACGAACACCCATTCTAAGCTTTTCAATTTCATCTAACAAGAATTCTACTTCAGCCTGCTGCTCAAGATTTTCAGTCTCTAATTCTGATATCAGTTTATCTGAGAATTTGGATGCTTCGACATGTTTCTGACAGTCAATCAACAGGGACAAATTCTTCTCTTCTAAATCTTTAATAAACTTCTGCAAGATGAAGATTTCAACCTGAGCATTTACAGCTTTATCCAGTTCTTCTTCGAATTCTTTCTTGCTCGACCTACTTTCTTCATGTAGTTGATGGACCTGGCTTTCCAGATCTGCAAGTCGAGATTCACTTGACTGTATATAACATGAGCGCTCTTGTTTTTCTACACCAAGAAAACCCCACATGTCCTTTACTTGAGAATGTGTAGAATCATTTTCCTTCTCCAGATCAGTGTATTTTTCTTCTAATCTTGTAAATCTCCTTTCTAGGTTTCCCAGTCTCTCTTCAACATTTTTCAGCTGTAAGACCAGGGAGCTTCTTTCATCTTCAAGATTGGATTTCTCATTTTTTAGCGTCTGGCAGAATTCTTCTAAGCTTCTTGACCTTGTCCTCAGACCTTCGAGCTCAATAGTTGCACCAGAGAGAGAATTCTCCAGCAAGGCATTTTTCTCCGAGAGCTTCTGCAAATTCTCTGTCATCATCTGTAACTGAGAAAGCAGGATGGATTTTTCAGCAACAAGACTGGATTTTTCTCCCTGAAGAAACTGGGAGGACTCCTGCAACTCTTTAACCTTCTCTCTTGACCCTTCCAGCATGCGATTCAAATCTGAGAGGGACCTCTCCAGTGCAACATTGTTCTCCTTAATGTTATTCATTGTGCTCAACTTTTCATGGAGAACTTCCTTTTCTTCTGTGTCCTTTTTGCAGACCTCTTTTAGTTTCAAGTTTTCATCTTGCAAGTTCTTCACAGATGAGCCAAGGCACTCTGGATTTAAACCTACCGAGTCCACTTGCTCCATTAAAATCCAATATCTTGTACTCAAGCCCTCAATTTCCTCCTTCAAATGGAAAATCTCTTGCTGTAGGGAATTGCTCTGTGCAGCTTGTAGGGAAACATCCTCTTCAAGTTTCTCTTTCATTTCCTTCAAGCTAAAAATTTCATTTTTCAAATCTGTTATTGAAATAACGGAATTACTGTTCAATTCATGGAGGTTCTGGTTCTCTTCCTTAACCTGTTGAAGGTTCTCCTGCAGATCATGGTTGGATATCTCTAAATCCTTCAACATTTGGAAGTGATTCTGAAGCTCAATTGCCAAAGCTCTCTGCTCCTCTTGAGATTGAGAGTGCAATTTCTGCAATGAGTGCAAAGTGGCTTCAACTTGAAGAAACTGTGACTGCTCATCTTGCAGCGAAGCCTGAAGCTTCTCCAACTCATTTACCTTCTCTGAAAGTTCTTGATCCTTTGTTTCTATCTTCTGTACTAGAGTATCTGCCTCTGACTGCAGAGATTGATTTGATCTCTGTAACAGGAAACACTGTTCTTCTACGGTTTTCAATTTCGCAGTCCCTGACAGAATTTCACTGTTTAGTCGATTGACGTCCTCCTGAGCATGAGAAACTTCACTCTCCATCATAGCTATTTTCTCCAAACACAGCTCATACTGAAGTTCTGCAGCTTCTTTCTCTTCGCTCAATTTAGCGAGGGCCTCCTTCAATGCTTTAGCTTCAGTTTCTGCTGTTTCGGTTAATGCATTGAGCATTCTAGCATTTTCCTCCGCAATCAAGATTTTCTTCTGCAAATTGGATATCAGTTCAAGACATTGGTTGTACTGAAGAAGACTAGCTTCCTTTTCAGCCTCTAATCCTGAAAGTTCTTGCTTGAGATTTTGAGCTTCTATTTCAGCTTTAATAGCTCGTTCATTGAGAGCTTTTGCGTCCTCTTCCATTTTAGAGATCACATTCTCTAAAGCAGATATTCTTTCCAAGCATTTGTTGTACTGAAGAAGACCAGCATCCCTTTCAGCTTCTAATTTAACAAGGGTTTCCTTCAGGATCTTAATTTCAATTTCTGCTTTGCCTGCTCTTTCATCAATCCCTCTGAAATCATTTAGTTCTCTCTCCAAGCTGGATAACTTCTGCAAGCTCTGCTGGTATTGAAGAAGAACAGCTTCCTTCTCAGTTTGAATCTCTGAAAGAGCTTTCTTTATGATTTGAACTTCAGTTTCAGCTTGCTTTCCGGTGTCAACCTCTGCTGCTTCATGAATCTTCAGGCATTTTTTCAATTTTCCATCTGCAACTTTTGAAACTTGAGATACTGCATCTCGTGAGCCAAACAACTCATTGAGCTGCTTTAAACCTGTTTTGTTAATAGAGAGTCCCAATGAATCCATACGCAAGTCATCTGGGTCAAGAAATGCACGAATGGGATGTGGCATTTCTAGAGAATGCGGCTCACCCTCGGGGCCAGAAGATCCTGAAGGTGAATCATCAACCAGTACATATGGTACTTGGTTGGGAAATGCTTCTGCCATTGTTCGATGAGCCTGGCGGAGCTCCACGGTTGCATGATCATATCTCTCTGCTAATGCACGGTAAGCTCTGTAGAATTCCTCCACCAGTTTCATCAGTTCAGGACGCTTCTTATAGTACATTTCTGCCCTCCTTGCAAAAGAATCGGCATCTTCTTCAATGACCTTGATCATTGCTTTGACTTTGGCATCCATATCTGTTGAAACAAATCCGTGCTCATTGAGAATGCAGGCCATAAATAACATCAATAGATATATGTTATGCAGCAGCTTGGTCTATTGTTATCGAGGCCGCATAACCTTATATCAATTATGGCAATTAGAATATGAGGCTATGCATTTGTCAAGATTCAAACCAGACATGCATTCAGTAGATGACAAGGCTTTTAACCAACAAGGAAGAAGTAATTACAATCTGCCCATACATGAGATTTATGATAATTGGATTCTTTTTTTCTAGAATCAGAAAAAGTTTTCGTTGACTTAATATCTACAATCAAAAGCAGAGAAAAGAACATCCAAGTATAACTTCCTATGCATCAAGCATATATATTAAGCAAATAGAGTTCATAATATTTGACAAAGATCCAAGAAGAGAATGAAGACCTGTGAGATTTTCTTGAAGCCATTTCGAATTCTTTGGGCTAATGTGGCTGTCCCACCACCAAGAATATAATCTTCTGGACTCGGAATGTAATAGTGTTGCCATGACTCCAGCCAAGAACAATAAAGCAACTGGCTTGGACTTTGCAAAAGCCTGGTCCTTGTACCAGTAATAAAAACCCAAGTAGTGGATCCAGGCCAGAATAATAATTTAAGTTATTCTAGCTACTCAATATTGCTCCAAAGGACCCTTCAAGATCTTCACTTCATATGTCACTTATACCTAAACAGACCAAGATCATTGAGATACAAAAGAATTTAATATTTTCATTATGTGTTCTGAAAATTTATAAACAGTTCATATGCAGACTACCTGTTTGTTGTTTGTGCAAATGGATCTTCTTGATCAAGTGCAAATGGAACTCCTCACTTCAATAACCTTCAAATCTATGAATTGAAATAAAAGTAAAATCAGATCTTACAAATTCATAGTCTGCAAAGACGGCGCAGGATAGAGCCAAGCAGTTCGAATGAATGAAAAGAAAATCAAACAGGAGAAAGCAAGGAGTCAAATACTCAAAATTTCATGATTGCATTGTTTGATTCCCCAAATTCAGGATGCAAGTAGTAGTACTATGCAGCATTACAAATAAGTGACCAATACTGGCCCAACATTAGTCCTAACGTAAATAACTCTACAAGAAGTAACGCACAACTGAGCAGCCAACAGTGATCCCAAACCCAGGAGGAGTTCATGAAACTCGATCTACCATTGAAAGGAAAAGAAAAGCACAATCTTGAACTAGACTGATCTCAACTTGAACTCGAAAGATACCTATGAGACTTGGAACTTGCCAAAAGAAAGCAATACTACATTTACACAAACACAGAAACGATACTTTATGTTCAGTGATAAAATCTTATGACGGGATTTGATAAGCAACCAGAAAACTACCAACTACCATCTAAAAGAACACAAAAACGCAAACTTGAAGCAAGTGGGAACCTGCAAAAATTGGAAATAATGATCCTTTATGAACATCACAGATCAAGAACATACCAAACGAATGAAACCCAGTAAAATAACGGGGCTGTGATCAGCAGCACCGTGATACTAACCCCCCAGCTGCATATCTTCCTAGTTCACCCCATTTTCTCTATCAAACTCACAAGCACTCTCTCTCTCTCTCTCTGAAAAGAGCTTCAGCATTACATTCTTTTAGATTGATAAGCTCACACTGTCAAAAACTGTTAAAAGGGCTGGTAAACAGAGAATAAAACAGCAGGTGGGGTGAGGTGGGGTAAAAACCTTTTTGTCTTTATTTGTTTATATTTACATGAGAAAAGATTTAATGTCATACTCAAACCTAAGTGTAGTTTAAGGAGCTAGGTATACCTATTTCATACGAGAATTAAGGGTGGGATTATCTTTGTTAATTTGTGGTTAAGATTTGATTTAATTGAGGATACTGTTGAACGGTCATATTCAGCAGTTTTTGCTGTCTTTTGTCGTTACCTTTTTTATAGATTTTCAGATGGAGAAAGTACCTTGAGAAAGAAAAGAAAACTATAATGACTAATCTGCCCTCTCTCTTGAGATTACAGTAATGTTCTTTCTTGGGTTCCTCGACCTGTCTCCTTTCTTGCGATTATTTTTCTATTTGACATTAAAGAAACCTTAATTAACCAATCACCCGGTTTCACTAATCTCTTGATCATGGAAGTTTACAGGTTTCAATTTGAATTTTGTGAGGAGAGATGTTATCGAAATATCCATTCGAAGTAAATTTCTTTTAAATAACACACTATTATTTACCTATTGGTGTGAAATAATTACCATACTCAAGAAAATAATAATAATAATAATAATTGAAACATATGAATTGAGATATATTATTTCCTTTGTTTTTACATTTAAAATTGTTATTTTCGTTATATAGCTTAAGGTTGAACGAAGGATTCCGACAAAAACAAAAAACAAAACTCTCTACTTGAAAGATAATATTAGTTTAGAAACTATGCAAAGGACTCCGAGGAACCATGTCCTGTCATTCGGAAGAATTCAGGTATTTACTTCGAGATTTGCTAGTAATTTTTCAAGATGTGCACAGCACGATACAGTCATAAAATGCGGTAATGGTAATTTTATTTCGATCAAATGACTGGTAATCTGTTACCTTTGCTGTGTCTTTCTCTTGAAACTGTTCTTGAGAGGTCCTAGTGTAAGAGTACAGGTGTTCGGAAGTGGGGTTGCTGATCATTGGCTTATTGGCACAGTAGATCAGAAATTCAACCAATCATTGCAGGATATTAATTGAATCTCAGGCCCCACGCGGCCACGCCGGCCTTCATAAAATGTTGTTGAAGGTTGCTTTCCC
>Ga0307517_10006308_pt1 | contig 17597 bp, 7 predicted proteins | sample 23_EM_MG_FD_194515 | JGI IMG/M metagenome (GOLD analysis project Ga0307517, IMG submission 194515) | Populus trichocarpa ectomycorrhiza microbial communities from riparian zone in the Pacific Northwest, United States - 23_EM | ecosystem: Host-associated > Plants > Roots > Unclassified | place...
TGAACTTTTAGTTAAGGTTTATTAATTTGATTTTATTTGTTGGGTTTGATTTAATTATTGTTGGGTATTTTATTTAGTGGGCTATAAGCCCAAACGCTTGTTCTAGTTAGGGTTTTAGTATTTATATCCCACTTTTCTAAATATTAAGGTAGTTTTGATGATTAATGAAAATTGCAGACTTTGCATATCTTCAATCCCCTTTCTTCTCTTCTTCAGTTTCTTTCTTTTCTAAAGCTTCTTTCTGTTCTTGCTTTAATTTTATTATTTATTGTTCCGCATTATTATTGTTGCAGGATTTGTATGTTTGGCTTGCTCTTGGACCCTTGCTGCAGTATGAGACTGCGATAATTCTACTGGTTGTGTTGCATTTCTACTTTTCTATGCATGGTTGTTTAGCAGCTAGATTTTACGCTTTGAGATGCTGGAAGAGCAAAGGGAATGATGGTTATCTAGTGGAGGATGGCTCACTGAAAGGCATGGGAGCTTTCTGGCAGAAACAATCTTGGGAAGGGAACAAATGAATGACTAGTTTTCTGAAGGGAGAGGAAGTTGCTTGAACGACTCGGCAGGGGGGATTTCAAATGAATGACTATGGAGAAGTTCCATTAGTGCTATGAATTTTCTTTATGAAGGATTACAAGACGATGATAGATCAAGGGAACAGGAGTCATTAACAGAATAGTGGGCTTAAATAAATAAATAAATAACCCCGAATGTTCACCTGGACTGCAGCCTGCAGGCCTAAAGCAAAAGGCATCTTTCTAGTTTCAGAAGACAAAAAATCAGACGATCTGTAGATTTCATCAGAATCACCTGTATAGTTCCACAGCTACATGCCATTGAAAATTAATACCAGAAAGAAACTCGAACATAAAAGAAGAGGAATAGATGGAATATATTTATCAAGTAAGAATTCTGTTTTGATTTCAACAAGCATATAATTAATCACCTAACTTACAAAATGAATACAAAGCATGATGCTGCCTGCAGATTAATGAAATATCCTGCAGATCCTGGAAGAAACTGGTTGGACGAATCAACCACTCATAAAATATGTCCAAAAAAAGCAAGGAGTTTAATCATGTTCAGAATAATTCAACGAAGACATGTATTTGGGATAATTCAAACAAAGACTTTACTGTGTGCGGCTCCACGCTTTCTGGTGTAACAATGGTGATAGATTCATGTTCTGCCTTTCTTTGCTCAGCAGGTTCCCTGGCATACAAGTAGTGGTGAAAACCATATGCTAATGAAAAGCGCTTTATAGTTGTTTCTCTTGCAACTCAAACAAGAGTATTTCCATAGAGCTGAGCATACACACTCTTAGTCCGACGAACCACAATCAAACTCAGGATCACTGCAATAATGCAAAGACCTGACATGATCCCACAAGTGAGAGAATAACATTCGAGGCCGACACAAGTAAGCGATTTCTCCTCCTCAAGATGTGTAGCAGGCAATGATCCAGAATTTAGCTGTTGGAGGCCAGCTTGTTTCCTTGCAAAGTGGTCATATATACCACTGGCAATGACACCAGAGAATATAAGAGAACCAGCAGGGCTTGAAAGTGTAAGAAAATTATACAGTGCACCAAAACTCTTTAAGCCAAAAAGCTCAGAGGCAGAGGCAGGAACAATTGCCCAATGGGCACCATAACCAAGCCCTATAAAAATGCTTAAAACATAAATTTCTCCAGGCCAGCCCATAGCATAGTAGAAGAGAGCAACTGCCATGACAACCTGAACCACAGCCATGGCCACTGGCCTTGGGTAGGCATATTTTCTGGAAAAACAGCAAGGACGGAAAAATAGGATTAGGAATATGAGAGGAATTAGTTTAAAGAAAATTACTGAATTTGTGATTTTGAATAGTTCTATCAGGTGAAACTACTTTTCACCTAATGATAGCTTCTGAGAAGTAACCACCACCAACACGGCCAAGAAAGTTCCAAATGCTAATCATAGAAACAAAGATACTTGTATCATTATACCCCAGAGATTGACAAATCTGTCCCAGATTATCAATAACCGTCAAACCCGAACCAGAAGCCAGTACAAGGGAGAAAAACATGAGCAAAAAATCTGCCTTTCTTAATGCCTGCATTAATGTGAAATCCTCTCCTCGGCGTGGACCTTTTCTTCTCTTGATCCTCACTGCTCCTTCCGCAGCTGCTTGAAAAAGTTTAGCTTGCAAATGAGCAATTCGTCTATGTCTTTCTGTTGGTTGAAGTAAGTCCATTTCTGAAGGCTTCTCATCTTCCATCTCACTTAGAATGAAACTTCCACCTATTTGCAGCTCAGATTTACTGGACTCTTGTTTATCTGTCTCAGGAAGAAGGTTCTCCTCCACTGGATGTCTTGGTTCCGAGTAGAAAGCCAATAGAACAGGAATTGTGATAGGAAGCAATACAAGAATGATCAGAACAGCAACAAGTACTGTGAGCAAAGTTTGATTCAGATTAACTAGATCCTCGACTATCAAGACTCCCAATAAATAAGCTGCTAGAACGAGGCAAACACTGTAGGTAAATAAGAAGCTTGAATTATCAGATGACCTAGCTTGTCTGTGACCTCTTACAGGTCTCACAACGAACATTATAGCAATTACAACCATGGATGGCCCAACTGCAATCATGAAAATCAGCGATGCTTCATTAGGGGAATTGATCATAGCATAAATCTGAGTCAGAATTGCACCACTCAACCCGGCAAATCCCTTCAGTATCCCAACAACAGGTCCCCGGTTTTTGGGGAAGTTCTGCACACATGATACTAGAGCTACTGTATTGAAGTAAGTCTCACCATTTGTCCCCACAAATATAGCAACACAGAGCTGCAGAGAAGAGTTTTGTTAATATTTATGAGCATGTGATAATTAACAAAATTGCAAATCTATTCTCAAATAAAATTAAATGAAAAAAAAAACCACATTAACTCAACATTTCAGATTTATGATGTCCGTATGTGATTCATAATCAAAGGGTACTTCCTAGCTGCGAAAAAGACATAATGCTATGTCCTGACTATCTTCAGCATACATCTAACTTCTCCTCAGGGAGGTAAAAACAGAAGAATTCAGAGAAGAATTCACACCAGCAGATCTGTTCATCAAGTGCTTCCTTTCTTTTCTCAATGAAAAATGAGGAACCTCTCTTGGTCATTGTAGGGAAAAACATTGAAAGAGAAAATGGCTGGCTTATTCTGTCAATTTAATTGCAAACTAAAATCACTTTGAAACTTCAAGAATACTCAAGAATACTCAGGCGTAGAGTAAAATCACTAAAATCCCTCTACTTTGGTGTTTTCCACTACTTTTTAGAGTGCAGCTTGTCAGGGCAAAACCAAGCTTGGAGTATAAGTTGCACAGTAAAATACACAATCAGATCACCATACATGACCTCCAAGTTTAAAGCACAAACAATTTGATTCTTACTTGAGTTTATATCACGAAAAATGACAAGAAGTCAAAAGGTAGATAAGAAATTTGAAGGGGAGGCAAAACTGAGTCGTGAAAGTGTAACAAACAAATAATACTAGAAAAATCCCAACCTTGTTATGGTTCTGATAGGAGATGATAGAATTTAGATCAACTGGGTTCTGATAGGAAATGATAGCATTTAGATCAACTGGCAAAACTATGACCTAAATCTGAATTCGGGCGAGACAACTTTTTTGGATTGGAATGGGACCCAGTTGAAAAAGAGGGATGTGTATCTCTTGAAATCCCATCTGAGTAAGATCTCGATTTCATTTCTTTTTAACCTTTTACCCATAAACCAAATTGACAATCAAACGGACTCGAAGCTTTGAACTGTGAGACGTGGTTGACATTTCTATAATGCTATAGAATTGATCCAATAAACCAGCAGTTCTGCAGATATTCTGACTAATTCATGGAGATATATCATATATCTCTATTGAAGGCACAAACAGTAAGCTTAATATTGTAGGCTTGTAGCTAGATCATCAACATCACCATCACCATCACCATCATCACTCTGAACCTAACAAAAATCAAGATCGTCCAAAATCCCAAGAGAGAGAGAGCACACTTTTCTCAAAAGCCAAAAGGGATCAACACTGCACAATCAAAATCTAACCACAGGCAGCCAATTCAGACATCCAATAATCAGATTTTTAAGAAACTCTAGACTCAAAATACAGACAATCGTATGAAAAATTCAAATGATGGAAAGATTTTCTATTTATATATTAAGTACATATTCAGAACACAAATTAAGTGATAGAAACAAATGATTGAACTCACCACCCAGAGAGGCAAAGCAGGCACTTTCTGCGCAACAATAAGCCAAACCAAGCCATACCCGACAAAGTTTTGCACAACTCCAATAAGACTAATAGCCCAAATAGGAAAAATCTCACATAAACTGCCAGGCACAAATCCAATACTATCACCCAGGTCCTTAGCCACACCAAGTATAGCCACCTGCCTCTGGTTGTACCCCATGGTGCTCTTGATCACTGGTGATATACTCCCAAACAAGTATCCAATCCCAGCACATGACTGAATCCACATTGCACACACAAAAACCAGCCATCTGTCATTAAAAAAGGCCTTGAATCTGTCATGCAAACGTTGCTTCGTCATCCCCAAAAGAGGAGGATTAACAAGGCTTGTCAATGGTAAAAAGAATGATCTTGAAGGTATTGGTTATGAGATAAGTAGTGGTTGATTCTTAATCTTGAAAAGACATTAACTTTGTGTGTATAAGATCAGTAGTGGCTGTATAACTTGGACAATTACTTTCCTATTTTTTTTGTTTGCTTGGACATGGAAGCAAGTGGAAAAGGATGCTCTAAACTTCAAGATATAAATACAGAGGCGTGTGGGAATGACTTCCTGGTCATAAAAATATCACCATTTTTTTTAAAACAAAAAATCATTAAAATATATGTGAACACTTTGATGTAAACATTCACCAGCTATTTTAACAGTGTTACGCCGCGCAAGTTAGATATTTTTTTATATAAAAACTATATTTATATTGATTTTTTCAAAATATTTTTATATATAAAAAATTATATAAATTAAAATCTTATGTATACGTATAATGAAATAAATTAAAAATTATATATATTAATAAAAAGAGAAAAAATCATTAATAATAACTAAAATTAAAATTAAAAAAATCAAGAGACATATATAAATTAAGATATACAATCTTGAAAAATAGGATATTTATCTAGTTATACTTGCTGATTTTATTTATTAAAATTATTTTTTTATTTAATCAAGCGAAAATAGAAATAGACTCATACATTAAATTGAATGAATAAAAAAAATATAAAGCTGCACATATTAAAAATATTATATAAAAATAAATATTTTAATATTAAAAAATAAAGTTCATCTATATAAAATATTAAAAACAATTATAGATAAATAAGAATAATTTTTTCAAAAACTAAATACACACAACACTATTAAAAACAAATTTCTATCCAAAAAAAATTAAATAAGAAGAAAAAAATTCATAAAGAAGAGATATTAATTGAATTGAAACATAAATTTAAAAATTATTTAAAAAATATATTAATTAAAAAAATCAATATTAAAAAAAAAACTTAGATGTTGTGGCTTAACTAGTCAAACATGTACTCTAGATTATGAATTCAATCAAATTCAATAATTTTTTTAAAAAAAATTATATTTAATTATAAAAAATTTTTTATAAAAAATAACTTGAATGATGATTTGTTTTTTTATTCTCTTCTCTTTCTAATCGGGGAATAAAAAATACTATTCTCTCTCATTTCTCTCGTATTTGCATTAAGTGCCAAAACAGGGACTGACTAAGAAATAAATGTGACATTGGCTATAAGTAGGGCAACAGATCTATGCCTACTTCGTGGATTTTTTTAATCCATTTGATAAGAAATAAATCTATGCCTGCTTCGTATTTGCATTGACCATTTCTCTGGTATTTTGTTTGTTTGTTGTGTTTTAGTATGTTCCAATTACACCTTGAGAACACAGACATATAGATAGGCGAATGAATATAGTTCGATAGGGCTTATGTTTTTTCACTCTTATAATTTAAGCTGAGGAGCAATGTGATATTTAATCAAATATAAAAAATAATACTAAAATAAAATACACGATAATACTAAAATAAAAAAAAATTAAACCTGAAGTCTAAAGGTTTTTTGGTCTTTTCACGATGATTTTTTTTAATTATAAAGTTAACTAAGAGGCACTTTGGTATTTGACTAAATAAAACAAAAAAAAACTTGCGCATGTGGCGCACTTGGAGGCGTGTGGGGGGTGCCTATGCTCTTCGAGTGGATCATGCGACTCTTCTCGGCTTCTAAAAATGCCATTTCACCATGTCATTTGAAGCTTTGTTGCGTCATATTCCTGATTATATTGCGCATGTATCCCGTGGTAGTTTGATTTGTCATTGGCGGACCTTTCCTTTTCCCTCTTGTTTTCTCTCTTTTTCTCTGAAAATTACAACTTAACCAACTTAGTTGCTAGTATTTCAACTTCAGTCCTTGTTCTTTTGATTTTTAATTTTTGGTATTGGCTTTTTTGTAGAAGTTTTATTTATTTTCAATTTTATCATTCTTAATATTATATTCTCCAATTTGATCCTCATTCGTTGGATTTCTAATTTTTCTTGCCTTGACCCTTTTGTAAATGTTTTATTAGTTTTTAATATCATTCTTCAATTAAAATTGACGGTATTATATTTTTCAATTTGGCCCTTATTGTTTTGATTTTTATTTTTTTCTTGGCTTTTTTGTAAAAGTTATTATTCTTTTCAATTTTGCCGTTCAACCAAAATATTGTTTTTATTTTTATGTCAATTTTGACCCTCATTCCTTTTATTTATTTTTTTGTCCTTTTACTAAATTAGTTTTTCTTTTCAATTTCACAATTCAATCAAATATAAAATTTCTTTTGTATTTTAATTTTAATTCTCATTATTTTAATTTATGTTTAAATTATTTTGTAAAATTAAAATTCTTTTTGCAATTTCATCTTTCAATTTTTTTATTGATTAGGAATTGGACTTCATAATTTGTTCAGATTGGGTATTTCACGTCTAATGATCTAGAACACAGGTTTAAAAGGTTAACAAGGGTTTTTTTAAATGATTTATAATTCTTTTTATTTTTTTATCGAATTATTCTAATTTCATGATCTGAATCGTGAGTTTAGCAAAATATCTCAGGCTGACTCAACCATGATTACCTTGATTATAGATTTGTCATGATTGGTTTTTTATGTCTTTTTTATATCTATGGCTTTTTTTTATATAAATATAAAATACTTTTTAAATGAAAAATTATACGACACGTGCAAGGCAGGTGCGGGTGACGTCCACACCATTGGTCGGCATGTGACGCATCCTATGATGGTCTAATAGTGGCTTTATGGTGTCATTCAATTTCTCTTGTTGACCCCTCCATTCAGGATGGAGCGTGTAGCCAAAAACCTCTAGTTTGGAATTGACATACTTTTTTCTTTCTTTTTGTCTTCTTTTATTTCTACCCCTCGATTTCTATGTCAGGCCCTGTATTTTTTCAAAGCATGCCTTCAATTTATTTTTCATTCAAACTTGTTCCTTATTCTTTTCATTACTGTTTGTTTGTTTTGAAATAGTTCATGGAATTGTAATATTTGTTTTTCAATTTCATCCCTTTTCAAATTTTTTTCTATCATATTTGGTATGCATTCTTTTTATTGCTATTTTTTATCACTGTTTTTTTCAATTTCATCCTACATTATTTTATTTCATTTAATTTTTGTACTAGATTTGGTCCTCACTCTTTTGATTGCTATTTATTTTATTTTTAATTTAGAATGATTGAGAATTTTTCTTCGTGATTTTTTAGGCTTGCTTTCTACAAGGTAACCTGGTCTTATGATCAGGTCACAGATTTCAAATATTAGCTTGTTTTGACTTTGATTCTTTTTTTTAATTAATGTTTTTTTTTTAATTTTATCATTCCAATAGAGTTATCATATTCTCATATCCCCGGTCCCGGGTTAGTCAAGTTAACCCGGGTTAACTTGGATTTTGTTTTTAATTTTTTTTCACCTTTTATTATTTAATTTGCTTAAGTGTTGACCTTCATTTTTTTATTCAATTTTTTTATATAGGGTTATCCCGACTTTACAACCAGGTCGCGAATTTGTCAAGTCTCTTTTTTTAAAACAAAAATTGGTTTTTATTTTCAATTCGTCATTGAGCGTTTAATTTGTTGGTAATTGAGCTTCTGATTTTTCTTACCTCTTTATAAGGTTATCATGTTCTCATTAAATTTTTTCTTTGTTAATAAATGAAATCTTTGTGACATTTTAAGAATATTTTAAAGGATGTATTTTTATTATATTGACAAGCATTTATTTTTTCTGAATAGCCATTGTCGCCATTTTTTAGGTTTATTTTAATTATTGTTAGTTTTTTTTTATAATTATGTTATTAGATTAATCGAGTTTATTGAATTTATTTGAATCAATATGGCATAGTTTACAAGTTTTTTTTATTTTTTTAAAAATATTTTTATTTTTTTAATATCATTTTTATGATAGAAAAAACTTGGTTCGCCCCGGCATAGCATGAACAATGAACCACTTGCTAGGAAAATAACAAAACAGAGGATTTTACTAAACTTTCCTTTTGGCTCTTTTTTTTTTATATTTTTTTATTGTTATTATAGTTGTTGTTTTTGTTTCCTTTCAAATACGGGGAAAAAAGAAATCAAAATTCAAAGTCTTAAACGTTTGTTACAGTCATCAGCCACCCACCAGTATTAAATTTGGAGGTTTTGAAATTGTATTTCAACAGTCAAAATAATTATCTTGCTGCTAGTTATATACTACAAGTCTACAACTACACAACAAGAAAATTATACGGACGACAAGAATATTATAATAAGCGGTACGCCGTCTCAAAACACCTCCTTTCATGATTGGAGGGCGGCGAGCGGTGACGTCATGAGTGGACCAGATGGAGGAGGACGTGTGTTTATAAATAAAGCGTGATCCAGATACTTGGGAAACCTTTTTTTATTGTAATAGGAAGTTGAGCCAATAATTTGTTTTTTGGCAGCTACCGACAGGAAACATCATCTTAGATAAATTAATTTGGATTGTTTTATCAAGGAAAAGAATCATGCTGTATGTTCTTTTTTTTTTTTTTTTTTAAAGAATGATACTGTATGATCGTGTTTTGAAAAGATAGCTATCACTAGAAATTATAGAAATTAGAGGTGATTAATTTTTATTCAGTTTGATTTTTATTAAAAAAAGCAATCAAATTAATTTTTTTTTAAAAAAACCAAAATCGATTCAAACCGATTAGTTTCAGTTTAGTTTGGTTTGGTTTTTTAGAATAAAAACCGGTTCAAACCGGTTTGACTTGGTTTTTTCGGTTTCAAACTTATAAAACTGAAACCAAACAGAACCGGTTGGTTTTTTCAAAATTCTAATCGGTTTAATCGGTTTTTTCAGTTTTTTTTTGTTTAATCAGTTTTTCAGTTTTTTTTTTACTCATCCATGCGAGGAATGTATTGTTGTTGTGAGAATTTAATGTTTTTTCTTTTCTTTTCTTTAATCGCTTTCCTATGCATTCTCGTTTGATTAAACAAAATATTAGTTTTAAAAAACAAAGTTATTATATAAAATTGAGTATGATTAAGTAAGAAATTGATTCTTATAAATAAAGTTATTATACACAACTAGAAACATGGTTTGTAGTGCAAGATCGAATATATTTATTTACTTTCTCTTGATTTTTTTAATTTAATCTTTAGCTATTTTTAGGAATTTTATTTTATTTTTTTATTGACATAAATAATTTTTGATTTATTTAATGAAATGTATGCATAAGTTTTTCGGTTTAGTATTAAAAAATTTTATATTAAAAAACATGTTAAAAAAACATGTATATTTATTCTTTTTGTAAAAACATTATCTGGTTTGTATAGCTAGTTATTGCACTAAAAATAATAGATCAAATAATAATTACTAGAAAAAAATAATGTAAGAGGATAACTAGATCCACGTATACCTTTCCAATGTCTTTGAGAACTCAGGTGTAGGTCCTGCACCTCTCGTCAATTCTGTGTGAAAACGACGACACAGCAGGATTAATTATCTGCATTAAGTTGTGTGGAACCAATCACTTCAATACAGATATTTAGTTCTGTGATATTTTTGCATTCTAAAACAGAATAGATAAAAAAGAAATGGCTTGAGTTTGAGTCCGTCCTGTTCATTATTTCCAAGTGTATGGCACGTCGGATAAAGATGGACGAAACAAGATAATATTTTTATTAAGTTGTTTAGTGAATCTTTAGATAATAAAAAATTTAACTTTTATCATGTATAAAGCTTTTCTAGTGAAGAAATTTTTAACTTACTAGATAAAAAAAGATAAATTTATCCGATTCTTTACCCATAAAAGGAATAAAAACATATAAGAATTTGATAACTAAAAGAGGTGGCACGTGTTGTTAGAGCAATGATCTATAAAGCAAAGAAAAATAAAACATCATAAATCGAGCATCTCATGCTTATTTTCAAGTAATTAATTTAATTTAATAAAAAATAAAACTTCTTTTAAAAAAACTAGATTCAACAAAGGTCAAAAAATAAATTTTGAGTTAACTCTTGTTAATTTCAAAACCACAAAGAAATCTATAGAAGGCGAAAATAACAAAATGTTGGTGGATGAAACCCAAAACAATTGAACTTAAGAAAAAAAAAAGAAAATACCAAGCAAGCTTGGGTGAACTTTGTAAACTCGTGTTAATCTCTCAAACCTGTAACCCGTTAAACTGTAGACCCATGCTAAACTAAGAAGCTCAACACCCATAAAATTAAATGCTGGAGGATGAAATAAATAAATTTGATTTAATTAAAAAAATTCCTTTTAAAGAAGCTAAATTTAATAAAGATTAAAAAACAAAACTCGAGGCAACCCTTGTTATTTAAAAAAGAAAGATAAATCCCATAGAAAATGAATAAAAAGAATGTTGGAGGCTGAAGTGGCAAAAAAAAAAAAGAAAGCTTAAAAAAAAGAGAAAAAAACCAAGCAAGTCCGAGAGAATTTTGTAAAACCAGGTTAAACTCTCAAACCCACAATCCATTAAATTCTCAATCTCAACTCAACACCTGAAAAATTAAATGTTAAAGGAAGAAATAAATTAATCCAATTTAATTTAAAAACAAAATTCTTTTAGAAAAACTAAATTTAACAAAGATAAAAAAAAAATAGAGGCAACCCATGTTATTTTCAAAATGATAAAAAAATCCTATAGAAGTGAATAAAAAATAGCAAAATGCTGGAGGATGGAAAAAAAAATTTAAAAGGAAAAAATCAAGGAAATCCGTGTCAATTTCATAAACCAGAGTTAATCTCTTAAACCATTAAATTCTAGACTTGGATTCAACTAAGAAAATGAACACCCGACTCATTAATTGTTGGAGGATTAAATAATCATAAAAAAACCATTCTAAAAAAATCTTGCAAGGTAAAAAAAATACAATAAAAAAAAGGATTAGATTTGATAGGGAAAAAACTGTAAAATGATAAAATTACAAAAACAAATTGCAAAAACTATCTAAAATAAAACAAATAGTAATCAAAAGAATGAGAGCCAAATCTGACAAATAAAAATATCTATTGGGGATGAAATTAAAAAAAAAACCCTTAAATTAATAAATTATTGTAAATACAAAAAATTGCACTTAAGAGAACAATAATGAAATTGAAAGAAATCCTTAATTTCATAAATTATTCTAAATAAAAAATTACAATAAAAAAAATAAGGATGAAATTTTAAAGATAACAAATTTCAGGGGTTTATTTTAATTTTTTGAAGGCCAACATGAAAATCAAGTAGAAGAAAGGAAAAAAAAAGAAAAAAAACAAAACTCCACACGTGCCAAATCGACCACCATTATGCTACACACACTGCTTGCTTATTCATGGTAAGGATATTGAGATATTTTCGCCGCTGCCCTAGAAGCAAGGTTTTGACCACCGGACGGAGACGCACATGCTATTTGAAACTTGTGAACATTGTTCACGTGTCTCCAACTTTATTATTTTTTTTTAATTTACAAAATTATTTTATTACCATTAATGTCATTCAATAACTATTAAATAACCAAAGATAAAAGAACCCTTTAAGTAAAGGCAAAGCTTTTTAAATTTCAAGGTTAATGATATAATTTAACTGTTGTAAAATTGAAACCAAAGATAAAAAGTTCATTGATCAACGTTTAATGTTTTTTTTTAATAAAGAGCAATAAAATAATTATATTGTATAATAAAAAAAAACCATTTAACCTCGTTTTTTTTTTCTTGTAATGATTAATGAATCCTATAAAAATAACATTCCTCCTCCTAAAACAAAGCCTACTAATTTTGCCACCCAAAGGTAAAATAGTAGTTTCATGCACAGTGAAACAATCTCTTTTAAATTTTGTTATAATAATTGTTCTTGAAAAAGACCATAGAGGAGTTTCTTGCAGAAAGGGAGGTTGACAGTAAAGGAAAAGGACAGGCTTGGTGTGGTTGAGATCGATTAAAACATGGGCAGCTCAGATCAATTTGGAGCCTTGGCTTTCACTTGCCAGCTGATGGAGGGCATCCCTTTGTCCTCTTAGACAACAACTTCATCTCAAGGACAAACAAGAAGCCGTCCACTTTAGTTTGAAATGCACTATTTTATCCTCCTCATTTCTGCTGATTTTTTTTTTGAATGATAATGCACTAGAAATTTCTGAGATTTTAGGTCAAGACTTAAGATTTGGTGACAGCATTTTACGTATATAGCTTGTTCATTCAAGCCTCACTATCATTTTAATGAGAAAAATCAAACTAAAGGTGACAGTGACAATCGACCCACCTTGCAGAAAGGAAGAAACGTCTAGCTTCCGAATCAAAGAAGATACATCATGTGACAGTGAAGCTTTTGCTTCTGATGGTGACCCAGTTGAGCTACAGTTCCACCTTGATCGTATTCAAACATATTAATTAAACCAATTTAGTGATTAATCAAGTCTAGCCATTCATTTCCTACCTGATTGAACTTTGAAGTGATGCATCAAAATAAAATATGGAACCAAACCTACAGGGAAGTCAGAAATTATGAAGCAAGTTAATACTCCAATGGAACACAAGCAGCAGCAAACTCTTCGTTGAGCCAACCCATTATTAGAAACACAAACTTTAGCCACCATTCGGTATTGCAGGAACTTCTGTTTTTTTGTTCAATCACAAAGAAAAAACTAAAAAATTATTTAATTAATCAAATAATTTCTGTTTTTTGCATTGTTTCCACGGATAATTGTGCTTCAGGCTTTAATTTTGTAGAAATTAAAATAACTTGCTTTTTATTCATAAATACTTGCTTTTCATTAATTTTAGATATTAAATTCCATCTTAAATGTTTTTTTAAACCGTGACTATTATCACAACACAAAACACCCGTGAAACACTCGTGTTATGCAATACAAGGCTGTCATGAAAACCCACTCAGGGTCAAACACAATATCTATGTAATTCACACATGAAAATGGACATGCTTTACGAGAATTCAAGCAAGAAATGAACTTCTCCAAGTTTGGAGTTAAATCCCATCCATTGTGACTGAACTTTAGTTGTCATGTGTTCTTTCTAGCAAGAAATGACCTCACCATTTACATATCCATTCTACACAAGTTATCTTACCTCCATTCTGCGTAGTGGCTTGTAATTGCAAGTGTATTCCAAATGATTTTTCAGCTTTTGCTTCACATCATCCACTTTTTTCTTTCACCTGGGAAGTGTAAGTCTAATTTCCAATCAATGCTAAACAGAGGTTCTTTTGACTTAACACTCGACAGCGGCGGCAGGGCTGTTTTCTCTTCTTCTTTCCCCCCTTTCAGCTAGAAACGTGCAGGCAAGATGTGTGCATGTTCTGAACCTCTGATATGTCATCTTAGATATCTTTCCTATTCACCTGGTCATCTTATCTAACATCTAATTTAAATTGTCAACTTCAGAAGGCATTTTTTATCGGGACCATAAAAAATCAACGCGATTCAGCATTTACATTTGTAAATGTTGGCCCGAAATGTTATCCATCATGATGGCTTCGAGATGATTTAAGATAGTCTATATGATCATAACACAGAATCTCCATAAAATTTCTTAAAATCAAGTGCTTAAACAAGTCTAAAAAATAGTTGATGAATTCGAATTCTTCTGCTGTTCTATTAAAGAACAATCAGTCAGGACCAGTGAATACCAGATTAAGATTTTCCACTGATAACCTTGAGAACATCCACTAACTCATGAAGCTAACTCAAAACAAGGACTAAATTTAATCATCTTGTTGGTAAGGCAATATAATATAAATCTAATCCATGGAATAAAAACTTGGAACATACCAGCCTAACTCGTCCAAGATTTTCTTCACTCTTTCTTTCTGTCCTTGTGAGTTGTGATTCCCCAAGGCTGTTGTGAAAAGGGTATACATAGGTTATACTTTTGTAGCCATAGATCTATTGGCAACTACATCTCCTTCTACGAAAAAATCAAGCACATCGCGGTCAAACCCTCCATCAACCTTAGCTTGTAAATATTGGCTTGAAAGACCAAAGAAATTACTGATAAAAATTAAAATGAGAATCAATCAATGTACCTATTCTCACATTCACATTCACATCTAAAATCAAGCAATCGTTCATGGTGTTCAAAGTCTTTCAAATTTTGTTACATAATTACTATGGTTGCATATATATGATGTTGATTGCCATTTGGGGTATCTTCAATGACTTGAATCTTGGCATTTTTCTGCATTTTCAGGATTGCTTCCTGCAACTTCTGCACAAAATTAACAACCAAAGCAAGTATAAATTACACTGAAGCCGTACATTTAGCCACAATGCAGAGAATTCTTTAAAACCTGGATTACATTCTCTGGAATCCTCCATGGGAATGCAAATGATGAAGATTGCGGATTTGTTGAACACAACCTGGGTTTGTAGACGGGCAAGGCCTGATTCTCCTGCAAGAACAGAACATTGCACGAAGTCAAAACAACAAAGACATACAAACCAAACACATCTAGCCCTATAAAGTAGGGGAGATAAAGAGAGAGAAAAATGAAATTTCATTAAAATACCCATTTTATAGTCCAATCTGCAGGTTCTTGCATTGAGAAAATGGGTTGTGGGAAAGAGAAGGGGAGGCTGAGAGTTAAGAGAAGCGATAGCCAAGGAGGAAAATGGAGAGTTTAAGGTTACAGCTCTAAGGAGAGGAGATTGGTGAAGAGAATGGGTTTTGGAGTAAGATTTTGAGAAGTAAAGTCTGTGATTTTGGAGGTTGAGGGATGCGGAGGGAGGACATGGTCAAGCAAAGGCATTTTCCATGTTAAGTATTATTATTTACTTTATTAAACGAAGAAATAAGCAACAAGCGTCGATATGTCCGAGTGGTTAAGGAGACAGACTTGAAATCTGTTGGGCTTCGCCCGCGCAGGTTCGAACCCTGCTGTCGACGTTTTTCCGATTTTCTTTCGTCATTGTTCATTCCCTTTTTTTATTTTTTTTAGTAAATTTTATTTTGACACCCACACAATCTCTTCAATATTTCACATCGATCCCTATTTCTTTTATTTTCTCAATATCAGATCAGGAGTTCAAAATATTTTCATATAATTCCAAATTCATTAAATGATACAATTGTATATTTTTCCTTTTTATTCTTAAGAATGTTTGTGGAATATTATGTTTATCATCCAATTTGATAATTGGATAATAAAGATATTTCATAATTACTAAAAAAAGTAAAAATAAAAACCAAAAGAGAGAAGAAAGAATAAATTATTATTTTTAACTTTCAGCACACCTAATAATAATAATAATATCTTACGTGTACATGCATATAAAAAGATAATTAATAATTTTGTATTCGAAAATGATATGTAAGATGCAATATAACAACAAAATAATTTATTAATTATATTAATCTATTGATTGTGACTTTAAAATACCATAGCCACAAGTGATGTCAACATGAAGCAAACACATGCAATTAATATGTTAGTTTTTGCGATTTAACCAGTATTTTATATTATTTTTTTATGTGAAAAAATATTAAAATGATATTTTTTAATAATTTTAATATACTAATATTAAAAATTATTTTAATATATTTTTAATAAAAAAATACTTTTATAAAAACACCGCAATGCAAATCATACATCCATTGAAAACTTCTAGCATAATTGAGACTCAAGTAAAATCTATAAAATAGTTTGATGGCTCAGATGTAGTTTACCCTCTTACTCTTATAAACTAATATTTATATACTGTTTCTGTTCCGAAACACAAAATTTCCCAATCCCATGTTTGGTTTCTAAGAAAATCCAGATACAAAAAGGGGAAAGGAAAGAAAAAAAAATTCCACTTGACAAATTTTTACTCAAACAAGCAGAGATAAAAACAATCCAAAGAAAGAGAGAAAATGGAAGGCAATTCAAATCCCATATCACCAGTAACACCACAACACTCAAAAACAACACAAGAGCTAGCCATAGAAGGCCAAAAACACTTGGAAGAAACAATCCAAGCTGCTTACCAGATCCTCTCTTCTATGAATGATGAACTTTGCAACCCCACTTTATGGTCCACCACCTCCACCTCTACAAGTACTGTCACTTCCCCTATCACTTCTAGCAATGCCCAAAACGGTGATGCTAATGCTGCTGTCTCTGATTCCACTCTTGAATTGAATGGTGGTGGCGGGGTGGGTAATGGGGCTCTTGATGAAGCTCGGTTCCGGTACAAGAACTCGGTTGCTGCTCTTCGTGATGTTCTTGCGGCAATTCCTAATTCTCACAAGGTTTATTTTTTTTGAAAAACCCTAACCCTAGTTTTTTTTTCTTTTATATTGTGAATTTTCTTGTTTGGGTATAGATTGTGCTTGATTAAAAGGGGCAATTTTTATGCTAAATGTATGAGGCTTTCTGAGATTAGATAGTAGCTGATTTATAACGGAAGATTTTTATGGTGTTGAATTTCGAGGCATTTTGTGTCTGTGATTGGAATATCGCTTAATTAGTTGAATGATCAGGAGCAAGTTTTTCACAAATTTTTAGAATTATTCTTCTTTCTGCTGTTGGAATGTTGCTTTAATCTGAGGTATATAATAATCTGGGAGTCAAGAAGATATTGCTGTTAGTAATGTTTAAGTTTCAATACTTGATAAGTTAGTATTCTAGCCAATTGAATGTTTTGGGCTAACTGGAAATGTCTAGGGCTTCCAATTGGGGTAAAATTTTGTCTTTGGAAACTGGTGACGAAGCTAATTGTGTGTTTTTTTTTTTCATTTTCCAAAATAGGCAAAACCTTTTGAAACCAGTTCTCCGGCAGATCAAGCTGAGATTGAGAAGTTGGAAGAGCGAGCCTCCAACCTAAGAAAGGTAATTTTCTATGAATTTTGAATTCGTGTTGGTTAATCAATTTGTATATGTTATATAGTTTATTGTTTCAGAGTTATTTGCAACTGTATCTGCTCTTTGGATTGCTAAAAAAGAGCAATTTTATGCGACATAGTTAAAATGTCT
>Ga0307517_10006309_pt1 | contig 17597 bp, 14 predicted proteins | sample 23_EM_MG_FD_194515 | JGI IMG/M metagenome (GOLD analysis project Ga0307517, IMG submission 194515) | Populus trichocarpa ectomycorrhiza microbial communities from riparian zone in the Pacific Northwest, United States - 23_EM | ecosystem: Host-associated > Plants > Roots > Unclassified | place...
AGATACAGCGACACCGTCTTGGTCTGGGTGCCGCCGGAGATACCGGTGGTGTCGGTCACCTTGCCGTAGCCGCGCCAGTTGGACCAGGTGCGTTCATCGGACTTGGTGAACGGGTCGTCGTTGTAGTGCCAGGCGGGACCGGCGTAGCTGTAGGCGTGCTCGACGGCCTCGTTCTGGCCGGTCGGGTCGGAGGTGTTGACGGCGGTGACGCGGTACTTGTGGAACCAGTCGAGTGACGCGTCTTCGGCGCCGTTGATGTTCCAGTACGTCGGGTAGCAGGACTTGGTGTCGTTGTCCTCGGCGGCCGGCATGTTGGAGCCGCGTACGCACTCGGGTTCGGAGAGGGTGACGGTGGTGATCGCGCCGGTCTCGGTGGTGACGGTCTCGATCCGGGGGCGGCTCAGCGGCAGGATGTCGTCGCTGTCGGAGTCGACCCGGTTGGCCCGCATCTGGTACCCGAAGGTGACCGGGTCCAGCGCGATGTCGGTGCCGTTCTTGCCGGTGTGCTTGATCGACTTCAGGACCAGGGTCTGGTCGGAGGTGTCGCCGATGTCCCCGCCGTCCAGGAACGCCTGCGTCAGCGCCCAGGAATCGACAGCGGTGAAGGCATCGGGATCGGCCGCGGTCGACCACGCGTAGGTGTCGACTGCGGTCAGGCGCTTGCGGGTGAAGAACGACGGGCTCTTGGCGTCGCAGTCCGCGTCCTCCTTGCAGATCGAGTCGAAGGGCACATCCGGCCAGTTGTCCGAGGTGGAATCCTTCAGCTCGGAGCAGTCCGAGGCCGTGCAGCGCTCGTCGTAGGAGAAGGTCACCTTGTCGGAGGCGTCCGCGGTGAAGAGGGTGTCGGACCGCTGCCCGTAAAGGATCTTGGTGAGGTAACCGCCACGGGTGTACGCGGTGGTGGCGGTGTCCGCGTCGTACTTGGCGTAGTAGTTGGTCTCTGCGGTGTACCAGTACGACATGGCGTTGCCGAGCGGGTCCTCGACGTAGTCCAGGTTCCAGCGCCAGCCCTGGGTCAGCGAGCGGCCGGAGAGGGAATCGCCCTGGTCGTAGCCGGGCTCGCCGGAGTCGTCGCCGTAGACCGGCACGGTCCAGACGGAGTTGGTGCGTTCGGTGTCGGCGCCGCTGAGCTTGTTCAGGCCGAAGACGTACTTGGTGCCGTCGCCGGTGACCACGGTCCAGTACTCGCCGTTGTTGTCAGCGTTGGTGGCGCCGGTGGAGCGGGTGACGGTGGAGGCGTCGTCATTGTTCAGCCGCCATACGCCGGTGGTGTCGTCCTTGACCAGCTCACTGGACTTGCCGTTCAGCACCAGCGAGGCATTGTCGTACTTCCAGCACAGGTCGAACTTGTCGTCCTGCCCGTCGTCGTCGCAGGAACCGTAGGAACGCTCGACGTATGACGAGGAGGAGATGTCGAAGCCCTCGCCGATCTGCGTGGACTGGTTGTTCGTGGATGCCGTCTTGCCGTCCGAGCTGCCGGAGTCGTACGACAGCGACAACGAAGGAACGGGACCGGCGGCGGCCGGCGGCGCACTCAGGGGATACGACCAGGTGAAGCCACCGGACGAACTGCCCGCCTCCCAGGTCGACGAGGACGCCAGCGGGCTGGCGGTGTAGTCGCCGGAGCCCGAGGCGGACTCCCCGGAGGTGGCGGCCAGTGCGAGCACCGTGGCCGTGGCCGTGGTGGCGGCCGTGGTGGTGGCGGTGAGTGCGACCTTCGCCGAGACGGACTGGCCGGAGATGTCGTTGTGCGAGCCGAGCGGGGTCTGTGCCCGGCACGCCGCCTTCTCCGGCGTCGTCAGCGCACACGCCGGAAGCCGGACCAGGTGAAGCCTGCCGGACCAGCCGCCGCCGTAAGCGGAGGCGAACGCCGAGTAGTCCACGGTGACTTCGGCGGTGCCGGGATCGGCGGCGGCCGCGGTGAGCAGCACGCCCTTGATACCGGCCGCCTTCGCAGCCTCACGGCTGAGGACCCGCACCTGCGCGGTACCGGAGACCGCGTCAACGCCCACCGGGGAAACCGTCACCGGCAGCCCACCTGCGGTGAGTTCGCTCTTCCCCCGGCCCTGGAGGTGCGCGGTGCCCGCGCCCGCCTTCGGCCAGACCGACTTCTGCTCGGCCAGTGCCGCCTTCGCCTGCGCGGCGTTGGCCGCCTTGGCCTTGGCGACAACGGCCCGCGCCTTCTTGTCGCCCAGGCCCGTCACGGCACGGACCTTGCTGACCCGCTGCTTGTCCACATCGGGCTTGCCCAGACCGCCGCTCGCAGCGGCGGCGGGTGTCAGCCCGACCGGGGCGCTCAGGGCCAGGGCGAGGGACACCGCCAGGGCGCCTGTCCGCAGTCGGTGGACCGGCCACCGGACCGGCGGCGTGGAGCGGGCTTTTGTACGGGCACTCATGACACAACCCCCATGTTTGGAAGAACTAGAAGCAGCGCGCAACGCGCAGCGCGCAGCATGCAGCGCCCGGCCGGGCGGCGGCAGAAGGCTGCCGCCGCCCGGCCGGGCAAGGTGCGGGGATCAGTCCCCGACGGTGTTGGCGATCTGGTCCTGGCCGGCCATCGCGCCGGCCCAGATCCGGATGTCGGTGATCGTTCCGGGCAGGTAGTGGCCCCAGGCGGAGCTGGTGAAGCCCTTGCCCGCCGCGAACTCACCGGCGCCCATGACCGTCGTGTAGACGGTGTCGTCGCCGTTCTGGTTGAGGCCGAGGTAGAGGCTGGCGGTCCCGGACTGGGCGTCGAAGACGCCGGTCAGCCGTACCGGGCTGCCGAGTACGGCCACCTCGTCGGAGGTGACGCCCTCGAAGGCACCGGCCGCGTTGATCCGGCCGAAGTGCCACAGGCCGACGGGGACGGTGGTTTCGGTCTCCGGGTCGAGCTCGGTACCGGTCAGCTCGTACCAGAAGCCCCACGCGGAGCCGTCACTGCTGCGCTGTCCGATCACCTGGGCGGTGTAGCCCGTGCTCTTGGCCGCCAGCGCGGTGGCGTCGAGTTCCACGGCCGTGGTCGCGGTGAACGACCCGGACTCGTCGACCACGGGCCCGGAGGCGGTGGCCGCGTCGTCCGTTCCGTCGAGGACGATGCCCGTGCCGTCCAGCGACGCGCCGCCCGACAGGGTGAGGGTACGGGTGTACAGGGACGCCGCGTTGGCGATGGTGGTGCCGGTCGCGCCGTCGGGGTTCCAGTCGGCGACGAGCTCGGCTCCCGCGTAACCGTTGGAGGTCAGCAGGCGGGCGTTGGTGGAGATCTCGTCGCTGCTGAGCTGGCGCTGCCAGGCCTGTACCTCATCGACCTGGCCGCCGAAGTAGTCGGCGTAGGTGCCGGTGGTGTAGGAGGTCCGGCCGATCATGAAGCTGCCCGCGGCGGCTGTCGGCTGGCCGGTGTCCAGCGCCACCGGGGAGCCCTGGGGTTTGCCGTTGACGTACAGCTGGATGGTGCCGGCCTCGCTGTCGTACACACCGGTCAGGTGGGTCCAGATCCCGAACGGGACGCCGGTGGTGGTCGCGATGGACCGGATGATGTGCGAGGTCCCGGCCGAGTCGCGCCAGTGCCAGTTGAAGATCCACGCCTTGTACGCCGTGGAGTAGTAGATCGTGAAGCCGGCGGCGGTGGCGTCGGTGCTCACCTGGGACACCACGGCGTAGTTGTGCGCCGGGGTCGAGGCGATCCGGGCCCAGGCCGAGACCGTGTAGGAGGCCCGGGTCTCCAGGACCGCGCCGGTGGTCGCCGCGTAGCCGGCCGTGGCGTCGAGGACGAGGCCGGTGTCGGTGACCGGGGTTGCCAGGTCGGTGCCGGTGGCGTCCTTGGTGATGACCCCGCGACGGCCACGGCCGTCGCGCGATGCGCCGGTGGAGCTGAGAGTGGCGTTGTCCTGATCCGCCGTCACCGTCGTCGAGGTGTCGACGGCGGCACCGCCGGCCTCGTCGAAGTGCCAGGTCCCGACGGGTCCCGATCCCTCGGCGACCACGAAGTCGATGGCGTTCTGGGCGCCCCAGCCGATGGTGTCCTTGGCCCGTACGTAGATGGTGTACGTGCCCGAGGTGGTCGGGGTGATGTCCTTGGTCACCGTCGCACCGGAGATCGCGGTCGACCAGGAGGTCGCCGTGGACAGCTTGTACTGGTAGGCGGTGTTGGTGGTGTCCCCCGAGTGCGGGGTGAAGGTGAAGGTCGCCTTGGTGCCGGGGCCGCCGCCGGGCGCGCAGGCGTTGGCCGTGCACTGGGAGTACGGGCCGGCCACCGCGATCCCGGGGGCCTTCGGGCGGGTCGAGTCGACCTTGAAGTAGCACCAGCCCGTGGTGGCCGCGTTGGACGGGGACGACAGCCAGTTCGCGTAGCTGTTGGTGTAGTACGAGCGGGTCCACGACCGGTACCGGTACAGCGTGCCGTCGGTCAGTGTCGGAGTGGTCGCGTACAGCTTGTCGTTGTCGCTGGCGTGGCCGCTGGTGGGCCGTTCCATCTCGGTGATGGCCTGGGACCAGGTGCTGCTGGTGTACTTGTCCACGTCGAAGGCCGCGCGCAGCAGCGCGTCGTCCTCGCCGCCCTTGGCGGTCTGCACCGTCGAGGTGAGCTGCGGGGTCGGGTCGGAGACGATCAGCGGGTCGCTGCTGTCGGTCTCGCACTGCGTGCCGTCACCGGTGACGATGCCGATTGCGGTGGGCTTGGCGGGGATGCCGACGAAGTCGATGTCCAGTACGGCGTCGTCGTCGAACCGCTTCCAGCCGTTGGGGTCGGTCTCGTCGTGCGCCTTCAGCATCAGGGTGAGGCGCGAGAAGTCACCGGCCGCGAACTTCTTCACGGTGGAGGTGAGGTTCTCGTTGGTCTCGTCCGGGTTGTCGTTGAACTCGATCGCCGCATCCGGCTGGCTCGGGTCGCAGGCCGTACCGCGGCCCGCGGAGACGTACCGGTCCACCATCAGGTCCCAGTTCCCCGGGCCCGGCCAGTTGGTGGAGCTGGAGATGTTGTTGGAGCGGGCCAGGTCCACCCACGACGCGGTGCAGGACATCGAGAACCGCTCGGTCACCCGGAAGGTGGCGTCGAGGACGTGCTTGCCGGCCAGTTTGGACGGCGAGAACTCGAAGTACATCCGGTTCTTGTAGCCCGAGCCGCAGTAGTACGAGTAGCCGCCGGTGGTGTAGGTGCCGCAGTACCCGACGCCCTTGCCGTCGTCGCCGCCGGAGAAGTTGTAGAAGGTGTCGCCGTCGGAGGAGAGCAGGGTCCGCTCGGCCTCGCCCCAGGACACGTCCGGGTCGATGTAGAGCGGGTACACCGTGTCGTCACCGGTCAGCAGCTTCTGGTTCGGCACGACGGAGACCGAGTCCGCGTCCGCCTGCACCGGCAGCACCGCGGCGGCGTCACCGTCGCTGGGGCCCTCGGCGGCGTCCGGGGTCTCGTCACCCGAACCGTCCTCGCCGGGGGCCGCGTCGTCCACCGCCGTGGTGACGAACGCCGCGCTGACCGCGCCGGTCTTGTTCGCGGTGGTCTTGTTCGCGGTGGTGCTGGCCGTGGTGGCCGTTTCCGTGGCCGACGCCTCGGAGGCGTCGCCCGCCGAGTCCCACATCTGCGCCGCCGGGGCACGGAAGACCGTGTTGCCGTCGGTGTCCACCGCGGCCAGTCCACCGCCCCACTCCCGGACGTCGAGGCCCTGGGAGTCCAGCGAATAGTCGATCTTCTTCAGCTCGGGATTGGCCGCAGCCTCCGCGGACTTGACGACCAGCACCTGCCGTACGCCCTCGACCGTGGCCGTCAGCCTCAGGTCCACACCCGGCAGCACATCCGCGTACAGCGCCGAAGCGCCGTCGAGCTCCGGTTCCGGCAGCTTTCCGGGCCAGCCCAGCGACAGCGACGCGCCTTCCTCGGCCAGGGTCACCAGATCGGCGCCGTCGCCGCCGTCGGACAGGGAAATGCCCAGCACCGCCGCCTTCGGCCCGATCGAACCGTCCGACCGCCGCACCAACGTCGCGTCCGGCGTGGCCCACGAACCGTCAGAAAGCTTCGCACGCACCGGAGTCGCCGACTGGATCAGCTTGAACGTCACCCCGTCAGGGTTGGCGTAGGTCGTCGAGTACTCGGTCCGCTGACCGGCGATCTCGACCCGCTCACCGGATTCGGCCGCCCTGGCGGCTGCGGTCTCCGCCTCGGTCGTCGCGCCCGTGCTGTCCGTAGTGTCCGCGTGCGCCGCGATCGGTGCGGATATCCCCAGCACCGGCAGCCCTGCCAGCAACGCGGTCGCGACCGCACCGCTGACGGCCCCTCGCGCACCACGTCCGGATCGTCTGCCGACTTTGCGGCACGACAAATCTCGCCCCATGCTCCTACCCCCCAATTGCAAAAAGTCTTACAAGCCTTGGATCAAAGCTGACGCGCACACGACAGGTCAATGACTTTAAGTTGATCTCACGTGGCCGCAACAGGCCACTTGATGATCAAGAAGAACCGATGCGCAGGGCGGTTCGTCACATGGAATGCACAGTTCCGAACGGCCATTTCCGCAAACCTCACTACATACCTCGCCCCTGTCACACCCGCACCGCTGTCCTGTTCCGGAACTTTCGTTGACGTGCCGGGGCGGCCTCAGCGGCTCAGGGCGGTTTCCTGCTGCATGTGCGACAGTTTCGCGGGATTGCGTACGGCGTACAGCCCGGTGATGAGGCCGTCGTCGATGCGGATCGCCATGACGGTGTCGATCGCACCGTCGAACCGGATGATCAGCGCCGGGTGGCCATTGACCTGTACCGGCCCCAGGGACGCCGTGGCGAGGTTGCCCAGCCCGGCGGCCAGCAGGCGGGCCACCTTGTCGGCCCCCATGACGGGGCGCAGGACGGCCTGCTTGACTCCGCCGCCGTCGCCCAGGAAGACGACGTCCGGCGCGAGGATGTCGAGCAGGCTCCGCAGATCGCCCGTGTAGACCGCCCGCTGGAACGCGTCGAGCGCGTTCCGGGTCTCGATCGGGGAAACGATCCCGCGCGGCCGGCGCGCCGCGACGTGTGCCCGTGCCCGGTGCGCGATCTGGCGGACCGCGGCCGGGCTCTTGTCGACGGCTTCGGCGATCTCGTCGTACCCGAGGTCGAACACCTCGCGCAGCACGAACACCGCCCGCTCGGTCGGCTGCAGAGTCTCCAGCACCAGCAGCATCGCCATCGACACGCTGTCGGCCAGCTCGACATCCTCGGCCACATCGGGCGCGGTCAGCAGCGGTTCGGGCAGCCAGGTGCCGACGTAGGACTCCTTGCGGCGGCCGAGCGTGCGCAGGCGGTTCAGCGCCTGGCGTGTGGTGATCCGGACCAGGTACGCGCGCCGATCGCGCACTGTGCCGAGATCGACACCCGCCCATCGCAGCCAGGTCTCCTGCAGGACGTCCTCCGCGTCGGCGGCCGAGCCGAGCATCTCGTAGGCGACGGTGAACAGCAGGTTGCGATGGGCGACGAACGCCTCGGTGGCGGGGTCCGTGCCCTCTGCGTGCTCGTTGCTCTCGCTCATCACCGGCTGCTCCTGCCTGCTCGTTCTCGACGACGTCACGCGCACAAGACGCCGGCCCGCGCGGCTTTGTGACACCCGTGCGCGGTGGCGTACGTCACACGACCGTCCCGTCACAAGGGGCGAGGCGGCGGCATCTCATGTTCGGCCAGCGCAACACAACGAGTGAGGACGAAGTCATGGACGCACGATTCAACCTGTTCGACAACGAGCTCGCCGCCAGGTTCGCCAAGCGGTTCGCCAACGCCAGCCTGGTGATCCACCAGTCGCCGCTGCCGAAGTCCACCCAGGAGCTGGTGTCGCTGCGCGCCAGTCAGATCAACGGCTGCGGCTGGTGCATCGACGCGCACACGAAGGAGGCCGCGGCCGCCGGCGAGACCGCGGTCCGGCTCCACCTGGTCGCCGCCTGGCGCGAGTCCACCGTGTTCACCGAGGCCGAGCAGGCCGCGCTGGCGCTCGCCGAAGAGGGCACCCGGCTCGCCGACGCCCACCAGGGCGTGTCAGACGAGACCTGGGCCCAGGTGCGCAAGCACTACGACGACGACCAGATCGCCGCGCTGGTCTCCCTGGTCGCCATGATCAACGCCGCCAACCGGCTCGCGGTGATCGTGCACCAGCGGGGAGGCTCCTACGAGCCCGGCATGTTCGCCGCCGCGGCCAACTGATCGGCGCACCGGGCGGCGCGCAGGGCGCCGGTCACCCCGGAGAGGCCTCGGGATCGAGGAACCGGGTCATCACGTGCAGAGCGTCAGCGAGGGCTTCGCCGGGCGGGGGGCCGGCCGGCTCGCCGGGCTGCAGGGCCCAGTCCTCCACGACGATGCGCAGCGCGGCATTGAGCATGCCTGCTTCCAGGCGGACCGCGAGGTCGTGCTCGGACCGGTCGGTGCCTTCGGCGATGAGCCGGGCGAACAGGACCTCGGCGTCGAAGTGCGTCTCCAGCCAGATGGCGCGCAGGCCGGGCTCGTCACGGCTCAGGCGTACGAGGTCGCGCAGGGCTCCCACGCCCTGCGCGGCCATCACTCCGGGATCGTCGGCGCTGGCGAAGGCCTGGGCGAGCGAGCTGCCTGTCCGCCAGTGGTCCCGCAGGCGTTCGGTGATCATGTCCATGCCTTCGGTGAGCAGGGGGCGTACGCACTCCTCCTTCGAGCGGAAGTAGCGCCACAGGGTGCGTGTGGACACCCCGGCGGCCGAGGCGATGTCCTCCGCGGTGGTCGCCGCGACGCCCCGGGCGACGAAGAGCCGGACCGCCTCGTCGGCGATCTCCATGCGCGTGGCCAGGCGGCGCCGCTCCGTCAGTGGCGGTCGCCCCGTGTGGTCACCGGATCGCACGGCCATGCACCCCTCCTCGACATGGGTGGGCCGATCTTAGTTCATGTCGCACTGAGACTTTGTGGCACGGTGCGACATGCGGTGCTACGGTATCGGGCGCATCAGCTCCCTCATGGGCACGTCAATCCCCGCCGCCCTCTCCTGTCTCTCGCGTCTGCGGCGGCGTGCACATCGGGAGTTCGCCACCTGAGTCACGAATGAGCTCGCCCCCCACAGTCCGGCCCTCGTGGGCCCGCGGTCCACGACCGGCCCTCCCGACGGGAGTCTCATGTCCGACAACTCCTCCCCCCGCTCCGCCCGCCCCGCTTCCGGCTTAAGCCGCCGTCAGGTGCTCGGCGCGACCGCTCTCGGCGCGGCCGCGCTGGGAGGAACACTGGCCGGCGCCGGCCAGGCGCGGGCCTCAACGGTCTCGGCCTCCGCCTCCGCCTCGGCCTCCGTGACCGAACTGCGTGAACGCGCCGTGGTCGTTGGCACCGGCTTCGGCGGCGGCGTGACCGCGCTGAGGCTGGCCCGCGCCGGGGTGTCCACCCTGGTCCTGGAACGCGGCACGCGGTGGCCCACCGGCCCCAACGCCGACACGTTCTCCCGCTTCGCCACCATGGACAACCGCTCCGCCTGGCTGACCGACCACCCCGTCGTCGGCGGCGTCGACAAGACCTGGACCCCCTACACCGGGGTCCTCGAAGCCATCACAGGCGACGGCATGACCGCCATGTGCGGCGCCGCGGTCGGCGGCGGCTCGCTCGCGTACCACGGCATGACGCTGCAGCCGACGAAGGCGAACTTCGCCGCCTCCATGCCCTTGGCCGCCGGTCTCTACGACGAGCTGAACCTCGTGCACTATCCCACCGTCGCCCGGATGCTGGGCATCTCCACCGTCCCCTACGACATCCTGGCCGGCTACCCGTACAAGTCCTCGCGCCTCTTCCAGGACATCGCGCCCCAGGCGGGCCTGACCCCGTTCAAGGTGCCGCTGCCCATCGACTGGAGCTACGTCCGGGGCGAGCTGACCGGCCAGTACGCGCCGACGTACACCACCAGCGACATCGCCTTCGGCGTCAACAACGGCGGCAAGCACTCGATCGACGTCACGTACCTCGCCCAGGCGGAGTCCACCGGCCTGGCCCGGGTGGCGCCCCTGCACATCGTCCGCGACCTCGCGATGGACGCGAACAAGCGCTGGGTGCTGTCCGTTGACCGCATCGACACCAGCGGCGCCGTGCAGGAGAAGCTCCGCATCACCGCCGACGCGGTGTTCCTCAACGCCGGCTCGCCCGGCACCACGCGCCTCCTGGTCAAGTCCCGCGCCAAGAACCTGATCCCCGACCTGCCCGACGCCATCGGCACCCAGTGGGGCAACAACGGCGACCGGATCTGGGCCTGGGTCTACCCGACCGGCGACGCCGGAACCCAGCAGGGCGGCCCCGCCTGCATCGGCGGCACCGCCCCCGACAGCCCCATACCGCTCACCGTCATCCATGCCGGCTCGCCCGTGCAGACCCCCGGCGTCACGGCGCTCACCGTCGTCGGCTTCGGCGTCGTCGACGGCGCCGGGACCTGGGCCTACGACGCCGACACCGACGACGCCGTCCTCACCTGGCCCACCGACGCGGACGCCGAGCTGCAGCAACTGATCGCGGCCCGCATGCAGGCCATCGCCACGGTGGGCGGCGGCATGATGATCGACACCAACGCCGGCGGCGCCTCCACCTGGCACTCCCTCGGCGGCGTCCCCATGGGCGACGCCGTCGACCTCACCGGCCGCGTCCTCGGCCACAAGGGCCTCTACGTCCTCGACGGCGCCCGCATCCCCGGCTCCACCGGCGCCTGCAACCCGTCCATGACCATCGCCGCCCTCGCCGAACACAGCATGCAGACCATCGTCCGCCAGGACGTCGGCCGCGCGTTCTGAGCCCTCGTCCTTGCCCTCGCCTTCGCCCCGGACCCGGAAGCCCGGTCCGGGGCGAAGGCGTTCACTGCATCACCGACCCGCGGAAGGATCCGGACCATGACCATGGCATTCCTGGCCCAACCCGAACAGCAGCAGACCCTTGAGTGGCTGGACGGCGGCACGTTCTCCGTCCTCCTGGACAGCCAGGCCACGAACGGGCAACTCACGGTGGGACGGTTCGCGGTCGGCAAGGGCGAGGCGCCGCCGTTCCACATGCACACCCGCGAGGACGAGATGTTCATGCTCATCAAGGGCGAGGCGCTGCTCTGGGTCGGCGAGGAGCGGATGGAGCTGTCCGAAGGCGGCATCGTCTACCTGCCCAAGAACATTCCGCACGGCTACCGCATCACCTCGGACACCGCCGACCTCCTGATGATCGCCACCCCCGGGGGCATCGAGGGGATGTTCCGGTACGCCGGGCGCGACGTGGCCACCCCCCGACCCAAGGACTTCGCCATCGCGCCCGAGCGGCTGGCCGAAGCCGCCGAGAAGTACGGACAGGTCATCGTCGGCCCGCCGCGCTGACGCTCCGCGGTCCGCGGAAGTCGCCCCCATCACCGCGAACGGGCATACCGGCCCGGGGCGATGCCCACGACCCGCCTGAAGTGCCGGGACAGGTGGGACTGGTCGTAGAAGCCGGCGTCGGTCGCCACCGCGCCCGGCGGCCGGCCGTCGAGGAGCAGCCGCCGGGCCAGGTCGACGCGCCGGGACGTCACGTACTGGTGGGGTGCGATGCCGAAGGCGGCGCTGAAGGCGCGTACGAGATGCGTGGGGTGGGCGTGGAGCAGGCGGGCGGCCTCCGCCAGGGCGACGCCTTCGAGCAGCCGCCCGTCGAGGAGGTCGCGCAGGTCGTGGGCGATGCCGCGGGCGGGCTCCGTACCGCCGGGAGCCGGCCCGGGCCGCAGGCGTTCGCGCAGCCGCTCGCTGATGAACGCCAGACGGCTCTCCGCCTCGAACTCGTCGCCCCGGTTGGCGAGGGCTGTGTGCAGCTGCCCGACGCGCCTGCGCAGGACGGGGTCGGCGAGGTCCGGGCCGTCCACCGCGGGTCCGATGAAGCTCTCGTCCAGCTGTGTCATGTCGAGGTACAGCACGCGCTTGCGGAAGCCGTGAGCGGTGGCCGGCGACCCGTTGTGCGGGACCTGCGGCGGGAGCAGGCTCACGGTGTCGCCCGGGGTGCCGCGCTCGTGCCGGTCCAGGTCGTAGCGGACCGCGCCGTCGTCGACGATCAGCAGGGTCCAGGCGTCGTGGACGTGCATGGGGTACGCGTGCTCGGTGAAACGGGCGTGGAATACCTCCACGACGCCCGCGACCGGCGGGCGCCAAGCAGAGATCTCCTGCCGGGGCTTCACGTTAAGAACGTACAAGACGCGGACCGCGTGCACCCGGGAGTCTCGAAGCATGAGAACCGAGACCGAGACCGTGACCGAGAACCCTGTTCGCTTCGACACCAAGATCGCCGTACTGCTGCGCGACGACCTGGAGCCCTGGCAGCGGCTGAATGTGACCGCCTTCCTGGTCAGCGGGCTCGGCACGGTCTCGCCCGAGGTGATCGGCGAGCCGTACGCGGACGCCGACGGCACCGCGTATCTGCCGATGTTCCGCCAGCCCGTCCTGGTCTTCCAGGGGACGAAGGAGACGCTGACCGCCGCGCACGGTCGCGCGCTGTCCCGCTCACTGCCGAGGGCCGTGTTCACCTCGGATCTCTTCGGCACGGGCAACGACCGGGACAACCGGGCGGCGGTACGGGCCGTGGGCAGGGATCAGCTCGATCTGGTCGGGCTGGCCGTCCACGGGCCCCGCAACGCGGTGGACAAGGTCCTCAAGGGCGCGCGTATGCATCCTTGAGCGACCGGCGTCAAAGACGCCCTCGCCTGCCCGCGTGGATCGAGCGGGCAGGTTCAGGTCGTCCGGGCGCCGACGTGAAGTGAGGTCACTGCCTCCCGGCTCGGGCCAGGGCGTGCTCGGCCTGCGCGGCCAGGGCGGCGACGAGGTCGGCCGCGGGCGGGAGGTCGGTGATGAGGTCGACCGCCTCGCCGGCCCATACGGGCAGCGGGGGCACCTCGCCCCGTGCCACGTCGTCCTGGTAGGCCGCCTGCGCCTGGGGATCCGCGGCGAGTTCCGCTTCGCGGCCCCGCCATTGGTCGAGGTAGCGGTGGCCCAGGGTGCGAGCGGTGTACCGCGAGGGCCACTTGGCGCCGCGCGCGATGTCCAGGACACGGTTGCGCTCGGTGTCCTGCCCGCGCCCCTCGACGATCGCGGTGGCGATCGACGGATGGACCAGGGCCTCGGCCGTGGCCTGGAAGCGGGTGCCGATGACCGCACCCGCGGCGCCCAGGGCCAGGGCCGCGGCCACCCCGCGCCCATCCGCGATCCCGCCGGCCGCCAGCACCGGCACAGGCTCCGCCAGGTCCACCACCAGCGGTACGAACGGCAAGGTGGACCGTCCGTGCCGGGCGCCGTGCCCACCGCTCTCCGTACCCTGCGCCACGATGACGTCGGCCCCCAGGTCCACCGCCTGCCGCGCCTCCTCCAGGTCGGTGACCTGGAGGATCAGTGCCGCGCCCGCCCGGCGTACGCGCTCTGCGAAAGGGCTCGGGTCCCCGAAGGACAACATCACCGCCCTCGGGCCGTGCTCCAACACCCGCTCGACCGCGCCGACATCGATCGCCCAGGTCCACAGACCGATGCCCCAGGGGCCCACGGCGCCCCGCGCCGCGATGGGCAGCTCACGGGCCAGCCACTCCGCGTCCCCGTTCCCCGAGCCCAGCAACCCGAGCCCGCCGCCGCACGACACGGCCGCCACCAGCTCGCCACCGGCCGTACCGCCCATCGGCGCCAGCGCGATCGGATGCCGCACACCGAACAACTTCGTGAAGGCCGTCGACAGCGTCATGACCGTCATCATCCCCCAGGAGGCCTTAACCCATGGGGAGTTGAGCCCCTTATGAAAGGATGTCGGCGGTAGCGCCCGGCGGTGGTACCGGGGAGGGGACGCAATGATCGGGACCGTGTTCCGGAGCGAGGACGTACCCCCGGGAGACAGATTCGACCACTGGCGAGAGCTCATCGGCCGGACGCGCTCACCCAGCGACATGAGCAGTGTCCACGCCGCCGACTTCTGGGCGGAACAACGCCTGATGGAGCTCGGGCCGGTGACCGTATGGCCCACGTCCTTCCTGCCGACCCGCTACCGGCGCAGCCCGAAACTGGTGCGCCAGTCCGACCCCGAGATGTACCACCTCACCCTGCTCCTCGACGGAGGGCTGGCTCTCGACCACGCCGGGCGGACCAGCACCTTCGGTCCACGCGACCTGCACCTGGCCGACAGCTCGCAGCCGTACGATCTGCGGCCGGCGGACCACCGCGAGCGCCGCGTCATCGAGGGCGTGGGCGTGGACTTCCCCAAGGCGCTGCTTCCCCTGCCCCCGCACCGGGTACGCGAGCTGCTGGGCCGCTCGCAGTCCGGGCGGGAGGGCCTCGGGGCCCTGCTGGCGGAGTACCTCGTCGGCCTGGGACGGCAGGCCGAAACCCTCCGCCCGTCCGACGCGCCACGCCTGGGCACGGTCGTACTCGACCTGGTGTCCGCCTGGTTCGCCCATGTGCTGGACGCCGAGGCGGCCCTGCCGCCGGAGACCCGCCAGCAGGCCATGGCAAGCCGCATCCAGGCGTTCATCCGGCAGAACCTGCACGACCCCGAGCTCACGCCGTCCATGATCGCCGCCGCGCACCACATATCCCTCAGCTACCTGTACCGGATCTTTCAGCCCCAGCTGCAGGGCGACACGGTCGCGGCCTGGATCCGCACCCGCCGGCTGGAGGGCGCCCGCCGCGACCTGGCGGACGCCTCGCTGCGCACCACGCCGATCCACGCCATCGCCGCCCGCTGGGGCTTCCCCCGCGCCTCCGACTTCACCCGCGCCTTCCGCGCCGCGTACGGGCTCTCACCCAAGGAATGCCGGTTCCAGGGACCGCCCGAACGGGAGTAGTCCACAGGTACGCGCGCTAGCCCACCCGTTCAGCGGTGGCCGGCGCCTCGCCGCGCTTGGCCTGCAGCAGCTGCCGGCGCTTGTCGTCCTTGGCCCAGGTCCAGCTGAGCGAGCCGGGCTTGTGTGCCTCGTCGGCCAGTTGCTTGACGGTGCCCCAGCACACCAACTGCTTGAGCTTCGCGCCGGGGCGGCCGCCCACATGGAACCCCATCGCGGAGTCGTTCCTGCGGGAGAACTGGAAGATGCCGGCGCCACGACCCAGGCTGATGCACTGGCCGACGAACCCCAGCTCGATGGGCCCGGGCTGCTCGCCCGCGATCCGGCTGAGCACCGTGTCGGCGGCGTGCGCGCCCAGAGGGCCCGCGGCCTGGCAGCTCATCCGGAACGGCAGGTCCGACGGTGCCGCCGAATCCCCGGCCGCGACGATGCGTACGTCGTCCACGCTCGTCAACGTTTCGTCCGTGAGTAGCCGGCCCACGGCGTCGGTGCTCAGCCCACTGCGGCCGGCCAGGTCCGGCACGCCGAATCCGGCGGTCCAGATGGTCACTTCGCTCGGCAGCTCGCGGCCGCCGCTGAGCCGCACCACATCGCGAGCCACCGCCGTCACCTTCGCGTCGGGGCCTTCGAGTACCGTCACACCGAGCCTGGCCAGCCGCTCGGCAACCGAGCGCCGACCCCGGGGATGCAGATACGGGCCAAGTACCCCGCCGCACACCAGGGTTACGGTGCGGCCGAGCTCCGCCAGCTCGGCCGCGGTCTCGATGCCGGTCGGACCGGCTCCGACAACCGTCACCGCGGCCGACGCGGGCGCGGCATCGAGGACCGGCCGCAGCCGCTCCGCCTCCTCCAGACCGGCGATCGGGTAGGCGAACTCCGCCGCGCCGGGCACACTCGGTTCGGCGCTGCCGCTGCCCGCCGCGTAGATCAGGTAGTCGTAGCCGACAGTGCCGCCGGTCGCCAGCGTCACGGTGCGCTCGGCCGCGTCGATCCGTGTCACGGTGTCGACCACCAGACGGACACCCTCGCCCAGGATCTCCCGGTAGTCCACGACCGCGTGGTGGGACCCGCCGACGAGCTGGTGCAGGCGGATCCGCTCGACGAAGGCCGCGCGCGGGTTGATCAGGGTCACTGCCACGTCGGCGCGCTGCGTCAGTCGATTGGCCGCCATGACGCCCGCGTATCCGCCGCCGATCACGACCACATCGGTGTTCTCAGTCACGGTGTCTCCTTCGCTCCGAGGGGTTCGAGCACAAGACACCGCGTGACGGATCGCTGTGACAGCGTGTGAGGCAGGTCACCGGTCCACGACGAAGTGTGCCCGGCAGCTGTGTTGCCCTCCTCCGCCCGACCGCCGTCCTGGCAGGATGGCGGCATGGAACGTGTGCTTGGAATCGGTGGTTACTTCACGCGGGCCGCCGACCCGGCGGCCCTGGGCGCCTGGTATCGCGACTGCCTGGGCCTGGACGCCGACGAGCACGGCCTGTGGCGCCAGGAAGCCGGGCCGACGGTCTTCGCGACGTTCGAGTCCGGGACCGACTACTTCGGATCCCGCACCCAGCAGTCCATGCTCAACTTCCGGGTCCGCGACCTGGACGCGATGCTCGCGCAACTGCGCGCCAAGGGCGCGGACGTGGCCGAGGAGACGCAGGACATGGAGGGCGTCGGTCGATTCGGCTGGGTCACCGACCCCGAGGGCAATCGCGTCGAGCTGTGGCAGCCCGCCTGACCGCGTTCTCGCGCAGGCATTGATGCGCGCGGGGTCGCTCACGAGGCGGAAGCCCGCCTACTGCCCCGCGGCGGAGTCGATGGCCGCCGCCACCGTATCCAGCAGCCGGAACAAACCGGACAGGTCCCCGTCCTTCGCGACGGAGTACGTCCATATGTGACGGGCCCCTGCGGCTCCCGGCCGGCCGTGGCAGATGTCCACCGTGGCCCGTTTCCCCTTGCGGTCCAGCTCCTTGGCGCGGATGTGCATGTGCCGCACGTGGAAGCGGACGGTGTGGCCGCCGAAGACTTCCAGCACCCGGCCGTCGAAGGAATAGAGGTGCCTGCCGACCGTGGCGGTGATCTCGTCGTTCATGGGGGTTGACCCTAGCGACAGCGTCGGCGCGTTCCGGGGGAGGGCCTACGCGGAGATCGGGCGATCGGACAGATGGGCGAGCTCGGTGAAGAACGCGCGGTAGAGCGGCTCGTCGACGGTCGGGATCTCGACGGTGGCGAGCAGGTGCTTGGAACTCGTCGTGCCGCCGTAGATCGGTTCGTCGAGCTGCTCGACGTAGCCGAAGTGCAGCCGGGTCAAGCCGCCCTTGCGCATCTCGGCACGCACCTTCACCCAGCTCAGCGGGGCCCGGTACGGCCCGATGGCGCCGTCTCGCCGGAACAGCTCGAAGACCCCCCGGTCCACGCGCAGGTGCAGTCAGTATCCCGGGATGGGACAGCTGGGTGGTTCTCCGGGAGGTTGCGGCAGAAGCGCGTCTCGCAGGCGGGAGAGATTCGTTCGCCAGGGGCCGATATGGTCCGTTTCACCCCAGAGTCGCATGAGTTCAGAGGGTTCGCTCTGAACTCGGTCGAGGGCTCGGGCGGCGAGTTCGCGCAGTTCGCCGGAGAGCTCGGGTAGTGGCTGACCCGGTCCGTAGCCCGAGCTGACGGGCCGGCCGGCGGGACATTGCGCGGCGACAAGGGCGGCTGCGGCGACCGCCTCTTCCGAGGCCTCCTCGTCCCGGTCGCCGTGGCCGTCGATCGCACGGATGAGGGACCCGCGGATGATGTCTTCGCGCTTGTCCTCGGCTGCCTCGTCGAGGGCGTCGCAGAAGATCATTGCGGTGTCGTTGTCAAAGGGGCCGACGTCCCAGGTGCCCATGAT
>Ga0307517_10006310_pt1 | contig 17596 bp, 19 predicted proteins | sample 23_EM_MG_FD_194515 | JGI IMG/M metagenome (GOLD analysis project Ga0307517, IMG submission 194515) | Populus trichocarpa ectomycorrhiza microbial communities from riparian zone in the Pacific Northwest, United States - 23_EM | ecosystem: Host-associated > Plants > Roots > Unclassified | place...
GAGGCCGAGCTGCTCGACGTGCCCGAGCTCTCCCCGGCGCTGCTCTTCGAGCGGCTCACCACGGACACCACGGGCCGGCCGGTCGAATACGTCCACTCGATCTACCGCGGGGACCGCTACCGCATCGTCTCCCGGCTCACCCTCGGCCCCTCGGCCACCGTGCCGCCGGCCCGGCTCGGCCACCACCCCGGCATCCCCCCGGGCGACTTTGCCCACCGCGACACCATCGCGTCCTCCACGCGCGGGGACATCCAGTCGGCACCGTGAGCCATGGCAGCGGGGTCTACGACGTGTCAGGCGCCATGACGAGGTGCCGGCCGGCCGGTCCGCAGAGGCGCCGCGCGCCCGACGGTCAACTCGGCCGGGCGGTAGGGGACGTACGCCGCCCCGTCCAGGCCGAGACCGAGGGCCGCCTTCTGCAGGGCGGCCGGCTGGGTGGCCCCGCCCCAGTGGCCGGTGTCCACGCGCCGCTCGACCGCGTGCAGGGCGGCGACCGTCTCGGCTGTGGTGAACGCGCAGTGGCCCTGCCGTTCGACGTATGCCTGCCGAAGCATCGAGCCGTCGCCGGACGCCCGTACGCGATCGGCGAACCGGTTCTCCTGCTCCACCGGTACGAGGTTGTCGGCGGTGGTGTGGATGTCGAGGAGCGGCACGCCCAGCCCCTGCCCGGCGGATGACGTGAGCTGCGCCGTATGCACCGCCGCCGGGTCCGCGGTGATGTCGGCGCCGTGAGTGAGCGCGCGCAGGTCGGCGTGGAGGTCGAGCTCCGCCGCCCGGTACAGCGCGCGGACCTGCGGAGCGTGGACCGATTGCGCCAGCTGGGCGCCGTAGTCGATGCCCTGGTTCCAGGAGTTGTTGCCGCCGACGGACTGCTCGATGGCGTACCGGCCGCCTTCGACGAAGGACAGCAGGCCCTGGGCGAGCCACGCGTACTGCTGCTCCTCCTGCCCGGCCCAGTCGTCGGCGGCGGGACGGTCCTGGCCGGGGGCCCAGGCGGGGAGGTTGAGGAAGGCGGCGGCCAGGGCGACGCGGGCCCTGCCCTGCGCGGTGGCCTGGGCGGCGGTGACTGCGGCGGTGAGGCGGCCGGCGGTGGCTGCGGCCTCGGCCTGCGAGGCGAAGTTCACCAGCTTCAGGTCCTCGGCGGGCAGGATCAGGCGGGCGATCGCGTACTCCGCGTCAAGCTGGTAGTTGTCCAGGTCGGTCGCACCGGCGACCAGGCCGCACAGGCCGAGCGCGCCGTCGACGCGGCCCGCGCCGTCCCGGGCGATCTGCGCGTTGACCAGGCCGCCCATGGACTGCCCGACGGAGTACGTGCGACGGGGTTTGCCGATCTCCGCCTTGACGGCGTCGAGGGTGGCGAACTGGTCGCGCTCTGCGCTCTCCAGCGCCCACATGGACCCCTTCGGGTCGTATGAGGAACCGGCCAGCGCATAGCCCTCGGCGAGCAGTTCGGTGTGGGCGGCGGCCGAGGGCGCGTCCTGCGCGACGGTCGGTCCGAAGCCGTGGCTGAAGAGGAGCAGCGTGCCGTTCCAGTCGGCCGGGACGTCGGCGATCCAGGTGGCGCCGTCGGTGAGCGTGCCGGTCAGGTGCTGGGTGGTCGTCGACTCCGCGTGGGCGGCGGGTGCGGTGACGGAGAGGACGACCGCCGCTCCGAGAGCGGCGGAGGTGCGGGCCAGGCGGGTGCGTGCGGTCATGTGCTGGGTTCCGATCTGCGGGCCGATGGGGAGCTCTGCGTACGGATGCTCAGTGCACTTGAACGCCACGGAATGTAGGGCGATTTTGTTGCTGCCGTCAATGAAATGCACGACATTGGTTGTGGGTTGGCCTGAACGGCCTTGTCCTCAAACGCCGGCCGCGCGCATCTGCGAGCGATGATCTCGTCGTCACTCCAGGACGACGAGCGGCCGGCCCAGCGGCGCGTTCCAGGCCGCGGCGACGCGTACGGCGTCCAGGCTCGCGGGAACGTCGTGGACCCGGACGCAGTGGGCTCCGCCGGCGGCGGCGAGTGCCGAGACGGCGGCACTCGCCGCGTCCCGCGCGGCCGGTGGCACGCCGGCCGCGTCTCCTCCGCCGAGCATGGCGCCGATGAACGACTTCCGGGACGCGCCGACGAGCACCGGGAAACCGAGGTTCCGCAGCTCGCCCAGGTGCGCCAGGAGCGTCCAGTCGTGCGCCGGCCGCTTGGCGAAACCGAGCCCGGGGTCGAGCACGATCTGCCGTTCATCGACACCGCAGGCGGTCAACTCCTCGACGCGTAGCCGCAGTTCGGCGACCACGTCCGCGACGACGTCCCCGTAGACGGCGTGGAGGTTCATCTCGCTGCTCGGGGCCCGCCAGTGCGTCACGACGTACGGCACACCGGCCGCGGCGACCGTCGGGGCCATCAGCGGGTCGGCCAGGCCGCCGCTGACGTCGTTGACCAGCGCGGCCCCGGCGTCCAGGGCGGCCCGGGCGACGGCCGCATGCATGGTGTCGATGCCGACGGTCACACCGGCGCGCGCGAGTTCACGCACCACCGGCAGCACCCGGGAGAGCTCCTCGTCCAGCGGTACCGGCCGCGCTCCCGGCCTGGTGGACTCGCCGCCGATATCGACGATGTCGGCGCCGTCCGCGGCCAGCGCCAGCCCCTGCTCTATCGCGCGCGGGACATCCAGGTAGGAGCCGCCGTCGGAGAACGAGTCCGGGGTGACGTTGAGGATGCCCATGACCAGGCAGCGGTCCCGTTGCGGCAGACCGGCGACTGCTCCCGCGCTCACGCGGAGCGCTGCGCCCATTCGGCGGCGCGCAGGGTATTGGCCATGAGCATGGCGATCGTCATCGGTCCGACACCTCCTGGTACGGGGGTGATGCGGCCCGCGCTGCCGTCCAGCTCGTCCGCGCGGACGTCGCCGGTGAGGCCGGACGGGGTCCTGTGGATGCCGACGTCGATGATCGTGGCCCCCGGCTTGACGTGCTCGGGCCCGATGAGCCCGGGGACTCCGGCGGCGACGGCCACTTCAAGGTCGGCCCGCACCAGGTCACCGCGCTCAACCACGGGATGTCCGGCTTCCCGGGCTACGAATTCACCGGACCGTACGCGGACTTCGAGTCGGTGCGCGACATCATCGTGGAGGCCGGCGCCGAGTACGGCCTGCGCCAGATCGGTGCCCGCGCCTACGCCTCGGTCGCCACCGAGTCCGGCTGGATCGCCAACACCCTTCCGGGGACCTACACCGGCGAGGACATGAAGGCGTTCCGCGAGTGGCAGTCGGCGCGCTCGTTCGAGGGCAACCTCGCGCTCGGCGGAAGCTATGTCTCCGACCGGATCGAGGACTACTACACGACCCCGTGGGACCTCGGCTACGGCCACATCCTCAAGTTCGACCACGACTTCGTCGGGCGCGAGGGACTTGAGGCGATCAAGGACCAGCCGCACCGCCGCAAGGCCTGGGTGCTCTGGGACCGCGATGACGTGGCGAAGATCTTCGCGAGCATGTACGAGAAGGGCGACCGGCGCTTCAAGTACATCGAGATGCCGGCGGCGTTCTACACCGCCTGCCAGTTCGACCGGGTGGAGAAGGACGGCGAGCTCGTCGGAGCGGCGATGCTCACCTCGTACTCCGCGAACGTACGCGGCTGGATCTCGCTCGGCACGATCGACCCGGCCGCGGCAGCCGGCGACCAGGTGGAGATCGTCTGGGGCGAGCCGAACGGCGGCTCGCCGAACCCGGTCGTCGAGCGTCACGCCCAGACCCGCGTGCGCGGAACGGTCATGGCACGTCCTTTCGCGACGAAGAAGCACTGACGAGCCCGTGGACCGGGCAGCGCGATGGATGCTGCGACCCCGCAGGACGGGATCACCCGGGCGGGTTCACCGGCCTCGGCCTCGCGCTGCCCGGACCCGGAACGTGAACAAGGAGCGCCAATGGAATCCGTCTCCACCGCCTCGGCCCTCGTCACCCTGCTCGAGGACTTCTCCCTGGAGATGACGGGCAAGGACGTGACGAAACTCGAAGAAGCCCGCGACCTCATCCCGCCCGGCACGCGAATCAACGTCACCTTCCTGGGCAACGAGGATCTGCGGATGAGGCTCGCCGCCGCGCGGGCCGTGCTGCGGTACGGATTCGTCCCGGTGCCGCACATATCGGCCCGCCGGCTGGGCTCGCAAGCGGCGCTGGAGGAGTTCCTCGCCGCACTCCAGGCGGACGGAATCACCGAGAACGTTTTCGTGGTCGGCGGTGACCCGGCCCAGTCCCACGGGCCGTACGACGACTCGCTGTCCGTGATCCGCACGGGACTGCTCCAGGAGTACGGCGTCCGGCACATCGGGGTGAGCGGCTACCCCGAGGGGCACCCCGCGATCGCCGAGCCCCTGCTGTGGTCCGCGCTGGAGGGCAAGTCCGCGGCTCTCACGGAACAGCGGCTGCCCGGCACGATCATCACGCAGTTCGGTTTCGACGTGGACCCGGTCGTGTCCTGGATCGAGGCGGTGCGGGCGCGCGGTGTGGACCTGCCGATCCGTATCGGAGTTCCCGGGCCGGCCGGGGTCAGGCGGCTGATGACCTTCGCCGCGCGCTTCGGTGTGGGGACGAGTACGACGATCGCGAAGAAGTACGGGCTCTCCCTCACCAACCTCATGGGGACGGCCGGGCCCGACCGGTTCATCCGGGCGCTGGCCCGGGCGTACGACCCCCGGCGTCACGGCGAGGTCAAGTTGCACTTCTACACCTTCGGCGGGCTCAGGGCCACGTCGGAGTGGATCGCCGAGTTCAGGAAGGAGAACTGACGGCGCGGGCGCACAACCCATCGGGTGTCTGGGATGTCCAACTCATGACCGAAGTTCCATGAGTTGCCGGACAAGGGGGAAAAAGATGCATACACGACGATGGGGCATGGCGTCGGCCATGGTGCTGTTGGGCGGTGCGGTCCTGGGCGCGGCCGTGCCCGCCGCTGCCGTGGGCACGGCCGCCGGGGCCACGGCGTCCGTCACCGCCTGTCCGACCGGCTGGGGCAGTCTGCCCAAGTCCGTGTCGGCGACGGCGTACGGCGACCCGCTGACCGATATCCGTTCCGGCACCCACGAGTGCTACGACCGCCTGGTGTTCGACGTTCCCGGTGGGGGCACGTCGGTGGGGTACCAGGTGAGTTACGTCAGCAAGCTGATCCAGGACGCGTCGGGCGAGACGATCCCCGTCTCCGGCGGGGCGATCCTGGAGATCAGGCTGTCCGCTCCGTCCTACGACCCGAACACCGGTGCGCCGACGTACCCGGGCGTGAGCGGTCAGCCGTTGCCGGGCATCACCCTGACCGGTTACCCGACCTTCCGGGACACCCGGTTCGGATCGAGCTTCGAGGGCGTGACGCAGGTGGGCCTCGGCGTAAGGGCCAGGCTGCCGTTCCGGGTGCTGCAGCTGTCCGACCGGGTGGTGGTCGACGTGGCACATACCTGGTGACGGAAGGCGGCGACGGCGGCGACGGGGGCGACCGGCGTCAGTGCGGCGGCTCGTCCGCCAGCGCGGCCCGGCAGCGGTTGAGGTAGTCCTCCAGGCTGACGCGCTCGTCCGCGCTGAGCGGGCCGAGCATGCGCTCCTCCAGGGCGCCCATGCTCTCGTCGTACGCGGTCAGGAGCGCGTCGCCCTCGTCGGTGAGGCTGATCAGCAGCACCCGGCGGTTGTCCGGATCGCGGCGCCGGGTGATCAGGCCGCGGCGCTCCAGGGTGGTGACCATGTCGGCCATGGACTGGGCGGTGACGAAGGAGTTGCGGGCCAGCTGCGCCGAGCTGAGCCCGTCCCGGCGGCGCAGTACGGTGAGAGCTGTGTACTGCAGGGCCGTGATACCGACCGGCTTGAGCAGCTCGTCCATGTGGGCGCGGGCGGCGAGCTCGACCTGCTTGACGGCGTACATCAACGACGGGTGCGGGGTCGTCCTCGCGGTGCGCGTCGCCACGCGTGGCCTCCGTTGTTCGACATTCAGACTTCCTGATTATGCCCACCCCCTTGCCATCGTGGCCATGGGAGCGTAATTATCAGGAAACCTGTTGGTCGCAGTGGCGCGGCCGACATCAGCGCGGTGCGTGTGCCAACGTCGCACCGGGAAGGCGAGCGGGCCATGAGCGTCAGTCGGCCGCATCTCGAGCCTGGCAGGCTCTTCATCGACGGCGAGTGGCGAGAGGCCGGGGCCAAGGGCGTCCGGGACATCACCGACCCCTCCACCGGCAAGGTCGTCACCACGGTCGCGGAGGCGGACGCCTCCGACGTGGATGCGGCGGTCACCGCCGCGCGCAAGGCCTTCGAGGAGGGCCCCTGGTCGCAGACGCCCGGCCGCGAGCGGGCCCGGATCCTGCACCGGGCCGCCGACCTGATCCGCGAGCGCGCGGACGAGCTGGTCGCGGTGGAGAGCGTGAACGTCGGCAAGCCGGTGTCCCTGGCCCGCGCCGTGGACGTGGCCACCGCCGCCGAGGAGTACGAGTACTACTCGGCGATGGCGCAGAGCGTCGACGGGTCCAGCCGGCAGATCCCGATCCCCTCGCACGCTTACACCCGCCGCGAGCCGCTCGGGGTCGTCGCCGCCATCACGCCCTTCAACTTCCCGCTGATCCTGAGCAGTTCCAAGCTCGCCCCGGCGCTCGCGGCCGGCAACACCGTGGTCCACAAGCCCGCCGAGGAGACCCCGCTCAGCGCCCTGCTGATGGCCGAGATCCTCGCCGAGGCCGGGGTCCCCGACGGCGTGCTCAACGTCGTCACCGGCGGCGGCGCCGTGGCCGGCGAGGCGCTGCTGACCCACCCCGGGGTCGACAAGATCGCCTTCACCGGCTCCACCGCGGTCGGCCGGCATGCCGCCGCCACGGCGGGCGCGGCGCTGAAGCCCGTCACGATGGAGCTGGGCGGCAACGCGGCCAACATCGTCTTCGAGGACGCCGACCTGGAGAAGGCGATCGGCGCCGTCATCAAGGGCTTCGTCTTCAACACCGGCCAGTTCTGCATGGGCGGCCCCCGCCTGCTCGTCCACAGCTCCCTGCACGACACCGTCCTGGGGATCCTGGAAGGCGCGGTGCCCGGCGTCCCGCTCGGCGACCCCTTCGACCCGGCGACCGTCATCGGCCCGATGGCCGGCCGGCGGCACCTGGAGAAGGTCGAGGAGTACGTGGCCATCGCCAAGGCGGAGGGCGGCCGGATCGTCACCGGCGGTGAGCGGCTGGACCTCGACGGCGGCTACTACTACAAGCCCACCGTCATCGCGGGGCTCGGCAACGACTCCCGGGCCGTCCAGGAGGAGATTTTCGGCCCCGTCCTGACCGTCCAGCCCTTCGACACCGAGGACGAGGCGATCGCGCTGGCCAACAGCACCCCGTACGGCCTCGCCTCCGGCCTGCAGACCCGCGACCTCGCCCGCGCCCACCGCGTCGCCGCCCGCCTCCAGGCCGGCATCGTCTGGGTCAACGACTGGGCGATGCTCGACCCGGCCATCCCCTTCGGAGGCGTCAAGAACTCCGGCTTCGGCCGCGAGTACGGCCCCGAGGCGCTGGAGTCGTACACCAAGGTCAAGTCCGTCGTCATCTCCCTGGCCTGACGCGGCCCCCGCGGGCAACCGATCCTTCACGCCACCCTCGCGGGCGCTGCGCCGGACTCCGTCCGTCGTGCCGTGCCTCCCCGGCGGAGCCGGTCAAGCCGGCGCGGCGCCCGCCCCCTCCGACGTACCGTCACACCACCGCAGGAGTCCACGTGACCACCACCACTGCCGCCGCCGTCGTCGAATCCGCCGGCGCGGGCTTCACCTTCAGCGACGTCGAACTCGCCGACCCCCGCCCGGACGAGGTGCTCGTACGCATCGTCGCCGCCGGCGTCTGCCACACCGACCTCGGCGTCGCCGGCGGCCACCTCCCCTTCCCGCTGCCCGGGGTCCTCGGCCACGAGGGCGCGGGCGTGGTCGAGGCCACCGGCTCCGCCGTCACCCGGGTCCGGCCGGGGGACCAGGTGCTGCTGTCCTTCACCTCGTGCGGCACGTGCGCCAACTGCCGAGACGGCCACCCCGCCTACTGCGCCACCTGGCTGCCGCTCAACCTCATCGGCGGCACCCGCGCGGACGGCTCCGCCACGCTCAGCCGGGACGGCGAGAACCTCGGCGGGCACTTCTTCGGGCAGTCCTCCTTCGCCCGGCACGCCCTGGTGGACGAGCGCAGCCTGGTCAAGGTCCCCGCCGACGCCCCGCTCGACCTGCTGGCCCCGCTGGGCTGCGGTGTCCAGACCGGCGTCGGCGCCGTCTGGAACGTCCTCGCACCCCGCCCCGGCGACGCCATCGTGGTCACCGGAGCCGGAGCGGTCGGCCTGTCCGCCGTCATGGCCGCCCGCCTGACCCCGGCCACCCGCATCATCGCGGTCGACCGCGTCCCCGAGCGGCTCGCCCTGGCCCGTGAACTCGGCGCCACCCACACCGTCGACACCACCGGTACCGATCTCGCCGAGGCCGTCGCCGACATCACCGGCGGCGAGGGCGCCAACGGCGTCGTCGAGACCACCGGCAACACCGGCGTGCTCGCCGCCGCCGTCGGCACCCTCGCCGCCCGCGGCACCGCCGTGATCGTCGGTGCCCCCGCCTTCGGCACCACCGTCCCCATCGACGTCAACTTCATGATCCCCGGCCGCAGGGTCGTCGGCCTCACCCTCGGTGACAGCGAGACCCAGTCCCTCATCCCGGTGCTGGTCGACCTCGTCGCGTCCGGGCGGCTGCCGGTCGACCGGCTCGTCAAGCACTACAAGTTCGAGGAGATCGGCCAGGCCGTCGCCGACGTCGTGTCGGGCGCCACCATCAAGCCCGTCCTCCGCTTCTAGCTCTCTTCATGCCACCCTCGCGGGCGCTTCGCTTGCTTCGGGAGGCTGCGCCGGCCTCCGGCCGTCGTGCCGGGGCCGGCGCAGAAGACAAGTGCCCCGGGCTGCTCAGCCGGCCCAGGGTGCAGGAGATGCCCCGCGCGGCGACGCGGACGGCGGGGACCAGGGCCTGGACCTGGGCGCCGAGTACCGGGACGACGACCGAGACGGCGGCCACCACATCGCCCCGGGGCCCCGTACGGGCGCGGCCACCGACGGCGGTCGCCACGCCGGCGCTGCCCCTCAGCCGGCGCGCAACGGGGCCAGCGCCTGGCTCCGGCGCAGGTGCTCCACGGCGCGCGTGCCGCCGGCCGAGCCGTAGCTGACGAAGCCGACGGCCTTGTTGTTCCACTCCGCGTACAGGAAGTCGATGGCGTTCTTCAGCGCGCCGGAGCTGGAGTGGTTGTAATCCGGCGTCACCATCACATAGCCGTCGAACGAGGCGTCGGTGCGCCGGGAGGCGACCTCGTGCACCCAGCGGGCGACGGCCTCTCTGGTCATGGTGTCCTCCGTGGTCACTCTCTGTAATCCAGTCCGCGGGAAATATGCTTGCTGCGTCAAGCAAGTACTATGTAAAACATGCCGATCGCCGAGCAGCCAGAGCAGCCACTGCGCCCCTTGAACGCGGTCGAGGACGCGCTCTTGCGCGAGCTCGGCCGGGTGATGATCGTCCTGCCCCGGGTGGTCGACGCCGACATGACCCACGAGCAGCGCCTGCCGCTGTCGGAGTACATGACGCTCATGTATCTGTCCGAGGCCCCGCACCGGCTGATGCGGATGAGCGAGCTCGCCGCCGTCTGCAATCTCTCGCTGAGCGGGATGACCCGCGTCGTCACCCGCCTGGAGAAGCAGGGGCTCATTGAACGGGTCAGGTGCGAGGCGGACGCCCGCGGGTGGAACGCCGTCCTCACCGATGCCGGCCTCGCCCGCCTGGAGGAGGCCTGGCCCTCCCACCTGGCCAGTGCCCGGCGCCACATCTTCGACCACCTCGAAGGCGCCGACCTGGACCGGCTCGTCCAAGCGCTGCGGCGCATCGCGACCTGACGCGCGAGGCGCGAGGCGTACGAGAAGGAGTACTACGACATGACGGATATAACGCTCGGGCTGGACACCTTCGGCGACGTGACGAACGACGCCGAGGGCCGGCCCCTGACGCACGGCCAGACCATCCGCCGGCTGGTCGGCGAAGGCGTACTCGCCGACCAGGTGGGCCTGGACCACTTCGCCATCGGCGAGCACCACACCGACTCGATGCCGCTCTCGGCCGCCGACGTCGTCCTGGCGGCCATCGCGTCGCGCACCTCGCGCATCCGCCTCGGTTCGGCGGTGACGGTGATCAGCTCCGACGACCCCGTCCGGGTCTTCCAGCGCTACGCCACGCTCGACGGCGTCTCCGGCGGGCGCGCCGAGGTGATCCTCGGCCGGGGATCGAGCACCGAGTCCTTCCCGCTCTTCGGCTACGACCTGGACGACTACGAGGAACTGTTCGAGGAGAAGCTCGGCCTGTTCGCCGAACTCCTCCGGGAGAAGCCCGTCACCTGGTCCGGCAACACCCGCGCGCCCCTGGACGGTCTCGCGGTCTACCCGCACAGCGAGTCGGGTTCGATCCCGACCTGGGTCGGCGTCGGCGGCAGCCCCCAGTCGGTCGTGCGGACCGCCCGGTACGGTTTCTCGCTGATGCTGGCGATCATCGGGGGTGAGACGGCCCGCTTCGCGCCGTTCTCACAGCTGTTCCAGCAGGCGCTGGAGAAGTTCGGCCGGCCGCCGCGGCCCGTCGGCGTCCACGCGCCCGGCCATGTCGCCGCCACCGACGAGCAGGCGGTGGAGGAGTTCCTGCCCGCCTTCGAGGCCGTGATACGCGAAGTGTCCGGGCAGCGCGGCTTCCGCGCCCCCACCCGTGAGTCCCTCATGCGCGATGTCGGCCCCGGCGGCGCCCTGCACGTCGGGTCGCCCGAGACGGTGGCCCGCAAGATCACGGCGACGCTCAAGGACCTGGGCGCGACCCGCTTCGATCTGAAGTACGGGATGAACGGCATGTCCCACGACGCGGTCATGACCAACATCGAGCTCTTCGGCACCGAGGTGGCGCCGCTGGTACGCGAGATGATGGAGGTCTGACGCCCTAACCGTCGCCGGGCGCGGGCTGCCAGCCCAGAGTGCGGGAGATGCCGCGCGCGGCGACGCGTACGGCGGGGACCAGGGCCTGGGTCTGGGAGCCGAGCACCGGGACGACGACCGAGACGGCGGCCACCACATCGCCCCGGGGGCCCCGTACGGGCGCGGCCACCGACAGGGCGTCGTCGGTGATCTGGCGGTCGCTGACCGCGCAGCCCGCCCGCCGGACGTCCGCGAGCATCCGCCGCAGCCGTTCCGGGTCGGTCACCGTGAAGGGCGTGAAGGCGGTCAGGGTCTGCCCGCAGACCTGCTCCTGGAGGGCGGGGCTGCCGTGGGCGAGCAGGGCCAGCCCGACGCCGGTGGCGTGCAGCGGCCAGCGGGCCCCGACCTGGCTGCGTACGCCGACCGCCGAGCGCCCGGAGAGCCGTTCGATGTAGACGACTTCGAGGCCGTCGCGCACCGCGAGGTGGACGTTCTCGTGGGTGGCCTCGTACAGGTCCTCCAGGAACGGCATCGCGGCCTGCCGCAGCCCGATCCCGCGCGGGGCGAGCGCGGCCAGCTCGTACAGCCGCAGGCCCACGTGGTAGCCGCCGGAGTCGTCGCGCTCCAGGGCGCCCCAGGCGGTCAGGGTGGCGACGAGGCGGTGCGCCGTGGCCAGGGCCAGGTCGGCGCGGTGGGCGATCTCGGTGAGCGAGAGCGTGGGATGCCGGTGGTCGAAGGCCTCCAGTACGGCGAGCAGCCGGTCGGCGGCCGTGCGTACCGTCACGGCTCAGCCCTGGTCGGCGTCGGCCACCCGCTGGAGCAGCGCGTGGAGGGCGTCCCGGTCGGCGGCGTCCAGGGGCGCGAGAAGCTCGTCGGTGACGCGGCGGCCGGCCTTGTCGGTGTCGCGGAGCACGTCGCGGCCCTGGTCGGTGAGGACGACGACGCGGCTGCGGCGGTCGCCGGGGGAGGGGCGGCGCTCGACCAGGCCGAGGCCCTGGAGGTCGTCGACAAGGCTGACGATGGCGCTGGGGTCGTAGCCGAGCCGGGTGCTGAGCTCCCGCTGGAGCGCGCCCTCGACGGTGGCGAGGTAGCGCAGCAGGGCGTAGTGCCGCAGCCGGAGGCCGTACTCCTCAAGGCTGTTGTTGAACAGGCGGCCGGACTGGAGTCCGAGCCGGTAGAGGAGATAGCCGGTGTCGGCGTGCAGACCGCGCATCCAGGGCGCGTCCACCTCGGTGTCAGCGATCGTGTGCTCCAGGGTCAGGTTCGGGTCAGGTTCGGTGCTGCTTTCCCAAGCATGGGGCATGCCGAGGTCTCGGACAACTATTGACGACAACAATGATTGGTCTTAGCTTCTATTTCAGTCACCCTTCCTGACCCCCCTCTTCGCCTCCTCCCGAAGGGACACAAAGTCGTGTCGAACGCCCCCATCGACCTCACCGGCAAGGTGGCCGTCGTCACCGGCAGCGGCCGCGGCCTCGGCCTGGCCTACGCCACCGCGCTGGCGAAGGCCGGCGCCGCCGTGGTCGTCAACGACCTCGACGAGGCCGTGGCCGAGCAGGCCGCCAAGACCATCACCGAGGCCGGCGGCAAGGCCGTGGCCGAGGCCGTCGCCGTGGGCACCACCGAGGCCGCCGAGCGCCTGGTCAACCGCGCCGTGGAGGCCTTCGGCCGGCTGGACATCCTGGTCACCAACGCCGGCATCCTGCGCGACAAGGTGCTGTGGAAGATGACCGACGAGGACTTCGACGCCGTCATCGGCGTCCACCTCAAGGGCACCTTCACCCTCGCCCGCGCCGCCGCCGTACGGCTGCGCGAGCAGGGCGAAGGTGGCAGCCTGATCCTCGTGGGCTCCCCGGCCGGCCAGCGCGGCAACTTCGGCCAGACCAACTACGCCGCCGCCAAGGCGGGCATCGCCGCGATGACCCGCACCTGGTCCATGGAACTGGGCCGCGCGGGCATCACGGTCAACGCCATCGTGCCCGTCGCCGCCACCGCCATGACCGAGACCATCCCGGCCTTCGCCCCCTACATCGAGGCGCTCGGCCGCGGCGAGTCCTTCCCCGACTTCCTGCGCAAGGGCGAGGGCTTCGGCACCCCCGAGGACTGCGCCGCGCTCATCCCCTTCCTCGCCTCCGACGCGGCCCGTGACGTCACCGGCCAGTGCATCGGCATCGGCGGCGACAAGCTCGCCCTGTGGTCGCACCCCCAGGAGGCTTCGGTGGCGTACGCCGACGGCGGCTGGACCCCGGACGGCATCGCCGCCACCTGGCACACCTCGGTCGGCCGAGAGCCGCAGAGCGTCGGCATCCCGGCGCCCAAGTTCCCGGAGGCCTGATCCGTATGACCGCTCCGGCCATCAATGTCGATGAGCTCGTCGCGATCGACGTCCACACCCACGCCGAGGTCTCCTCCAAGGGCCATTCCTCCCTCGACGACGACCTGCACGACGCCTCCAGCGCCTATTTCAAGGTCGAGGGCAAGCGCAAGCCCACCCTGGAGGAGACGGCCGCGTACTACCGCGAGCGCAAGATGGCCGCCGTCATCTTCACCGTGGACGCCGAGTCCGCCACCGGAACCGCGCCCGTCCCCAACGAGGAGGTCGCCGAGGCCGCCGCCGCCAACGCCGACGTCCTCATCCCCTTCGCCTCCATCGACCCCTTCCGGGGCCGGGCCGGGGTCAAACAGGCCCGCCGCCTGGTGGAGGAGTACGGGGTGAAGGGCTTCAAGTTCCACCCCAGCATCCAGGGCTTCTTCCCCAACGACCGCTCGGTCGCGTACGAGCTGTACGAGGTCATCGAGGAGACCGGCTGCATCGCGCTGTTCCACACCGGCCAGACCGGCATCGGCGCGGGCGTCCCGGGCGGCGGCGGCATCCGGCTGAAGTACAGCAACCCGCTGCACGTGGACGACGTCTCCGCCGACTTCCCGCATATGAAGATCATCCTGGCGCACCCCTCCTTCCCCTGGCAGGACGAGGCGCTGGCGGTGGCCACCCACAAGCCGGGCGTCCACATCGACCTGTCCGGCTGGTCGCCGAAGTACTTCCCGCCGCAGCTCGTGCAGTACGCGAACACCCTCCTCAAGGACAAGGTCCTCTTCGGCTCCGACTACCCCGTCCTCACCCCGGACCGCTGGCTCGCCGACTTCGACAAGCTGCCGATCAAGGACGAGGTCAAGCCGAAGATCCTCAAGGAGAACGCCGCCCGCCTGCTCGGACTGACGAAACCGTAAGGGGGCCACCCATGCGCAACGAGGGACTGGGATCCTGGCCCGCACGCCGGGCCCGCAAGACCCCGCACCGCACCGCCCTGGTCCACCGGTCCACGGCCGTCACCTACGCCGAGCTCCACGCCCGCGTCAACCGGCTCGCGCACTCCCTGCGCGCCGCCGGCATCCGCCGCGGCGACCGGGTCGCCTACCTCGGCCCCAACCACCCCACCTACCTGGAGACGCTGTTCGCCTCCGGCGTCCTCGGGGCCGTCTTCGTCCCCCTGAACACCCGCCTGGCCGGTCCCGAGATCGCCTACCAGCTCAAGGACTCCGGTGCGAAGGCGCTGATCCGCTCCTCCTCGCACGACGCGCTGGTGGACGAGCTGCGCGGCACGACCGACATACGGGTGCACGTCACCGTCGGCCCGGAGTACGAGAACCTGCTCGCGGCGGCCTCCGAGGAGCCGATCGACGAGCCGGTCACGCTCGACGACGTCTGCATCATCATGTACACCTCCGGGACCACCGGCCGCCCCAAGGGCGCGATGCTCACCCACGGCAACCTCACCTGGAACGCCTTCAACGTCCTGGTCGACCAGGACCTGATCGCCGACGAGGTCGCCCTGGTCTCCGCCCCGCTGTTCCACACCGCCGGGCTCAACATGCTCACCCTCCCCGTGCTGCTCAAGGGCGGCACCTGCGTCCTCGTCGAGGCCTTCGACCCCGCCGGGTCCTTCGACCTCATCGCACGGCACCGGATCACTTTCATGTTCGGCGTCCCCGCCATGTTCGACCAGATGGCCCGCCAGCCCGGCTGGGCCGAGGCCGATCTGTCGAGCCTGCGCATGCTGTCCTGCGGCGGATCCCCGGTGCCGACGCCGCTGATCGAGGCGTACCAGGCCCGGGGCCTGACCTTCCTGCAGGGCTACGGCATGACCGAGGCCTCGCCGGGCGTGCTCTTCCTGGACGCCGAGCACGCGGTCAGCAAGGCCGGCTCGGCCGGCGTGCCGCACTTCTTCAGCGACGTACGCGTCGTGCGCCCCGACCTCACCGCGGCCGCCCCCGGCGAGCCCGGCGAGATCCTGGTGCGCGGACCGCACGTCATGCCGGGCTACTGGGGGCTGCCGGACGAGAGCGCGGCGGCCTTCGCGGACGGCTGGTTCCGTACCGGGGACGCCGCCCGGACCGACGAGGACGGCTACGTCACCATCGTCGACCGCCTGAAGGACATGATCATCTCGGGCGGGGAGAACGTCTACCCCGCCGAGGTCGAGGACATCCTGCTCGCCCACCCCGGCATCGTCGAGGCCGCCGTCATCGGCGTCCCCGACGACAAGTGGGGCGAGGTCGGCCGCGCCGTCGTGGTCCCCCGCGAGGGCGTCGAGCTCGACCCGGACGAGGTGCTGGCCTCGCTGGCCGGACGGCTCGCCAAGTACAAGATCCCCAAGTCCGTCGTGGTGGTGGACGCCCTGCCCCGCACCGCCTCCGGAAAGCTGCTCAAAGCCCGGGTGCGCAAGCTGCACGGCGCGTCCTGACATCCCGTACACCGAAACACAACTGGAGTGGAACCTCATGGGCATTACCGTCAACGGCCTGGACGAGCTGAAGAAGCTGGCCGGCAGCGACCTGGGCACCAGCGACTGGATCGAGATCACCCAGGAGCGGATCAACACCTTCGCCGACGCCACCGGCGACCACCAGTGGATCCATGTGGACCCCGAGAAGGCCAAGGACGGCCCCTTCGGCGCGCCCATCGCCCACGGCTATCTCACGCTCTCGCTGTTCATCCCGCTCTTCACCGAACTGCTGGACGTCGAGGGCGTCACCACCAAGGTCAACTACGGCCTGAACAAGGTGCGCTTCCCCTCGCCCGTCAAGGTCGGCGCCCGTATCCGGCTGGTGGCCAGGCTCGCCGAGGTCGAGGAGGTGCCGGGCGGCGTCCAGGTCACCGTGGACGGCGCCATCGAGACCGAGGGCGGCGCCAAGCCGGCCGCCGTACTGCAGAGCGTCTCGCGTTTCTACGCGTAGAGCCGGTCCCTGACCGCCGTGCTCACTTCTCCCCGGGCCCGGCGGTCAGGTATGCCACGACCATGTCGGCGAGCATGCGCCGGTAGTGCTCGCGGGTCCCGGCGGCGATCAGGTCGCGGCCGAACAGGGTGCCGAAGGTGTGCCGGTTGGCGACCCGGAAGAAGCAGAACGAGCTGATCATCAGGTGGAGGTCGATCGCGTCCACGTCCGCGGTGAAGACGCCGTCCGCCCGGCCCGCCTCCAGGATCCGGCTGATGACGTCGATCGCCGGGGTGTTGAGCTTGCTGAGCGTGGGGGAGGCCGCCATGTGCGCGGCCTCGTGGATGTTCTCGATGCTGACCAGCCGGATGAAGTCCGGGTGCGCCTCGTGGTGGTCGAAGGTCAGCTCCGCCAGCCTGCGGATCGCCGCGACCGGGTCCAGGTGCTCGACGTCGAGCTGCTGCTCCTGGCGGCGGATCTCGGCGTAGGCCCGCTCCAGCACTGCGGTGAAGAGCTGCTCCTTGCCACCGAAGTAGTAGTAGATCATCCGCTTCGTGGTGCGCGTGCGGGCGGCGATCTCGTCCACCCGCGCTCCCGCGTAACCCTGCCGGGCGAACTCCTCGGTCGCTGCGTCGAGGATCTCGGTCTGCGTCCTTGCCGCGTCGCGCATGCGTCCGGCGGGGCGCGTCGGCGGGGGGACGGCTGACATGCGGCTCCTCGGGTGCGGCTGTTGTGTACGGTCCAGTTTAGGGTGGCGGCGGAGGCTCTCGGCAATCGGGGCTTCACAGAGCGCACTCCGATGGCGTATGACTAACGGACCAGTTCGTACATTACGTGGATGTGAACGATGCCGAACAAGCCTGTGCTCGTCCTCAACGGCCCCAACCTCAACCTGCTCGGTCAGCGCCAGCCCGAGATCTACGGCTCCGACACCCTCGCCGACGTCGAGAAGCTCGTCGCCGACACCGCCGCGCGGCACGGCTTCACCGTGGACTGCCGACAGAGCAACCACGAGGGGCAGCTCATCGACTGGATCCACGAGGCCCGGCTGAGCCACTGCGCCGTCGTCATCAACCCCGGCGGGTACACCCACACCTCCGTCGCCCTGCGCGACGCGCTCGCAGCCTGCGACGGGCTGGCCCTTCTGGAGATCCACATCTCCAACGTCCACAAGCGCGAGGAGTTCCGGCACCACTCCTACGTCTCCGGGGTCGCCGACGGCGTCATCGCCGGCTGCGGGATCCAGGGCTACGCCTTCGCGGTGGACCGCGCCTGCACGCTCGTGAAGGACCGCGGCTGAATTTGCCGGTCCTGTCCGAAGTGTCAACGCGGACATGACCCACGCCTCGGCCCCTCCGGCGAGACTGCGGCCACCCCCACCGCGTACACCATCACCAACCGCAGCAGCGGCAAGTGCCTCGACGTCAGCGCCGGCTCGA
>Ga0307517_10006311_pt1 | contig 17595 bp, 19 predicted proteins | sample 23_EM_MG_FD_194515 | JGI IMG/M metagenome (GOLD analysis project Ga0307517, IMG submission 194515) | Populus trichocarpa ectomycorrhiza microbial communities from riparian zone in the Pacific Northwest, United States - 23_EM | ecosystem: Host-associated > Plants > Roots > Unclassified | place...
GTGATTACACGAGCGGGGATGAGGGGTGGGTCAGGACGCGGAGAAGAGGTGATGAGGAGCTATCGCCGCATCAGGAGAAAGAAGAGATGAGAGAAAGAGTCTGGGGTAGTCCAGACGTAGGGAGGGCACCAGGTTGCGTCAGGACGCAAGGAACGTTGCCAGGTAGCATCTGGAAGCGTGGGATGTGGCGGGGCGTTGCAACGCAAGTCAGGACGCACAGGACGCACGGGACGCAGGAGATGCGTCGCTTGCGTCAGGACGCAACGCCGACGGATCAGACGCAGGGTCCGTTTTTGCTGATGTAATGGTTCACGATAACCGAAGAGCTGCTATCGGATCCAGTTTCATTATCAAAAACAAATCCCTTTAACTATTTTTCAAACATACAATGTCTCGCAAGCGCTCGGGAAAGCCTCTGCTTGAAGTATCAGGCAATGAACAAGTAAAAAAGCGGAAGAGTAATACCAAACCAAACCAAACCACCACTATTGGTCCAGAAACCTTCATACCAGTAGAGCATATGGCACCGGAGCACAGTGCTAAGGTTAGACTCCCAGCCAATATTGAGCTAACACCGATGGCCTTTTTTTCCCTCTTCTGGAGCGAATCCATTTTGGCCCCGATCGTTCAAGCAACAAATATATATGCACAGCAGAAGCGATCCAGGTTAGATTCAAAAAGGAATAAGTACCAACGACCCTGGAAGCCTCTTACTATATTGGAGCTCCAGGGATTTCTCAGTACCTCCATATTAAGAGGTATTATGAAACTTCCAACTTTGTTAAGCCAATGGAAATCCAGAAAGATTCTATCACCAGAGAGGGGTATTAGTTTAACCAGGTATATGCAAATTAAGCGCTATTTACACATCTCAGTTCCTCCTCAGGAAGCGACATTTAAGCTTCCACGTAAGGACTACTGGCAAAAACTGGAGCCTCTATCTTCCTATTTACAACTGCGTTCTCAAGAGCTATATTTGCCAGCAACAAATGTTGCAGTGGATGAAATGATGGTTAATTTTACTGGAAGAAGTACTTCTACAATCCGGATGCCTAGCAAGCCAATTCCAGTTGGCTATAAGATACTAGCAATCTGTGATACAGGCTATACTCTCGACTGGCTATATACCTCGCGGGTTGACTTAGTTGCCTCTCTTATTAAACAACCAAATTTGTCACCTACTTCCTCAGCCATATTCCAACTCTGCAGTATTCTAGATAGACATAGAAGATATGTCGTATACATGGATAACGCTTTTTCAACAATTCCATTATTTCGAGAACTGCGGAAACTCTCAATTGGGGCAGTTGGCACAACTCGGATCAATAGTTCTGAGCTTCCAGATCTCTTAAAGGATAAAACTATGACCTGCTGGAATAACCTATCTGGCTGCATTTCTCAGCCCAAAGATATGCGGGATATTACAAGTACTCTCAATCCTAATGCTGATGTGCTGTGTTTACGTTGGGAGGATAATAATGTTGTACGGTTTTTAACCACGGTTCACAACTGGAATGACTATTCATTAAGTGACAGACGGAAGCCACAAACTACTAGTACAAATGCCATTTTCACAAGGCAGGTATTTGGAAATCAGGAGCGGAAGGTCTTACCTATTCCTAAAATAGTTAATGACTACAATCAGCATATGAATAGTGTTGATTTAGCTGATCAACGCCGGGCTGCCTTTACAACTCATGTTCGAGCAGGCAGGAATTGGCTGTGTTTATTCTACTTTTTACTGGATATTTCACTGGTTAACTCACATATCCTATACACCCATGCACGCAGGGAAGAATTTAATCGGAAGCTTGACAATGGAGACATACAACCTGACCAGATATTGCTCCATGAACTTGCCCGGCCATATCCTGTGGAACTCTTTTGGCGCCAGCTCATAAAACATCTAGCATTACCTTCAACTTCCCGGCAGCCAAAGCGCATACAGGTACGTCGCACATTGTCACAAATCGTGACTAAGCAAGCCTGATTTCACATAACTCATACGGATGAGTCATAAGGTATGTTGGATGTTACACTATGAGGTCACTTGACTCATAGTTCTCACATGACTACGCGCTTGCGAGTCATTGTTATATTATGATTGGTTGAATGTTTCCTGACTCACGATTGTGATGTCATATGATGTAATGACTTTCGCACATGACTCACATTATGAGTCATGGGTTTCACGCATGTGACTCGTTGGAGCACATGACTTGGTTTATGAGTTTTGATTGGTTAAACAAAATGTTGTGCGATGACTCATATGAGTCATCGATGGATTTCGCGCTATGACTCACTACGAGTCATAGAGGTTTATGTAGCGCGAGGTGATGAGTCACCAGGGATAGGGTTGTGAGAAGATGCCTATATAAGGCGCTTGGTTCTGACCAAGGGATAGGATCTTCACGCAACCATCTAAGTACTTTTCTATACTTCAAGATATTGCAATACGATTATACTTTACTCTCTTTACCTATACTTCTCCTCTACGAGAGCCTACGCTCTAAGAACCAGAGACTATTGTGATAGTCTCGACGGGCCACTCGAACCTAGAACTATTGTGATAGTTCTATCAAGCACGACAATCCACCCATGTTACTATCCGAAGAGATAGTATTCTTCGACGGATCTCTCAGACAAGCAAGCCAGTTCCGTACTATCTGAAAAGATAGTAGTTCCCTACTCGTTATTACAGACGCGAAGACTTGCTCACCCTAGGAAAACGACTGTCGTTGCCTGTTGCCTAAATACCAAACAATAGGATTGTTACACACATACAAAAAGAAATCTAACCAACTCTACTTTTCTAAGTACAATCCCTTCGGCAAACTACCACAGCCCTGTGCTGCTCTACCACAGGCTACTGAACAAGGAAAAGGGGACTCAGACCTACATCAATTGGGAAAAGTCACTTCTCGGCGTTCCTGTTGTATATGTAGGCTAGACTACCGGGCTGGAGATACTGGAGGTAGGAGACAACCAAAACTTACCTCCTCTGAGTGTCAAACCTGCTCTCCTCCAATTGCCCTTTGTGGGCCAGAGAGTAGTTCTTGTTTCCTGGAATGGCATGCGCATCAAGGGTAGCTTCAGTTGGGATGGTGAATGGTTGCTTGTATTGCCGGATTGAAACTGGACATTTCAAGCGGAAATTTCCCTACAAGATGTCCGGCTTCAATCTGGCAATCTGAGTACAACATACATACATTTCTTTGCTAAGCAGTCATCCACAGGCCAATTATTTAGCGAGCATCGTGGAGGCCCTCTTGGCAAAGACTTGTAAGTCTTTTTGATATTGATCGGCATATTAATAATCAAAATCTGCGCTAATGCATGAGATGAATTTTCACACTGTCTCACCCGACCAGGAGATAGTGGAAATCCTCGGCGCACTGCCATCGTGCCTGGAGGAACGGTTCCTCTTGAAACACAGGTGTCCGTGGGGGCCGTCGGGCTGAGGGCCAAAATGCTCACTTCGATGATTCCCACCGAGAGCTAGGACGGGTTCCTGGCTACCCCTCTAGTTCGAGATCGGAACCGGTTCCCGGACATCTCGCATAGACTACTCGTGCGCGGGGGAGGGTTCGATTGGGATCATGCTCAAGTACTTGTAATGTCGAAGCGTTTTTAAAAAAGAATTGCTATTGTATACTCCCTAGTCCCAGACAGGAGGGCCAAATTTCGGGTGCGTGCGATAGCAATCCTTTTGTTAAACAATTGATCGTTACGAGTGGGGTTCTATCTGATAGTGGTTCCTACCCTGCTCCATCCCTGGTTAAAAAAAAAGGAGATTTGCACCGATGTTACAGAGCAAGGATGAAAATCTTATTTAAACCTGCCAGCGCCTGACCGCCTTTGGCGATCCATCTGGGACATTGGGAGTGCTTTTTTTAAATTTTTTTATCCGTCTCAGGTTAGGAACAAGCGTTCCTCTATGCTCCCATCCTAGTAGGGGGAATCCCTGACGTTCAGGCCTCTATTTTCGATATTGCTTCTATTTTCTGACCACCTGCAGTGTCAATAATCATGCTTTACAGGTTTCTGAGCAGCATTATAGGATTACGCCTAGCGCTATAACCGTACGCTCCTCACGCTCGCTCGCCTTGCATAAGATATAGGGTACGATTATGCGAGTACTATCTCTACTTATTCCTTGCCGGTGGAAAAATGATGCGATATCAAGGGAAACTTCAGTTGTCATTTTTCTTCATTATATCAACAGCTCGGTTTCCTACCACCCCCGCGTCCTATCTGCGACTCGTTGGACTCCCTCGCTTACCGCCACAGACTATAATCTAAGGGGGGGTCAAGAGCTGTTAGAAGCAGTCTTTATTATCCCAGCTTTCACTGTACTCAAGGTCGTCATTGACCGGTGTTGGATGTGTGGATTGATAATTAGGTATGACATTTGGTAATCCTAAGCTCACTTACATCATATCCTGCCTGTATCGTGCATACAGTTATCGTCCAATGAATGCTTGAAAAGTTATTGATGGACAAAGGTGTCCCTGTCTCGGGATACACGATACGATCGGGCAAAGGGAATTGTTTACTTTGGTCCGTGACTCTCGAAGGCGTGGTGCCAGGGAATCCGGAAATCTCTGATCGGGGGGGTGCTTTTTTTCTTTCATTTTCTTGCCCACTCCCTGGGAGACGGAAAACGTTGTGGGTCGGAACCCTCATCCTCAGTGCGGTTAGTGTCTTTACGTGCTCTCAGAAAAGCAACAGCAGTCGTTCAGTAACCAGATAAAAGCCAAACACACCAAAGGTAAGGCTTTTCGGCTGTTATAGCCCCACCGCCATGAGCACCAACGACATGGAAAAATTCAAAAAACAACCGGTGCCGTATTTTAAGATCAGCGGAAATATAATGGTTCGAAAATTCGCAATTTCTGCGTGTTTTGGCCTGTGTCGGTTACCAAACGGTTAGAAATGATCCCTGGAGCCCTATAAGGGGTGGGCCGAATGATGAGTTTACACGACCGCTTATTTGGTACAGAAAGTACGGAAAGAGCTTTACTGAAGGAGAGAACGAGAGAGAGTTTAGGAGTCAAACGAGAGTTGTGTTAAGAGCAGTTTCATTACATTCGTTTATTGTTGACGGAGAGAACTTATTGAGAAAAGACAAGTAAAGAGAGCGAAGAGGACAAGTGAGCCCCGCAACCAATGATTGCCAAGACGACCTTATGACGAAGCTTCGGCCAACAACCCATGATACCTAACAATCGACCCAGCTGTGAGTTGGCTCGAGTGAGGGGTGGTGACTCCAGGGTCAATGCTTTCGTGCTGCTTATCCCGACATTTGCCGAAAGACCAAAAACTACGCAATACACTCTCAGTTCGGGTCCAATAAAAAGCTTCTCCCTCGTTGGCTCTCTTAATGCATAGTTCCCAGCCAGAATATTCGTCATAACACTCACGGTTAAATCGCCCTCTATATAAGAAGGCATTATTCCTTTCTTCCTCTCTCCTTCCCTATATATAACTGGTGTGCCGTACCAATCGCGTTTTGGTAAGTTGCTCTCTAAAGACTTTCTCAACTATCTCCGGCGTTCACCAACTTGCCGCCCGGCTTCAGTTTCGCCATCCGCAGTGCAACGGTAACCGGAATATTTGGTTACGGGAAACAAGACTTTAGTTCGCTACCATGCCTAGCCACCGTGAAGTCACGTCCATGTCCCCTGATGCCTCCTCACCCAACGGTAAAAGAATTATCTCACCAGCACCCATTTCCTCGGATCTATTGAAGGTTCCCTCTCCTCCCACCAGTACCTATCCCCCTCAGCTCGTCTGTCCCGACTCCAGCTGCCAGTCGGTTTTCGGCGGAGGAGCCGCCCACCAGTACCTCAGGGAGCACCTCAAGAGTGAGCATGGGCCGCTCTTCGCCGCACTCGGTTTCACCCCAACCCCCCCGCACAACCCCAGCTAGAAGTGGCCCAGGCTGACCTTGTCGGTATAATAAAATTAGTAGAGGACGACAAAGCGGAAGGAGGGGGTGGGTCTATGTGTGCCGGGTTGGAATTGAATGATCAAAGCATGGGGACAATCGAGGTGTCTGATGTTGACATGGTGGCGATTTCGGAAGGGATGGAGGCTTCCAAACAGAATGGTGACGATATTGGGGTAAGTATCTTATTATTTTATTCGGTCCATTTTTAGAGGTTATAGTGGAGTCGTTGCTAATCTGGATGGGGATTGATCGTAGTACGAAGCTGGGCTACTCTTAAAAGCCGTTGCCGCCGCCTTCAAATAAACAATTTACGTGGGCGCCCAGAAGTTCCGCACCATGAATTCCGCTGAGGGGCCCCAGTTGTTTACCTTCTTTCCTTTTTCCTTTTTTCCCTATCCCGCAGAGCATTTCTATCTTGCCATATACCGTGTGGTACTCTTATTTTGGTTAGGCGGTGGTTGGTCGTTGTTAAGGGCTTTGCGTTTCTTGGTTAAGAATTTCTCACGTATCCTAAGCGAGTTGAATTGGCCCTAAGGCTTTGAAGTTCTGTAATAAAAATTTCACCGTAAACCATCACACCGGAAAACGATCGCAGAAACGAACTACCTCTAAAGACCTTAGAACGAGAACTGTAATACTAAACAACCTAGGGTATGGAATTTTTACCAGGTGGCCTAGGATTTCAAAAGGTTCGGAGGTATCCAAAAAATTCATCTCAGGCTTCCCACTCACGTCGCCGGATTAGAGTTGCCTCTTTTTTTGCTGTGTCGTCGCGGAACATGAGCAACCTCGATTTTGGCGGCTTGTGTGTTGTCCCCACCGGATCGATTGTTCTAACACGCAGGACCTATAACACTACGGTAATTTCAGCAATCATTGACACCGGGTTTCTTTTAATTAGTCATCAGAATTCAGCGCGTGATCTTTTAAGGCCGAACCTGTGTGTAATTACCACCCCTTCGGGAATTCTCGGATAGAGATTGGTAAATATCTTATTATATATTCCGGGCAGTCCAATATTTTTAAAATTTACCTTGGAATCAATTTTAAAGGAAACCTGGGATTGGAAAAGGGGATTCAAGGATCATTGTCTTTGTGCCTTTCAGCCGGCCCGTGGTGATATTTCGATATAGACTGTTTCTTTTTTGTAAAATGGAGGAAAGTTCTGCTTATACGATATGATACGATACGCACACTTCTGTCTGTGGGTCCCCCGCTGATCAGAAAGTACGGCGGGGGGGCTTGCCAACAAGGGGGCGAGAACCATCACGCGCTTGTACAGGGGGTTGTGAGAATGACTGTCGAATCAGGGCAAAGCTTATCATAATTACTCTCATACTATGCTATTTGATGGCAAAGGTTCGACAGGCTTACTCGCCGCGTCGTGATAGTTGTGAAATGGACCGGGCTTGCATGGAGGCGCACAGGGGTGCAGGTAGCCACGTTAGCCAGACTTACCCACAACCCCCAGCCCTAGTACGGGAGGGTGTTGCTGAAAGTCTTTTACATTTTGTGGCGCAGGGTTGCACAAAGTGATAAGACCAGTCTGGCATGGCCCACACTTTCTGCCGAACTGCGCCACAAAATGTAAAAGACCTTCATGCACCCCCGAGTACTGTACCAGTTAGGACTCGGGTGTGGAGGTTTGTGATGGGATGCGTAGGGGTTCGAGTTATCAAAGATATTTACCTTTCTTAACATTATACCTATTATACCAAATTAAATCATTGTTCCCTCTGGCAGCCATGGGCACGGGGACCTCGAATCTATGTCTATGCCATCACTACCGCAAAAACTCGAATAATCGAACCGTGTGCTATGTAGTTGAGAATTCCCTACTTTAGAATAGGGGCGGGAAGCACTGCAAAAAAAGAGCTGCTCAGCCCCTCTGGGGGCCATAAAAAAAACGGGAGGCACCAGACCTTACCAGAGGAGGCAACTCCAACGACATAGCACACGGCTCGATTATTCGAGTTTTTACGGTAGACTCCGCCCCCTAGTACTCGGGCACTGCAAAAGATCCCGGAGATGTGAATCCTGGCTTGGCGCGAACATGGGCCGGCCGCCCCGACTAATAAAAAGGTGTCAAGCTTTGTCCTCACGTTCCGGAAAACAGGGTTTTTATCCTAGCTTTGTCTCGGGATCGCGATTAAGCACAGTAGCCTACTCTTTGTCTCAGCCGCTTTCATGAATACCGGTTCTTCAAGGTTGTGCTACAAAGTAAGGCGGATCAATCAAATTGAAGGAAAAAATGGGCTCGTTCGAAATGCAGCGGCATACTGGGGGAAAAAAGAAGGATATGGTGGTTTTGCGGGGCACAATCTACCTGAAACCCCAGACAATTAAACCGTGTGCTACGGTAGAAACTTGCATAATTAGGGAGGTTTGGCTACGACGGTAGCAACCAAAGACCGTACTTATTTTGTGGCGAATCCTGCATGTTGCGACACTTCCGGAAACCGATATTTTGCTAGGAATAGTACCGAACTTGGCGTGGGTTGAAATTTTTCTCTTAGTGTCGGTGAAAACTACCCCATTTTGTGTATGCAAAGGTGTAAACACAACCCCTTTATGGCTGCCTTATTTAGGAGCAATTCGTATAAGACGGTGCAAGGTTGAGGCAATTCAAGCAGAAATGTCATATTCTTGAGCGCCACCCGGGATGGGCGTATGAATAGTGGGTTGGAACAACCCATTGCCAATTGGGCAAGCGGAGGGAATAGCACTTGGGGAACTGGGATGATGCCTCGGATAAGGGTGGAAAAAAGTATACCCGGTTGCTAGGGCAGGGCGGGGTCATAGCTCATAGTCTCCGGGTCCGTGTACCCCCCCATTCACATACCACCTCCGAGCTCCTCCATTCGCAAGGCCACCATGATTTCTACACCTCGCATCCTTTACTTTCCCACACCTTCCGTTTTTTATTTCCCACCCACCACCCCGACCGGACCCCTAGGCGCCCTCATTGCCATCTAAGGGATACACCAGCGGTAACGACCTCCCACGGCAAGGGCAGCGGCAACCTTCCCAAAGCCTCCGGCAGTGGAACAAATAGGCCTACAACCAACCGGAGGAGATAGTCATGTGTTTTCCCTTTGGCGTTGGTTTCTTTCAGTTCTTCCTTGTGTTCGTTTCCTTTCTTGTTTAGACATCTGCAATATACGGGTTCAGGCCTTGGAAAATTGGCTAGAGATACCACCGCATACCCAGAGCGTAGGGTATGAGAGATTCCATGTATCGTAGCAGGAGCCCTCGATATACTTCTACCTGCACAAATCATTCTTGTGTTTTGCCGCACTGGTGATTAGCACGACGCCTCGGCCGATTACTAAAATATTCCGCCCCCCACATCGAGACTGGGGGCTTTGGCGGAATATGAACCGAGACGTTATGGTGCGGTATTTGTCTCACGTCATATCAGATATCTAGGGGGAACATAATATCGTATCGGTAACTTATCAAAGTGGGTCAAAATTACACGACTATGAGCCCGGTAGTCAGCATTCAAACTCATGTACTAGTACAGTACAGTCCCGGTACTGTACCTCGACCCCAGACAGTATATTAAATGATAATGACAATATTGGTAAAAAATAAATATCAGGATCGGTAGAAGTAAATAAGTGGCGCACCAACTCACCAGCATTTACCATGTCAGGCATGCTCCTAGCTAAACTGTTGAAAAAAATCGGAGTTAGTAGTCTGGAAAATTAATGTGGTGCTCATCTATGCCAAGAATACTTCGGTCAGCCGATACTTTGCTGGAGTTCTAACCAAATATTCGGCTCACGGAAGTATTATTGGCAAAGAAAAGTGAGTACCGGTAGTGAAAGTTTTGGCAGTAATGAACTAGTTATGCGGAGTTGACTAGGGTGAGGTATTCGAGTACTTGTATTCTCATCGTGTATTCAGAATCCGGTTGCTATAAAAGCGCCTGAATGTGTGTTAGAATTATGTGAAATATCAAAGATTTGGTGTGTTTAACTTAACACAAAGAGGACAATGTAGCCGATGGCAAGTGAAAATAATGATGATTATGAAAATAGCGACAGCAATTGTGATGGTAGGATGAGGTAAGGTGTTCATTCAGATGGGGGGGCAGCCTTGATACTGATTTTCTCAAGCACGGCGATAAATTTTAAAATGTGAGTTCATTCTCATATATTGGCTTAACCAGCTACTGGTACTGTTCACTCCGATATCTCAAAGAGCATGAATACTATACTTTTTATGGGTTTGTGATGGCTCTTCCAAAATGGGAGCCAATTTTCCAAAGCCAAACCAGTACATCGAGATAGTAACCAATAAGGGAGAATGAAAATCTGATAAGTACAGAAATATAAGAAACCCGAAACCATCCAAGAAACCTATTCCATCAATCAACCTTCTTCAATATGTCCACTGTCGGAGGCGGTGGGGAGGTGCCGCTGCCCTTGTCGCTTGGGATAGTTAGCGCCGATAGATCCCGAGATGGCAATGAGGGTGCCATGAGAGAGTTAGGGGTGGTGGGGGGGTAACAAAAAACGCGAGCAGTAGCGAGCTCAGAGACGAGAATGCGAGTTGTAGTGAGCATCGAGTTTCGTGACACCTGGGAGTCGGTGGCTCTACCCAGGTAGATGGCTATCGGGTCCGTGCATCGTATGCTATGACCATTGCGAAACCAGGCTGACCTTTCTCCGAAACCCTCCATGCAGTTTCCCCGAGCTTTGCCCAATTGGCAATGGGTTGTTCCAGCCCGACATCCAATCTTGGTGCGGAGACACAAGTAGGCCTGTGTGTGAACTAAAAGGTAATAAAAAGGAACAAGCTTGGCTTGGTGAAAATAAATGATGTAACTAACAGTAACTACTACTAGCCAATTTTCCAAAGTGAAATACATGCATGTAAACTAAGAGAGATGAACAAAAGGGAAGACAAATGAGACTCTGTATCACAAGATGAATAAGGAAATGTCGAACTGCAAGTTTCTGCCCCTGGGTTGCTGATATTCCACTGCGGGAGGCGTTGGTGTGATTGTCGCTGCCCTTGTGGCTTGGGAGTGTTGACACCGATAGATCCCGAGCTAAGGCGGGTGGGATGTTCCCGGCACAGACCACTTAGCTCTGCCTGCCGTCACGGTGTTCAACATCGGTTCCCATGTCGAGGCAGGGTAGTTGTGATATGTCTAAATTGTCGCCAGGCCGCGCTGGAAACGCTGTGAGAGGATGATGCGCTCCTCAGTCGAATATTCGATGTATCTTTTGTATGCGTCGGATTTCCATCTACCTAGAGTCTGGCTTTGACTTTCGGGAATGCCAACTTCAGCTGCCCAAGTTGCAGCCCCCCTCCTAAAGCTATGTCCATTCCAAGCTCCTTGCCCCAGACCACTCCTGATAGCTAGTCCTTGGAGCTGTTGTAGTACATATTCTCTGCTGAAAGCGAGCTGCTCTCCCCTACCAATACAGAGCAGGGAGGCAGAGGGTGGGCGGTGGGTGTCGATCAGAGTAAGTCGGGTTATTGCTGCAACGGGGCAGGCCTCGTCATTGGTTGCGGCTATAAGAAGACGAATCCCGTGTCTAAATGGATCTTTTTTCGAAGCCGGTAAGTTGAGTTCCAGGTGTTTTCCCCTGGTGGTTAGATTGATGCTGCGTTTTGTGAGGAACCAGTTGCGAAAGGCTAAACCCTGTTCTAGGTCGCTCTGCCGGTAGGTAAATTCCCCAACTCTTAGGAAGCCTGCGGACGCCAGAGTGAAGGCTGCTCGGATAACAATCTCGTTGTACTCTGTACTATGGAGTTGGAGGAGAATCCGTAGGAGGTGGGGGCGTGTTAATTGTGTTCGGGGCTGGTGATCGGGTTGGTTATGGTCTCGCTTGATCCCTGGGAGCGTTCGCTCCAAACGCGGGTCCAGAAATGCTGTGCATTCGAGTCCCAAGTCTAGTTGGTAGGACTTTATTCCACAGAGGTATAGTTTCATGGTTTTTACTTTGATGGTCACGGCTAATTAGCATAACCACTCGATCAGCCAGGTCGTATTGGCTGGAAAGCAGGAGCCTCTCGTGTGCCGGTAGTTGCAGAAAGTGTAGAAAAGGCTGAATCGGGATCTGGAGGTGTTGTAATTTTGACGTGTGCTTGGTGTCAGCCCCGCCAGAGATAGTATGCTACTACTGGTGAGAGTCCTGTTTGCTGGACGTCAGGAACCCAAGATCTCGGAGGCTGGAGATGGGGTATAATAGCTGTGGTGCGAGGTCAGCAATCTTATCGTAAGCGAAGCGGGAGAGCGCATCTGCTAGGGCATTTTCATTAGTGGGTATCCATCATGCCTCTATTTCCAAGTTATGATTAGTAGCTAATAAAAGGCATCTCCGGAGTACGTTCATGGTAGCTCCCCGGATGGTGCGATTCTGTAGCCAGTGTACAACGGCGCGGTTATCTATATTCATTATAACTTTTGTACCCCGCCATTGCTTGCCCCAGTACAGTAAAGACTGCTGGACCACCCGCATCTCTTTTATGTTGATATGCTCCCTCTTGCGCATGATATACTTTGGTAATGCAATTGAGAATGCCGCTTCTGAGTAGGGCTGGGTAGTAGCATCTTGGTTATGAGCAGAGCTTGATGGTCTGCATGCTCTTTGTCTTTTGTCGATAAAGAATGCCCCGAGCCCTTTCGTGCCCACTGCATCCGACCATAACATGACAATTTCTCGCTCTTGTCTCGCTATGCACCGCTCGGGTTTCGTGGCTAGTGCGCTCGCCCACCATCTTAAGTCTTTGGTGGCTTCAGTTGATACTCGACTTCGGCTGGTCTTTCTCCCCGGGTGGAAAAACATTTGCATATTATATAGGCGGCGAAGGAAGGTCCTGCCTAGAGGAACCACCATAGGGACGAAATTGAGGTATCGGGTAAGGGTCTGTAACTCCACTAGGGAAAGCGAATGCTGGCTAATTGCTGCCTCGACTAGCTGGCAGGCCTTATGCAGTTTGCGAGTGTGTAGTCGTATCACCATTGCGATAGTGTCGAATTCCACCCCGCCAAAGCTGGCCGTTGTTCCCTCCTCGTTCTTAGCCACTTTTAATCGACAGCCCGACTTCGCTGCTAAGTTCTGTGAATGTGGAGCCACAGTCTATAGCGTTCCCATGGGGTGGTAGTAGTATGAGGAAGTCGTCAAGGTAGTGAATTACGGAGGCTTCTCTATTGAGGCTATTTAGGCTATCTGCCAGGATCCAATGGAACAGTTCCGCGAAGAGAATGAATAAATACGGGGCGGTGCGCAGTCCAAAGGGTAGGAATCGCTCGGAGGAGTATGTGCCAGCACATTCAAATCCCAGGAGTGGGCTGTCGATAGGAGAGATTGGAATATGCCGGAAGGCACTTTCAAAGTCACGTTTTACCAGTAAGCACCCCTTTCCCAATGCCCTAATCGCCGATGTTCCATCGCTAATACTGCTGTATCTGATTGCGCCGTACTCCTCGGGTGTTACGCTATTGATTGATGTAGGGCTTTCGGCGGGGAATGAGAGATGGTGAATCCTTCGCTTAGACCCATCAGCCTTGTCCGTAGGGCCTAGCGGTGAAGCGGTGAATCCGTGGGGAAAGGGGTCGTAGCTTGGGTACTGGTTGAGCCGGTTCATGTTAAGTTCATGGGCAATATCGCTGGAAACTAGGTTTGGGCTTATATTGGCAGTACTTAGGTTCGGATGAATAGTGATAGTATGCCGCTGGCCTGCATATCCGATTCTAGCTCCAAATCGGCATATCCCAAGGATAGCATCAACCACTGCCCTGTCCTGGTATCAAGTGGTAAGTCTTCTGCAGCCTTCCCCCTTTAGTTGACCCGTGGGCATGGGTTCGTCGTGTGTAGTGTATACTGGGTAGTGGATAGTGGTATTTGGTTGCGCCAGCTGTTCGCTACCAAGACTGGTATCCGGTATAGGGGTACCCGTTACGGCTATTGCGGCATTGAGTAGAGTTGTGGTAGTAGAAGCTTTTATTGCTATGAGCATAAGACTATTGAAACCACCAGATGAGATAATAGGATGCATATGCTAGGAAATAAGAAATAGCAGATAAGTATGTATGAGGGCTAAGGAAAAGCTAACGTTTTGAAAAAACACCTCTTGTAGTAGAGGTGGAGAGTGCACTCTCGCCCTGGCGGGACTGGGATGCCTTGTGATTCCGTCCACATGTAGCGGACACATGTGCGTCGCGGCAGTTAGGATTCCTGCAATCCCGGTGGTTCCAGTTACGGCAGACTTGCCGACGTGTCTGGTTTCCGGTTATGGCCATTTTTCCTCCACTGGCACCCTGGCCGGGTACAAGGTTGGTATAGTTGTCACTTGTCAAGTAGCCGGTATTGCTTCGGGAGAGACTTTGCATCGAGGGGTCGGTTGGGAATGGGTTTCCGCGGATGGGCAGTTCAGTTATCCTCTGGTGGAGGGCAGGAGACCGGGTATGTACCTGTGGCCATGGAGCCCTGATAATGGGGTGGGCAAAGCACTTGGATGGCACGAGTTCGCTGTCAAGATATTGCCAGTCGCCGGGTAGGTAAATCATGTTCCCGCTGGCTAACCTCTTCCGGTCGAATTGGAAGTGGTAGGCTTTTACACCATCCCAGGTATACTTTTCGAGTAAGTCATACAGGTTCATGGTATATATGAATAGGGCAGTCGCGAGCTCACCCTGTAAACAGTAGGGGGCAAGTTTTACGAGTATCCCGCTGTAGGCAGCCCATGCCTTGAAGAAAGCACTCATCTGGTACTCGCTCTCCTTGCCGTCACGTTCGGCCTGCTCGAAATCCACCCCGCCGATTGTGATGGTACTCTGAGTCTCAGCCCTTTCCTTTTCGCTAGCGACGAGGCGGTAGATGTTGGTGGGTTTGAACCTATTCTCCATGATTTGGGCGAGGGTGTTGCGTTCCACTCCCAGGAATAGTACTTCCACAGATTCTGCTATTCCAGGTGCGCTCTCCTGTCCCATGCCTGTTGTGTGTAGGGTGGGAAGGTACATACCGGATTCTCCTATTCTGTGGCTGCTGTGGGGTCCAAGCTAGATTCTTCCCGTCCGGAGTTAGCTGATCTGGTCTTCGAGGTCTCTAATACGTTGTAGGGTAGGATCGGTTTGACTGTCGTCGGCTGGTTGCCTTGAAGCCCTCTGAGTTGCAGAGTTTGCGATTGGGTTTGAGTTCCGGTTTGTTTCTTCCGGGCGGAGTCTAAGGACTACTTGGTTAACGATATCGTTCTCGTGAGTGCGGAGGAGGTTGCGGATGTTGTTCATAGTTATTGCGGCGGTTCCCCCTCATGAGCTTGGCTGGTACGGGTGTGATTCAGGCGGATTGACATGGATTTCGGAGTGTGCAGAGGCTGTCCTTGGTGTATTGTATCTTAGGCTTCCCGCTTCGGGGGTGCTTTGTTCTCCACCATCTCGTTCGCCTGGGATGATTATCTCGCTTTCGCTCTCAAGGGTGACTGTTTCTGCGGTACCTCGCAGAGTTGCCTCTTCGTCTGACTGGTGACCGTATCTTTGTGGGGCTCTGCGGTTTCGGGTATTCTTTCGGATACCGGCTGTTGAACTTCTATTCCGCGTGTCAGCATCAGCAAAAAAAAAAGGTTACACCTGGACACACCCCGTGCTCCCTGTGCGTCTGGCGGTCCAGGCGCATATAACGTAAACTCGCGTCCTGGGTGTGCGGTCTATTGGGGGGTGCTTGTGAACAGGGGTCTATGCCACCTGGAGGCACCAGACGCAACCAAGGACTCAGAAGGTACCGGACACAGAAAGGTTCTCCAGACGCAACCCGATAGGATAGTAGAATAGTGGAAGTACTTAGGTGGAACTGGCTATCATCGGATACCTCATAAGTCAACAACTCTACCTTCGAGGACTTTGAATGAGATAGTGAAAACTGTGGAGAATATCCAAATTGTTCAGAAAGATCCATCCAGTATTACTCATGTTTACTTATTTGAGTCATTTAGATACTAAAATAGGTATATATTTATTAAAGCTAGTCTAGAAAACAGTAGCACTCTGTAGCTAACAATGTGAAAGTACATGCCCGGAGAACTAAAGTACAAAAGTATGGATAACCCTTAAACCAGCGGTCGGACAGCATCGGGACAGGGTTCGTTGGAATCCGCCGGTCAAGGGGAATCGAATGGTATAGGTTCCGAATCGTCCGCATGGCAATAGAGGTCAGCAGGATGAAAAGGGCAGATATCTCAGGGGGCAGAGGTCCGCAAGAGTCGGGAAGGGTCTCATTGGAGTCCGCTCGGCGAGGGGAATCGGATGGTATAGGTCTCGAAGCGTCCGCATGGCTATCGAGGTCAGCAGGATGGAAAACGCAAATACCTCAGCGGGCAGATGTCCGCCAGGGTCGGGAAGGGTCTCATTGGAGTCCGCTCGTCGAGGGGAATCGACTGGTATAGGCCTCGAAGCGTCCGCATGCCTGTAGCACCCAGCAGCCACCAATTTGAAAGTACTTGCCCGGGGAACTCAAGTACAAAAGTATGCATAGCCATTCAACCAGTGGTCGGACAGCATCGGGACAGGGTCCGTTGGAATCCGCCGGACCAGGGGAATCGAATGGTATAGGCTTTGAAGTGTCCGCATGGCTATACAGGTCAGCAGGATGAAGGGGCAGATACCTCAGCGGGCAGATGTCTGCCAGAGTCGGGAAGGGTCTCATGGGAGTCCGCTCACGGAGGGGAATCGAATGGTATAGGTTTCGAAGCGTCCGAGTAGCTATAGCGGTCCACTGGATGAAAAAGGCTGATATCTCAGTGGGCAAATGTCCGGCAGAGTCGGCGCGGGTCCCATTGGAGTCCTCTCGCCCAGGGGAATCGAATCCTATAGGCCACGAAGCGTCCGCATGCCTGTAGCACTCAGTAGCCAACAATTTGAAGATACCTACCCGGGGAACTCAAGTACAAAAGAATGGATAACCCTGCACATCAGCAAAAATTATTATATGCGTCCTGAGCGTCCCGTGCATCAGACGCTCAGGACGCTCAGAACGTTGACCGTTACTCTGGATGCGACGTCGGCCAGACGTCACGTCCGGACGCCATTCCCTATCTACCCCTGCGTCCTCGACGTCCCGACGACGTCCACCACCAAGCCCATGCGTGCAGATGCCCTAAGACCCTAAGCTCTCCCGCATCCCGACGATCTCCTTCCTGTGCCTCCCTCGTCATGGCGGAATCCAACTCCACTCTAGCATCCGGATAGTCTTCTGGATGCTACACAGCGATATTTGAACCCCCTCTGCATCAATTGCCATGTCTGGCTATAGGCTCCCAATGTCTTCCAAATAGCTCACATGTTCGTCGTGACGGCATCGTGATGGCTTACTTGCATACTCTCGACGGCGTTGTGATAGCACACATATTCGAGACGCCGTCTTGACGACGTCGTGATAGCTCACATGCATACTCTCGACGGCTTCATGATAGCACACATATTCCAGACGCCATCTTGACGACGTCGTGATAGCTCACATGCATACTCTCGACGGCGTCATGATAGCACATATATTCCCGACGCCGTCTCGATCGCTCCACTATTCATTTGTATTACTGAGTGCCATTCACAAAAGCTTCGAGGCGCTGGTGCCCCTTGTATCGTGACTTTGAACCTCATCCGCATCTTGATATTCTATTATTAC
>Ga0307517_10006312_pt1 | contig 17594 bp, 12 predicted proteins | sample 23_EM_MG_FD_194515 | JGI IMG/M metagenome (GOLD analysis project Ga0307517, IMG submission 194515) | Populus trichocarpa ectomycorrhiza microbial communities from riparian zone in the Pacific Northwest, United States - 23_EM | ecosystem: Host-associated > Plants > Roots > Unclassified | place...
GTAGAAGTTATGGAAAGAAATCCTTCATGCATATACTCTTCATCCCAAATGTCTCGTCTTTTTACAATAACCAAACACTAGCTACAGTTTCGAACAATTGCCATTTAGTTAATTTCTCCCACCTATTATCTCTTTAATGTAATCGTATCAGACAAATGACACCAATATCCGTCTAAACAAGCTCCTTACTCTGTGCCTACTCTCAAATACGTATGGATTGTTCTGTCAAGTATTCTTACATCATATTCATACATGACACATACTGTTCTTATTTATATTCAAACTCCTCTCCAGTTTATAAAATTCTAGTTGAAAGTTTTGTTAGGTTGACATCATCAAACAAACTTTTTGTCTGCATTTTCTGTTGGTCAAAAATATAAATCCCATGAAAAGATATGGGAGTCAACTTTGATCAGAACTAAATTTTGTTTCCTTATTCTCACCCTCACAACCATAAATTATACAGGTAATAAGAAATGAAGGTATGCGATTAGTGAATGTGAGCTAAGAAATATACCTTAGAAGTGAGGCAGTACTTGGTCCTTTCATTCCCAGGGAAACTATCAGAGACCAAGAATTTTCCCTCTCCAAGGATTCTAACACCTTCTTCAGCAGTGTAGGAAATAAGATCCCCTGACCTCACAACCTTCATCCATTCAAATAAGAAAATCAGATAAATTACTCCCTTCTTGTGATTAATGTGCATGTTCAAGTTCAAACGTGAAAATGGAAAATACTTAAATACCTCAGTGACCGAATCTTTAGCTGGTTTTGCAATTTCTTTTATCAGGCACTCAGCAATTGGGGCTTTGTGCTCTTTCAGGATAGCAGCTGCCTTGTGAAGGAGCTCTGCTCTCTTCCATAGTGGAGTTTTGGCCCATGTTTTCTGTGCACTTTTGGCTAGTTCCATCACTTTGTTAACCTCTTCCTGATTACAAGCTGTTTCAAACCCATACCAAATTTTGATAAGAAAACAAACTTCAGGTAGATAGACAAGATTATACACTCTCCTCTCTCCATCATTTCAAACCAAGGCAAAAAATTCAGTAGTCCCAGATCAAATTTACTAATTCTTAATTATACATCCTTCTCTCCCTTTATTGCATGATAAGTTTCTTACAGGTATAAAAATGATTTTGTCCTCATCCCCCCAATTCATAAATAGAGGTAATTGCTTGAATATAAAACAAGGATCAACATTAAGGAGTCTCTCTTTCTCCAAAGATTATCAGGCAAGACTACAGTGGAGTAGTGTCATCCATGATTCAACATGAACATCTATATATCATCAAAAATGGTGAGAGAAATTGATAGTTGTAATTTTGTTGCTATGCATTCGTGCACATTCTTTCATCACAAGGTAATTTTCAAAGGAACATTTATCACAAAAAAAATCCAAAAACAACAGTAGCCTCGTCAAATAAGCTGAGGTTAACCTGGTGCTGATCAGGGGCCATGCATTATTTTCCAAAGAACAACAATATGGGATTAATCAACTATACCTTGAACCTTGTACTGAGTCTTTCTTGTAGTTGGGTTGACAATAGCAACAGTTTTGCCTGAAGAAGACTTCTTCCATTCTCCATCAGAGTAGTACTTGTACGCATCACCATCCAATATTTCTGAAAACACTCCAGTCCCAGCCATTTTTTGTACACCCCAACAAAGAAAACAGCACAAAAATGCTACTTTTAGCTAGTAACTATCCAACTTCAGCAGCAGCAGCAGTGCCCTCTTCTTTGAACTCTCTCTTCCTCTGCAGAAAGAGTGATGGAGGTAGGAGAGTGAGTGTCTAGTGTGAGTTGGGTGAATGTGTGGCTTGCTTTTGATGGTATCTATATATAAGGAGAAGAGGAGCCACAGCCACGTTTTCGCATGGCAGCTACCTGATCCAAACGAGTTGGTTAGGTGATTCAAAGAGTGCCAAGTGAGCATTTAATTGCCACCTTTGTCAATACCAAGGGCAGTTTCTGTTTTCATTGATGAATTATTTATTTGCGAATTACACTTGGATTTTTCTCTAACTACTTTTGTTCTGTAAAAAAAGAAGAAGAATTGACCACATTGATTTTCTACATGGCATATGGAATATTTTTTATATTTATTTTTTCTTTGATTTTTTGTATTCATTTTTTACCTTGTAAAACATTAATTTTACATAATTTTTCTATATCTTTTTCTACCCTCAATTAGTAGAAAAGAAAAGGATTGCTACTTCTTTGTTATTTCGTATAAAAAATAGCTCTTGAGATCAAGAAATTGCTTGATCTATTAAGTCCACAGGTTATTACGTGAAAAACTAAGAAACGCTTTCATGCTGTATAATTATAGATTCAATGATAAATTTTGCTGTAAATAAACCGATTTTGCAGAGTTTCCAACTCCTTATCATCTCTGATCTTCAATGTGTAGGAACTTCTTTCCTACGTACATATGCCTATGAATGTTATCCATCAAGACATGATCCCACTGGACATAATGATTTGTATTGTATCAGATTATCAGTATGGGCACTCATCAAGAACTGGTCCAAAAATTCTTATCATTCAATGTTGATTTTTTTTAATTACTTAACGTTTCTCATATGTTTAAATAAATATATTAAGTACTAGCAGTCCAACAGTACAACTCTTCGGTTAAGTTTGGCCAAGTTTTTCCTGGACCACAGCATGAAAGCTTAATCGCAGTTAAGTTTTTTTTGGGAGTTGAAGCTTGAAAAATGCAGCTTTAAATCTTCTCCGGCCAGTTTTAACAGCAGATCACTCGTATATTTTGCAAGGCTGCATGCCTTGGGCACTCCCTTCAGGTATGGAAAGCAGCATCAGTGCAAGCTGCTCTTAATACACTCTTTTTTTTTTTTTTAATATATAATTTTACTTCAGCAAATAACTGCATGCATGTTCATATCTTTTATTTTTATTTTAGAAAATAAAATCGAACAAATCTTTTTAAAACAAAGACCAGTAGCTTGAATCCAAACCAAAAAAGAGTTTGTTGAAACTCGAAAGAATGCTAGCTCCAAAGAAGATGGGGTTTGTTGGATTCAGTTGTCTGGTGAAGAATGGGGAGCCATGAGTTCTTGCGGGTTCTGCAGAACCACAAATCTTGCAAGCGTGATAAATGTCCATCATCTTTTGGATTTGGACCACAACTTGTATATAGATATAAAGTTGATACATCATTTTTATTTCTGGGTGTTTGGAACTATTGAAATAGTTATTTTTTAAAAAATGTTTTTAAAATATATTAAAATAATTTTTTTTTTATATTAATACATTAAAATATTTAAAAATACTAAAAACAATTTAATTTAAAACAAAAAAATTAATTTTTTTTTATAAAATACAGGTTGGAGGCATCGTAAAGAGCACTTCATTGGCATTTATGGACCACATTGCATTATATGACATAAATCCGATTGACTTTACCCTCGAAATGGACTTCTCACTGCTTGGCACCAACCCCTTGCTTGAGACTTTATCAAGCTTTTAGTGGGTGCCAAGATTAAGCTCCAAAAATGTTAAGAACCCATATGGGAGTTATTATCCCAATCACTAGAAATTTTACAATGCTCAAAGTTACAATTAGTCAAGAAAAGAGAAGATATACTATATATAAAAGAGAGAGAAAACATGAAAAAAGGGAGTTATAAAAAAATAATTTTTGAGTATATATTCATATTTTCTTACCAATTTTGATGGTACAAAATGTAATTTATTTTCATTCTCGTGTCTTTCTTTCCTATAAAGTAAGCATTGATAGCAACCTTGAAGAGTAACTTAACTAATCAGGTCTTGTGTTTACTTTTCAATGGTCACAAGTTTGAATTCTTTCAAGATCACTAGAGATTTATATGATGATTAATTTTACGGTCCGTGAAATAATATATATAAAAAAAGATATCGATAGCTATTTTTTTTCGTTCTTGTATCTCTCTCCTGTTAAATAAGTATTGATATATTTTTTTTTTTAGTCCCGAGAGAATATTTTAATATTCCTTTTTCAATGGTTTAGAATTAATGTTCTTCCAAAATCAATATTCAAAATTTCAAAAATGTTAGCATTAAATTATTTATCCATAGTTATGATACTCGGAGATTAACAAAGTGATTTATTAATCTAGAGCCTCTACCACTTCATGTTTCATGTCAAAATAAGTTTTTTTTTTTTTTACGAAATGAATGTCGTTTTGCTTTAAAACAAAACTTGTAATTCAAATCCTTTTCCCGTCCTTTTTGTGGAGGATGGACAAAGAAGAGACTTGCCTGTCCACGCCCTAGCTAGCTACCAGCAATATGGAATTATATATACATGTGGGGTCCATATCCTCTCAAACCATGGTATAGCCAAGTAAAATAAAAAATTATTCAAATTAACACTGGCTCAGTACAGTGATTCTTTTCTCCAATAAAAAAATAGATAATATTGTGGTTTTTTAAAAACAAAGATAAATGTTTTTCATAAAATATCAAAACCATAATTTATAATTCTCATCTAAATATTTTTTATTTTTTATAATCTAGTTATTTAGTATTTATTTTATTTTACTTAAATTAAAATTATATAAAAAGTTTATATTGTTAATTAAAAAATATATAATAAAGTTATATTTATGAAAATAACTAAATGAAAAATAATAATTTTAATACTTTACATCTCCAAAAGGTGGTTGCTGTAATTTTTTAATTTTATGAATAGATAAATATTATATATTAATATAAATTTTCAGTTTTTCTCTTTTTTATTATATTCTTCTTAGATTAGAGTATTAATTTGTTTCTAAATAAGTATCTTAACAAATTTAAATTATATTTGCTTTTGAAGGGGGGAAAAAAGCGGCTAGAAAGCCCATTAAAGACAGAACCGAATTAGTCCAGCAAATGCTCAGGATAAAAAAAAACCAGGCCCGATAAACGATAGCCCATCGAATCCAACAGTCATTCAAACGACATGTATCAATTCAACGACGACATTAATCGGTGTCTCTCATTCTGGCAACCAATAAAATCCGCAATTCATTACCTCTCTCTCTTCCCAGAATCTCAAAAAAAATCCCCAAATCATCAAAATAAAATTCCTAGAAAATCCCAGAAACCCTAATTGCCTCATCTACAAAATGCACACAAAAAGCCATCAAATTTTCATCCAATCTCAGAATCCCCAATTCAAAACCCAAACCCTAACTCTAGACCCAACTCAAACCCTAACCCTCTACAATCTCAAGCTCTCTCTTATAACCGACAATCAAAATCCCTCTTCTTTCTATTTCACCCTCAACGGAAAACCTTTAAAAGACTCCACCTGTTTACCAAACCCACAAATTACCCCTCTCTGCACCCTAATCTTACAAGTCCGGCTCTCCGGCGGCGGCGGAGATGGCGGTGCCACGGGGGCGGAGTCCAGGGACTGTTATCTCAACATGTATGCTGATAAAAAGCCTGATAAAGTGGATCCACATGAACTGCGCCTATCGAAATGGCTTAATTGCTCACTTTCGAATGAGCCCTTGAGGCAACCTTGCGTAATTGATCGACTCGGTAATATGTTTAATAAGGAAGCTTTAGTTGAGGCTTTGATTGGTAAAAAATTGCCTAAGGAGTTTGGTTATATAAAGGGTTTGAAAGATATGATTGATATACAGTTAGAGGTGGTTCCGGGTGATGGGTCGGGTAATGCACGGTTTCAATGTCCGGTAACGGGGTTAGAGTTTAATGGGAAGTATAAGTTTTTTGCTTTAAAGAATTGTGGGCATGTTTTGAGTGCTAAGGCATTGAAGGAGGTAAAGTCATCGGAGTGTCTGGTTTGTTATAAAGAGTTTGAGGAGTGTGATAAGATTGTGATAAATGGGGGTGACGAGGAGGTGGCAGTTTTAAGGGAGAGAATGGAGGAGGAGAGATCGAAAATGAAGGAGAAGAAAATGAAGAAGGTGAAGAATGGGGAAGTGGGGGCTAATGGAGAGGAGTTTTCAGGTCAGGGTGCGGAGGTGTCGCAGTTGAGTGGTAAAAAGCATGGGATTGTTGATGTTAAGGGAGTGGATAAGGTTGTTGGGAAAGTGAAAGGAAATGGGAAGGTTGAGAATGTGAAAGGGGTTAGTCATGGTGGTTCGGTGAAGCGGTTTAAGGCTACTGATATGGTACCAACTAATGCCACTAAGGAGGTATATGCATCCATATTTACTTCCTCAAAGAAGCAAAGTTTCAAGGAGACGTATAGTTGTAGATCTCTTCCTCTTGGTAGGAACTAATTGTTGAAGGTGCATGAGGGCATGGTGCCTCCTCTATGACGTGATTCTTTGTTCTTCTTAGTTAATTTGCATAGAGTTTCATTGTTATGAACGTAAAGTAGTCATGTACTGAGACTGGTATTCCCTGGTATTTACCTTGATTGTTTGCTTCCAAATCAAACGTGCTGTGTACATTGTGTTTTTCATAGTAAAGTGTTGCAGAACATAAATGTTGTTGGCAGATTTCTGTTTATGGTTTGTAGTTTATTGATGATCTGGATGGATTGAGTTCAATTGTGATGCCATTACTGGGCCGAAGGTCATGGTATAACCTAGAAAAAAGGTTGGTTTGGACTCTTGATATGTTGCGACTAATATATATGCACTTGATTGCGTGCCTCCAAATAAAATTTGCAGTGCATGTCATTTTTTTTTTTTGTCATGAAGTGTTGAATACAAGTGCTGTTGGTAGATTTCAGGTTATTTTGATTAGGCATTTGCTTAAGTGGTTCTTTTTGTTGCTGAAATCAGAGAGCCAAAATTAGTTATACAGATTCCGAAAGGAGCAACGAAAAGAAAGTTGGATTAATAAAACATTTACCAAGCCATATCAAGAAATCTTATCAGAATTTGTCTTAACTTTGTATAACACCGGTGAACTGAAACTGTAGTTTGAAGTATTTGTCTATGTAGGGAAAAAATGTATTAGATTTCAGTAAGTGTGTAGCATGCTAGGTTTTCTTCTTTTTCAGCCAGGATCATTCAATATTTTTTTTTTTTTTTGGAATAACTTTGACAAAAGGACATATTTAAAGTGCCAGTTTTTTAAAATTGGATAGTATATTCTATCTTCATTTTTTGTACATGTATGTTAGTGGGAAATATTTATTGAATATTTCCCATATATAGACCTTTTATACTCGCATTAATGCGGGGTTCATGGATTGCTTTTAAAAGTGATCTTTACTTAAATTTGAGGATATATTTTGTGCCTGGGTGTCTCTACGTGTGTTCCTAAGCTCACACCGTAAACTTCTCACAAAATAGACTGCTCTTGTTGGAAATTCCTTCAAATTAAGGTATAGCTTATGCCAACACCTCTGGGCTACTGGTTGTGCATCCTTTCCTGGATTTCAAATATTTTTACAGCCTTCGTTTCTGTCTCTTTTAGTGTTTGGTATTGCACAAAACTTGGGAATTGTTTTATATCAGGTTTGTGGGTTCAGTATCTTCCGAGGGAGGTGAAAGTGATGTGGAGATGTATGATTTTTTTGGCAATGATTGGCGTGTGGTGTGAGAGGAACTCTAGAATATTTCAGGACAGGCAGCTGCCATTTCTTTCTGGCCTCTTGATGGTTCTTTAGCCACAGCTGGTCATAGAGATATATCTCTCGAGCAGATGTGCAAAGCAATTGAAAAGCTTTGTTGCTCAAGCTTTATAATTTCTCAAGACTCCATTTCGTGTCCTCCATTTCTCAACACAGTTCATCTTTTACCATCCCCAATCCAAATAAGTAAACGTCGAGGATCTGTTTCTCATGAGGGAGATCATGCTTTTGCATGGTTTGTATGTATCACCTGCCAAATCAGTGGATTAAGTTTGATAGTGATAACATTGATAGGCTGAAGTCTGCTAAGGGTGGGGAAGACAGAGATGGTAGATCGGTGCAGACTTGTCTGGGGGGAAGAACAAAATGTGCAGGGACAGGATTAATTTGTATTGCAAATGGTAGCTGCAAAGCAACTGCTAGTAATGTGCAATAAATTTGGATAATCATGTAGAAGAATTTGCAGGAGTGGTTCGAGACTTGTTTCTTCTTCCTCGGATTCTCAGCAGCTAACAAATGCTAAATCACTGCATATAGCACATTGACATTGGGCTTAAATTGAGAGTCGAACTAAAAAAACAAAATATATATACATATATCTAATTTGTTATGTGCTTTCATTGAGAGTCGAACTCAAGACCTCCCGCTTACTAAACGGGTGCTCTAACCAACTGAGCTATGAAAGCTTATCTGTTACGAGCTCTATGGTTTTTAATGAATAACAATAATAATAATAACAGGGTACTCCCATCTCCAGCCTTGCTTTTGAAGGGAAGGAAACGACTTTGCACGTCAATTTGGTGAAATATTATGACGTCATAGTATATTGTGATATTATTTTGTTAATACTATTGTAGGATTATTATTTTTTTCCCTTCTAATTAGAGGATAAATCCACCCGCTATTTATGAAAAAAGAAAAGAAAAGAAAAATGTATTTCTCTCATCTAAAATATGTAAAAACACTCATGATGATATGAATAGGCTTAGTATTGCTAAATATGCCCTTTGAAATTTTTTATTTATGTTGAAATTATATAATGTATTACTTGAAACAAAGATAACAAAAAAAAAATATATATATATATATATCCTCATGTGATAAATAAGATCGCTTATTAATTATTATGCAGTTCCATTTATTAACTTTATTAAAAAAATAATTAAAAATGTATTGAAGTAAAGTTATGTTTGGAAAAATGTTTAAGTATTTATAATTATATTTGGATATTTTTCTTTAAAAAATTATAAATTTAATCCAAAAAAATATATAGTGGTGATCAATCTCTTATTGTATTTGGTAAATGTTGAACTTTTGGATTTAATTCAATTGGGTCTTCCATTATCTGATGAAAAGGGAAACTCACAGCTTAAGGAACTGATAAATTTCTTTAGTAGCTCTCCTGAGAAACATGCTGGTTTTTTGTACGGTCTTAGTGGTGAGAATGGACATGATTAGGGTTTATTACCTAAAAAAGGAGAAATAATAGAAGTTTTTCTTAGCTAATTTGCACATGTTTTTGCTTTTCTTTGTTTTGCACATCTTCTTTTTTGCTCATTTATCGTTGAATGATGGTATTAGCATTCCATATTATAATTTCTGCAGCAAAAGTGTAGTTATTCTCAGCTCCACCACCTCTGACCAAAAGCATCTCTGCATCTCTGAATTTATAGTGTTCTTGCATCTTCTCATGATTTCTAGCATTTTCAAGTTGTAACTTATCAAAGTGCTTCTGTCTTTTTTTTCTTTTTCTCTTAAATTGGTTATTTGGGTGTAAGGAAAAATAGAGGAAGGTGTGTTGAATTCAAAAGTTAGGATAAGTTTACCTGTATAAATATATGAAATCATTGATTCTCAGTTCGGGACTTGATTCGGCTCTGTGTAAGTTCTGATGCTTTACTTCGTTATTCTTGAACCTTTGCCATTCCTGTCCTGCTAGCTTATTAAAGATATTCTTGCATAACTATGGCTTGCCATCTCTTTCTTCCCACTCTATACTCTAATTGAGTTTCTCTAGGAAAGATCATGGTGATATATAGCAGACATATGATATGATGGTAGGCATGTGATGAGATGAGTATCTTCTTCTTCTTCTTCTTCTTTCATAGAATGTATGTGAGAATCGATTGATATTAATAAAAGTAAACATATTCATTAGTTTTCTTTTTCTTGATCACATATTTCTTTTTTAATTATCTCTGGTTACTGATTCTTATTTCTTGGCCTAGGACAGCTGGGTCCTGTTTTATACTATCTATGCCTGCAGGCTGTTAGACAAGATATCTTCATAGAAGCATTTCTTAAAAGCTTCCATATGAGCCACCTGCAAACATATTGCAAGAATCACTGACCCATCTTCATTAGGACTTGGCAGAAGCAATGAGTCCCCATCAAAATCATGAGTTCCTGGTCCCATATAAATCTCCTCTCCCCACCCAAAATCAAGGCCATAAATAGGTAGGGTTAACCAGCTAACAACCGCAATATTTGGGTTCCCATAAAAGGGCCCTTCAGCACCTCCCAGTGCGTGGATGTCTTGAAACCTGGTCAAGTCTGGTTGATTCTTCAAGAAATCAATTGCAGATATCACATACTCATTTGTCACCGTTTCAATTGCTTCCCTTATTTTACTTGCAGCATATCCCAAAGGTTTTGACAAGAGCTCGCCGGCTTGACTAACTGCAATGACATCAAGAGAAGCATTGCCAAAGTAACCATCAGGCAAAGGTGGCTGCATACGTCCACGTGAATCAACACAGACACCTAAAGCAGTTGGTTGCTCAGGTTTGTGTCGACGAGCTTTACAAGCAGACCTCCAAACATGTCCAGTCAAGGTCTCATATCTAGTATAACCACGGCCACTATCTATACTTCTTCCCTCGTTAGCCATATTCTTTAATTTCTCAACCTGAATTTTGGTCAGCCTCAACATGGCTATAGTTGTCTTCTTTTTCCTCTCTTCAGCATTACTCAACTCCCCCAACAGTAGCGGTGGAAGACCGAACTCCGCATGATCAAACTGTGGCCGAGCCACAGGGGGATCCCCAGCTCGCAAGACCTTGCGGTCAAGAAAAGGAAGCGTGCCTAATGGCTCTCCACGGCTGATTCTTGCCCACTCAGACATAAATTGAAGTGCACTTTTCCCATCAACAACAGCATGGGATATTCTCAAACCTAGGCTAATACCACCACATTGGAAAATGGTGAGTTGCACTAGCAATAGAGGCAGTTCATGTAATGGAACAGTGTAGTCAACATTTGGGATTAGGTATTGGTACTCTGGAGATGTTAAGTCGCCAAGATCTTCAAGCTTGGATTCAGACTCAGCCTCAGTGAGTGTAACACCCATGGCATTGCACTCAAGCTCGAGGCGCCCTCGACCTATCCAGTGTAAACGGCCGGCTAGTAGATAAAATGGCACCAAGGCATGGCTCAACGAGTCTTTTAGGTTATTGATAATAGCATTGGATTGCGTAGGCCATTTCGGTGATGATTTGTAGAAGTAGATAGTGGGAACATGAGTTACTGTTCCAATTTGATCCCATTCAGAAAGGGAAACGCGGCCAGTCCATGTTGGTTTGGCTGGTTTCACTACATGAGAGCTCTTGATGGTCACCACCATTTTTTGACAATATAAGATTCGACAGAAAAATCGAAGAGTGTGAGTCGCTAAAGAAACGCCAAAATCAGCTGTATTTAAAGGCCATGCTTCTTAAGAGGGTAAGAATTGAAGACATGTAGAAGATAGTTGTTGAAATGATTTTTTCGTGAGTCTAGTAGTTCCCTGGAAAGGTCAGATCATAAGGAGAGTCCATTAGCACCCTTAAGAAATAAAAGGAAAAGAAAGGTTTTTTTCCCTGTCAATCCAAATAATAAATGTTTTCAGTTCCTGAAGAACACATGACATTTTGCCGAGTTCTTCAGGTTTTCAAGCGCATGGGAGGAAAGGCAGGACTTGTGCCTGAATGACTCGTGAAGGAGGGTCCGTTGGTCAAGGAAGAGGGAGTGATCAACCAAGGCAAGTTATGCATTACATCAGCTTTTACAATCGACTGGAATCTTGTAGGATTATGTAGATGCAATATTATGTGTTAATATATTATTAGACTATATTTTATTCAAACATTTTTAAAAATGCAACTTCCTCGCTGATCTAGCTAATTATACATGTAGAGATGTTTTTTTATGTTAATTTTAAATTTTAAATTTAAAAAGTTAGGAAATAAAAGAATCGTTTTCACACCGTAACGACCAAAAATAATTGTATTAAAATATTAATTAAATTAGGTTGAATCAGATTGGGTTGAACTAGATACGACTGCATAAAATTGTTTTATTTTGTGTTTGATATATATTGGACTAGATTGAATAATTATTGTATTTTAAATTTAATAGACATTAAATTTGATAGAATAACATGTTATAATAACAATAATATCCATATTCTAATGTTTTGAATATAGATTATAATATATATTTTAATCCAAAACTTTACTGGGGAGTGAACCGGGCAGTGGTGGTGGGTGTAGACATGCTTCACGCGTCGGCGCTGAACCTGTGAAAACAGTAGCAAACGACTTGGTTTATGGGAGGAAAGAGGTGGTTTCTGGCTCATTTCGGGGATGAACAAGTTATGGTTTCTGGCTGGGGTGTGGGGCTGTTCATTTCAGGTTTGAGAGTTGTGACAGGAAAGAAAGATAGGGTTCGGTCAGACGAGGAAGAAGGGAGATGTGCGGCGGTGATTGCGTGTAGATATGTTTGGATTGTTTCGCGTCATTAATAAGGAATGAGACCAGACTTTGAGTGCACCTTGACCTCTTCTGGAATTTATACCGCAAGGAAGGGGAAGGGGAAGGCTTCGAGAGGATGAAAAGCTTAGCGGAATTGAGGAAGTCCGATAAAAATGTATTCATGAACCTATTCAACTCAGCTCATCCTGACCAAGATCATATGAGCTGAGAAGAAGGGAAATCGTATACTTTACATCAACTGGAGTGGCAATAATTGCTTTTACAAGATCATTAAAATTTCCATGCTCTGAAGAGCATACACAAAATCAAACAGGGATCCAATAATGTCACAAAGTACAGCTGACAGGATTCCAGCTGAAGAGTTCACTGCTCTTCACCGTTCTGCTGAAGACCGAAGGTTGCATGATGAAATATTCATACAAACATTAACCTAGTCTTGCTTCTCTTCTTAGTACCTGGCAAAAAGGGAAGAGAAATGGGAAAAAGGCCACGACAAGAATCAGGTGAAAAATATCGCAGGAATGGCTCACACTCCACACGAAAGAGCAGATTTTTTAGGCCGTGAACAACAAGCTCAACGACACGTCACCCTTGCAAAGAGCAGCAAAAAACATTATGCTAAATCACACAAATAATTAGCAAGATAATGCAGAAAAGAAATTTAATGGGAATGAATTGAATATTCAGGGCCCTTTTCAGAACACGTGGAAAATATCTTCTGGACAAGAATATGTAATAAAATGAGTGGCATTACTAGGTAACTCCTTATCAGACATGAATTTGGCAGTGGCTGCAACAGACATCTAAGTTTTGAAGGCGAAAAGGATCAAATTTTTATTTCTGGCAGGAAGCCTATAAGCATCCAACTTAGCCCAGAAGGCACATGCAGGCAGATAAACCATAGTGGTCTTCACAAGGACAATAAAGATGGGCACACAGATGTCGGCAACCAGTAAATGCAATGTCCCTATATCAGTACTTTTCCTTTTATAAATTGAACAAAAAGGACAATTCTACAGAACTCCTAATGCATACCCTTGCATTAGTAATATGCAAATGTCAATCCAATTTCATGACAGGTTATCTGCAATCTTCGGTCCAGTTCTACAGAACTCCTAATATACTTGCAGTAGTAATGTGCAAATGTCAATCCAATTTCATGACAGGTAATATGCAGATGGCTTAACTGAAAGGGCTTGTCGCCAGGTGAGCATGTTGAGAAGTGAGAACCAAAGTTGAAGGAATTATCATATAACATGACAAAGATTCAAGACAGCTGGGATGACAGAGCATGCAAGAACTGGAATAGAAGAGGCAGTATTTAATAGAAAAATCAATCTTCGTTTGATCCATTTGCAAAAAGTGAATGGGAAAGGAAACAAAAAATCCTTACCTCCTCACCAAATTTTATCAAAATGGTTGTCCTAGGTCGATGCTGGCCCTCCATAGGCACGAAATGAGCTGTTACTACTGCTGGAAAACCTGCACCATCCAAAACACCCTACAAAGGGGAAAAGGAGGGGGAAAAGTAATTAGAGATTCCGACCATTGAAAGGTCAGTTTACTGGTATGAATTAAATTTAGTACATACCCTTACTATTCCAGCAACAAATGCCCCGCAGTTAAATGTCCCCATATCCTTCGGAATTGAAATGAATCTACAGCACAAAGACAGTTCAGCACCTAGATCATTACTTAAAAAAACAAACCCAGCTACATTTGACAGCAATTGTCATATTATGAACTAAAAAAGGCCAAGGAGATAATTATGACCTATTGACAAGGAGCTCCTTCTCACTGATCATGTATTCATCTTCATGTTCAGTGCCTTTTTCAAGGGAATCGGCTACCTAACATAATAGCAGGAAAGGAGCTGGTGAGATCCAACTTTGAGTTTTACATAAACCTTTACTTGCTCCATGCATTTCAAACATATATATAAACAGGAAAGAAAAAATGGTACACAAATAAATGTTGTTCGAGAAGACAAAATGGGCAAAACATGCTGAATTGCAGGTTCAAAATGGAAATGAAATAAAAAAGAATACACCTAGTATGACTTTCCATTTTCACATAAAATGACTTTCCATTCTCACTGATCATGTATTCATCTTCATGTTCAGTGCATTTCTCAAGGGAATCGACTACCTAACATATTAGCAGGAAAGGAGCTGGTAAGATCCAACTATGAGTTTTACATGAACCCTTACTTACTCCATGCATTTCAAACCAATACACAAACAGGAAAGAAAAAAGGTACACGAATAAATATTGTTTGAGAAAACAAAATGGGTAAAACATGCTGAATTGCATGTTAGGAATGGAAATGAAATAAAAAAGAATACACCTAGTATGACTTTCCATTTTCGCATAAAATGTAGTTTAAGAAGTTACTGAACTTTCAAACACTGCAAATAAACTTACCTTTCCAAATAACACTTTCCACACTGTGCTGTGTACAAAAGACAAAATACCCAACAATCGTGTTTCCCTTCTGTTGCCCTGTGGCATCAAAAGAAGCATTGTTATAGCACTTGTAGAACCAGAATGCAATGCAAAATAAATGTTAATGAAGCAAACCTATTGGCCTTCTTTAGAGCCAAGACAAATCATATTTGTCAAACCATAGTTGGCGCAAGTTTACTCAACATAGAAAATAATCCTCCTGGGGAAAAATAGCCAGAGTTCTAGACAACTTATATCACACCCCTTGTATGATGACAAGCTAATTGCCACAAGGGTGAGAGAGTGAAGGGAAAAGCAAAATGAGGTTCTTGGAGAAATGCAAATAAACCACAGTGAAAGCCCATACCACGCCTTTGACTCGATGTATGGAAGTACCTTCGTGGCATTTTACTGAATATAAACATGTATTACAAGCCTCAAAGTTTGGCAAGTCAAAGATTCCACAGTCAAAAATTACAGGTTGACGACATTAGGATAGCTAACAATGCAATTTCCTGGATAGATACATGATCTAGATATAACATGTTAAAAGTTGTTTCATAAGTATATCCATTCTGCATAAACAAGGCATCAATTCTGTGGGCGGCATAAAATTACGAGTATCCAGACAGCAAAACGCACAGCCATTAAAGGCATCAGATGTGGAATGGAGAATAAAATAATAGAAAGCTACTCTAATTTCAGCGGTCTAGGCACATTTTCCTGCACTGAAAAAGAGATTGGACTGAGACTTCTCTGCCAGCAATTCTAGCATAGGAACATTGATTGGGTACTTCATTATTCACAACTAGCCCATAAGTTAAAACTGAAAGTCATCTCACATGCTTCACACACCTATTTCAAAAACCCAATCATATGCAATCATGCACAGAAACTTTGATCAGATATACAGATGGACAATGCCTATATTCCTGCTGCCTCTGAATGAGAACAGCCACATAACATATGGGACGGGGGGAAGAAAACTCAGCACACACATGATATTAATATATAATCCCCATGCTACTTACTGCCAACGAAAGAACTAAAAAGCTTCTGAAGAAACTTATCTACTCCTGGTTCGCGAGTATGATCATTCCATAGAGAACGGCACAAACAAAATTGCATCAATCTAGACATAACCAATAAATTTTAAAAGTGACAGGAATTCCAAGGAGAAATCTTAACAATGCATCACCTTATCCCTATGGCAAAGAAGTTCCAGAACTCGAGCCCCAACAGCATAGCCTGCATCCTCTAGCCTGCTCCATATTTCCCACAAAGATCATTATTACAAATGACAACACCCGAATACTTGATATCAAAAATTAAAAAAAAAAAATGAGACCATGTACAGTCACATCACAAGTGTATCGCTTGAATTTCTTGATCTATCCTGCCAAGAATAACACTAAAATTTATCGCTTTAAATATCCAGTATAGATTCTTCCTTGCTAATGTCTATAAAATTTATCATCAAAATGATCCAAATGAACAAATGCAAATCAAGCAATACAGCGAAAACAGCAGAGCTCACCTTCGCTCTAATTCAGCAATGTTATCAACCTGTGTTTGATTATACTGAACAAGCTCCGAAAACAAAAATGCAAACGCACTCGAACTCACCTGCAAAACCAGAACCCTAAAGATCAAAACTTCAAAGCTAAGCCAGTGGATTGAGTTAGTGAGAGATCGAACAACTACAAGGTTACCTCTTGTTTGCCCTTGCTGAGGGGTTTATCGAGGACATTAGAGTATTGCTTGATCTTGCCTACTCCGATCATGTTTTTTAGGGTTAATTTCCTTTCTATGGATCTTCTTTTGGATCGAATCCGGGAAAATTTATTATGGTCTGTTTGGAAGGTGAGAAATCACAGGAAAATGAAGGAGCGATAGACTATGCTACTAGAACTGGTAGTGGTCTATTGAAGCTCTGTGTTGCCGTTTTGGTTAACTTTTGAACCGTACTGAACTACAGAAGTGGACGACTGGTATTTTATGGATCTGGGCTGACACGTTTGGGCTTGTTAGACTATTTGGATGGACCGATTGTATACATTTAAACTAGTCATCCGAAGGCTTCACCGCGGGTTATAAATTAAAAAAAAAAATATTGGTTATGCAGGTTGTTTTAATATATTTTTTTATATAAAAAAATTTTAAAATGTGAAATGCAAGTATATAATAAAATAAATTGATAATTATTTACGTAAATAAACGAAAAAAACCATTGATGAAAACCAAAAGAGAAATTAAAAAAAATAAAAGATGAATGAAAATTAAGATATTCAATTAAAAAAAATGAGATATTCATGCAATTGTATAATTGCATTTACTGAATTTGTTTATTTAACTCAATAAAAGATAAATTCACACCCTATAAAACTTGTAACTAAAAGATAAACACAAATGAAATTAATTGAATAAACTCACGACCTAAAAAAATATTATGCATGGCCCAACACATCAACAATATTATTTAAAAATGAATTTTTTTTTATTTTGAGAAATAAAGTTCATTTGTATAAAACCCAAAAAAAAACACAGATGAATTAAAATAATATCTTAAAAATCAAGTACAAACAAAACAGTTCTCAAAAAACTTATATTAAAAAATGGCATGCAAAACCCGTGACCTAGGTCATAAAACCGTAATAAACTCATGGAAAAGAAATTGAAAATAATCACAAAACTAATATTTAAAATAAATTAATGCAAAACGGTAAGATCACAAGAACTCGAATCCCCGACAAATCAAATGTCAAATGATGAAATTAGAAAAAAAAATCAATTATACAAAAGAATTTTAAAAAAATCAAGGTTAAAAAAAATCAGAGGGCGAATAAA
>Ga0307517_10006313_pt1 | contig 17591 bp, 20 predicted proteins | sample 23_EM_MG_FD_194515 | JGI IMG/M metagenome (GOLD analysis project Ga0307517, IMG submission 194515) | Populus trichocarpa ectomycorrhiza microbial communities from riparian zone in the Pacific Northwest, United States - 23_EM | ecosystem: Host-associated > Plants > Roots > Unclassified | place...
GCTTCCACTTGCATAAGGTGCCCGAAGGTCTCCCCTCATATATCCTGCGAACAGGATCCGGTCGGACGGACGGCCGCGACGTATACGGTGTTATAAGATGTGTTCCATTGATAGTGGTCTTTGGTGTCGGGACGCAACTACCCAGGCGGCCAGTGATGACGCGCCGTCCCAACGCCGGGGCTGGAGGGGGGTGTTATCTTTTTCCTTCGAAGTTCGTGTGCGTCAAGGTAGGGTAACTTTGCCCTGTAAATCCTTACGGGGAGTCCGTGCGCCTAACACAAAGGACAAGTGTTAATATCAAATACAATTATCGCTGAAGCAAATTTGAAAGGATTTGAAGCTGACTTTTTTGCTAAGGTCTGCGAATTGGCAGAGGAACACTTGGATTGGATGAAGCAGAAGGAAGAGTGGGAATCCTTAAAGGAGAAAAGAAAGAAATTGTCAAAGCAATGGTCGATTTCCGATAGCCTGATCTACTACAAAGGCTGATTATTCATTAGCCGCAAACCAGGACCTGAATATACCTGTCCCTAAGAGTTGCCATGACTCACAAGTAGCAGGTCACTTTGGACAAGAGAAAACCCTGAAAGTGATCACAGGGGATTTCTACTAGAAAGGATCAACCGACTGGGTAAACCATTACGTTTGTTCCCTCACCCCCTGTCAACAGGCAAAGGTCCCACAAGATGCTCGCTTTTGGTTGCCTAATCCACTACAGGTACCCTATGCTGCCTGGGCCTCAACCACGGTAAAATTCATCACACAGTTACCCAAATCAGCAGGATCTACTCTGATCATGGTTGTAGTATACCATTTCACAAAAATCACCTTCTTTATCACATTAGAACAGAAAACGACCACAAGAGACTCCGATGTGGCAGAAGCCTTCCTTATGGCAGTGTGGAAGCTTCACAGTTTACCCTTGCAAATCATTTCAGATATGGATGTGAATTTTGCAGGAGAATGCTGGGGATGATTGTTCAAAAAGCTCGGCATCAAATGAAAAATATTGACAGTATACCACTTGCAGACAGATGGCCAAACAGAATGAGGTAACCAAGTGCTGGGAGGCTACGTACGTTTAGTTGTCAACTACGATCAGGACGACTAGTATAAACTTTTACCTCTAGCTGTGTTCGCTGATTACCACGCGGTAACCACTGTACACAACATAACCCGTTTCTTCGCAAACTACAACTATGATCGTTAAACTGAATGGCTAAAGGAACCTTAAGCGCGAAATCCAGGAGCTAACCTTTACGCTTAGTAGATGCAGACGATACATCAATAAGCGAGACAATCTCTAGAAAAGACAAAGGAACCCAAGGGTCATTATTAGGATCGGAAGTCTAAACCACAACCTGACTGCAAAATAGGCCATATTGTTATGCTTAATGACAAGAATATCTGCACTAAATCCCCGTTCAAGAGACTGGCGCCTAGGCTCTATGACCCCTTCGAAATCACGGAACAACAAGGAGAACTCGGATACAAACGTCAAATATTGCAACATTGGAAAATCCACCAAGTATTTCATATATGGCTACAGAAGCCCTATCCAACACCAATTCAACCGGTCTGAGAACAACCACTAATGGAACCTGAAGAGAACCATGGAGATCTTAAATGGGTGGTGGAAAGAATTCTCAATAGTGAAATAATCTCTTATGATCGAAGAGTCTGTGGCAGGAACAGGCCAGTTGAACAACATCTTTATGTTGTGAGGTGGAGAGGGTATTCAGAAGATGAGAACACCTAGGAAACACCTGAGCACTTAGAACATTCACAGGAATTGGTAGAGGATTCTTACAGGGAAAATCAACATATTCGAAGAATGGGCTAAGTAGTATTACTTGGAAAGGGTTTCCTGCAGTGGCCATGGAAAAGCGGAAGGGTTTTCACACTGCCTTGTAGAGTACTAAATTGAATGAATGTTTCCTGAGTATTACTTTGAATGTGTTATTAAATAAGGGATTTGAGTACAAACCCTTATAAGAGGAGAGCTAAGATTAGACTAGCGGGAATAGCTTCGCAAATATTTAAGGAGTGAGGTATATGATATCATAGGATGACCATATATTGGAACTCAGGCCCCTGAAGTTATAAGCTTCGCAGAGGCATCGGGAAGATGATTTGGAACGCTGAACGAGAGCATGTTTCAAGATATATTTAACTGATTGGAATGATGTTTAGAGAACACTACTCCTCTCATTTTCTGGTGGAATATGCATTACCGGCACAATGTATTGATCGCCAGATATCGGAACAGATCACTCCATATTCCATGTTATTATTGTTATGTATGTATTTTGACAACATATTCATATATAGTCTATGATGGTGAAGTCATCAACCGCTATGTAATGGTGGAGTGAGGACACCCTCAGATGAAATAGCAGTTTGGGAGATTCTCTGAGATGAGGAGGGCAAGTTTTGAGGGTCAAATGGTGTTTGCACTTTGTTCTAACAAACTGAATCGTTAAGGAGATACTCCTTAACAAAAGAGGTCAAAGTAGCATGAACATTAGGATAAATAATAGGCCTCTCCCTTGGTGGTTAAAGAATCATCAAGAAACGAAGAGGAGATCTTAGCAATATAACAAGTTAGCGTGTTATATTTTACCTCTGTGATATTTGACTACATTTTATTACATTACCTTTACCGAACGATTGCCTACAAGCCTTTTTGACTGTAAATCCGGTGTCTCGAATATCCTTGACCTGGTTGGCTCGGGATCCTACCAGGTTAGCTACCTGGTAACAGTGAACCTGTCCACTCTGATGAAGGGGTGTTCGGCCAGTATAGGTAGGTAGGGATAGTGGAGAGAGGGCAGTGTCTGTAGCTTCTAGTCTCAGAGGAGTTGCTCCTTTGGTGTGGATCTTAGTGCAGCATCTGACTTGCCCGGTGGTGGGTCTAGAGGACGTCTTTTATTAATAGGAAGTAGATGTGGATAAAGGAGATGGAGGGATGTGGCAAGCTGTACCACAGGGTAATGGAGGTAACAAATTGTGTCAATGGGTAGGTGGGACCAGATTCAGGGAACCGGCTTATGTTGGTCCTCTCGAAGCAGCATTTAGTTCGGTTTAAGTTGAACCAGTAGTGGTTTAACAGAGTTGACAGCTGCTGTCTTGTTCTATTCCGGGAAGTTATCAGATATTCTTGGTGCCGGTGGGTTGATCTGGGGTGATGAGCAGGCTATTTCCAAGGCCGACATCTTCCTCTTATGTTTAACATCACTAAAAATAATGCCTTGAATTCTGAGCGTCCTGTGCCTCTGATGCACAGGACGCCAGCATGCAAATTGCAAATTAGGATGCAATCACCCTACCAGGCAATACACTGAATGCAACCGGGTGGACCGCCTAATACTCTGGACGCAACTGGGGGCTTGACAACATCATCCTGCGAGAAGCGAAGGGTTCCCCCTTACCTGTTTCTGACCTTGGTCACCTGCGTCACCATAGTAGATTTCATTCTGTCAAACTATTAAATTTACTACAAGCACACTTTTATTGTTCTAATAAACAGGTATATTCATATCTCAGCCTGGGCTCCCCCCAGGACCTCTCCTCCAAGTCCCTATTGGCACTCGAATCTTCGGATTCGCTAGCTCTATGGGGAATTAGTGCCTGAGGACGTACCTTATACAGGCCTGTAGCTGGCGTCGAGCCTGACAGTGCTGGTCAATCAGAGTTAGGATTGGAGCAATGGCTGTTGAGTAAATCAGCCATCGAGTTCTGGGAACCTTTGAGAAACTACTTTCAGAAGGGTGAGCGGATTGATGGATTTTGATGCAATAGAGACTTACCTTATACTGTTGTGCAGCTGGGATAAGGTCCAAGGACTTCACGAAATTGGATTCACAATCAGTCAAGCGGTGGTGGAGATATGTGCCATCGAGCTCGGAGATCGCCAGTACACTATTCAGTACTGTAACTTAATGAATCAAGGTTGCAGGGGGAAGGACCTTGTGCCATTGTGAAGCGGGCATAAGGGCCAACAGTCCCCAGCAATCAGATCCTGAATTGGAGAATCAGTTGTAGAGCTATCTGCCATCGAGCTTTCCATTACTTTAGTCAAAAGACCACTCTCAGAAGGCTTGGTGGGCTCATCAGCTTTGATGCAACAGAGATGTACCTTATACCGCCACGTGGCTGGTGCTGAGCCCAACAATATCCCGCAATCAGATCCAGAATCAGTCAAGCAGTTGTGGAGATATCCACTATCGAGGTCTTTATCACTTGGGTCAAAAGACCACTTTCAGAAGAGTAGGCATCAGCAAAAAGATTCACCTGCATTCTGTATATTCTGTGCGTCGGACGCCACTGACGCTGGAATGCAAATTGCAAATCAGAATGCAACGACAATACCAGACAACACACATGACGCAACTGGATGCAGCGCCTGATCCGCAGAACCCACTGGATGCAGCTCCTAATCCTCAGGACCTACTGGACGCAGCACCTAATACTCAGGACGCCATCTGACGCCATACCAAATCTTCCTGAGATAAACTAAGAGTCTCTCCTCTCCTCCTTTCTTACCTTGGTCACCCGGATCACAATAGATGTCATGCTGTCAAACAATTAAATTCACGACAAGAAGGCTTCTATTGTTCTAATAAACACCCAAATTCACATCCAAGCCTAAGCCTCACCTTCCCTTGCCCAGGCACCCCCTCTCCTGGCACTCTATAGCTTCCTGTGGAATTGGAACCTCAGGTCATACCTTATAGTGCTGCGTTGCGGGTGTCGAGCCGAACGAGCTCCCTCAATCAGATCCAGAATCGGCTTAGTCATTGTGTCGGAATCTCATATCAAGCTCTTGGAGGGCTAGGGAACCAATGAAGACAACCCCCATAATGGTCAGGGATTTCATGAGTCCTGATGTGACAGAGATGTCCTTTATACCTGGGCGTAGCTGGCATCAAGCCTAACAACCTCCGGCAATCAGATTCAGGATCATGAGGGGTGGTTGTGGAGGGATCTGTCATCAGGCTCTGGGATCGTCAGCACTCCATTCAGCCCTGTAACCTAATGAATAAAGATTGCGGGGAGATGAACCTTATATGATTGTGAAGCAGGCATTGAGCCCAACCATCGGCCGCAATCGGATCTAGAATCGGCCTCGCTGTCATGGAGGAATCTGACATCGACCTCTCGGAGCACCAGGGTACCTATAAACATATCCCCCATAATGGTCGGCGATTGCAGGGGTTCTGATGTGACAGATACGTCCTTTTGACCTCTCCGTAGGTGGCGTCGAGCTCAACAATCTTCCGCAATCAGATACAGGATCAGCGCAGCATTTGTGGAGGAATCTGCCATTGAGTTCTGGGATCGCCAGGGTATAAATAAAGACAACTCTCACAAGGGGCAGCAATTTCATAAGCTCTGATACCACAGAGACATCGTTGATACCGCTGTGTAGCTGGAATCAAGCACAATGATCTCTCGCAATCAGGTTTGTGATCGGAGCTTTAGTTGTAGAGGACTCTGGAATTGAGTTGTGGGTTCGCCAGGGTACATGAGCATAAAGGCGGCCTGCGTCAGATACACTCAGGTTGTGTCCTGACTCTTCTAGCCTGGACTCAACGTCCTGTGCGCCCTGTGCATCCTGTACCCATGCGCCACAATTGGTTGTGTCTAGTGCATCTGGAGACCCTTGCCTATACTGAGTTCCATCCGGACACATGCAACGAAGAAACTCTGCCTCCCATGCATTCTTTCATAACCCTCAACACCATAGCATATCAGGATTCACCACTACCCCTGATTCTGCTTTCAGCCTTCTTTGTCTTCTAGCCCGGATGTGAGCAAGGAGTATTTCTTGGCAAAGAAAATATACTTACTACTCCCTAGTGAGAAAGCCATCATGCTCTTTATCTTAAATTTGCGCTAAAGACCCCAAGTCAGACTGGCACTCAGAGTTCTATTTTGCAAACATCTTTGAATGAACAAAAATGCCAGCTCACTCCAGTCTTAAAGCAAGTGGTGGCCATACCACTCTCAAGTCTAGAATAGTGCCTAGTGGTTTCTTGGCACTTAGCCACAAACTGGACACGACGCAACACACTCTTTTCATCACAACCCTGGGCCTCAGGCTCAATATCCACACTCCAGGGCCACAGCTTCAACCCTCCACCACAGCCACACCATCGATCCTGAATCCGACACCTGGAGGTTCCTGAACTCGATTCCAGCAATCCAGCCGTATAAGATTCATCCTGAGAGGGCGATTATTCATCAAGTTACAGGGCAGAATGATGATGAGGGGTGCTGGCGATCCCAGAACTCGATGGCAGATTCCTCCATGCCTGTTGGACCAATCCTGGACCTGATACCGGGAGGTTGTTAGGCTCGACGCCAGCTACGCAACAGTATAGGATCCATCCCTCCACGATTTCTATTCATGATGTTACAGGTGTAAATTGGGTGGGAGGCTGGCAATCCCAGAGGTCGATGGCAGATTACTCCACAACCACTGCTCTGATCCTGGATCTGATAGCGGGAGGGTGTTGGGCTCGACGCCAGTTACACAGAGGTATAAGGTATGTCCTGGGGTGACAATTCCCCATGGAGCTACTATAGGGTCCCAGGAAGGGGGGGGCTGAGGCAGGGGAGGACTGGTTCAAGCAGGGGAGGCTGGGCTTTGGCAGGGGAGGCCGGTCGGAGGCTTGGATGTGAATTTGCCTTTGTAGTAGAGCAATAGCAGTCTTCTTGTAGGAAGTTTAATAGTTTGAGAGAATGAAATTTATTGTGAGCAGGGTGACCAAAGTAAGAAAGATGTAAAGGGGAGACCCTTCGCTTATCACAGGCAGATGTAGTCTGGCGTCAGATGGCATCCTGAGTATTAGGTAGTGCGTCCGGTGCGTCCGGAGTACTAGGTGCTCCGTCTGTTTGGTCCCGAGGATTAGGGGTTGCATCTGGTTGCGTCAGGTGCATTGTGTTGCGGGGTGATTGCGTCCTAATTTCGGATTTGCTTTCCAGCGTCAGATGCGTAGGAGGCACAGAACGCACGGTAATACCTTGGCTGATGTACCTATAAAGACTACCTCTGGGAGGGTCTTGATTTCATGAGTTTTGATTTGACAGAAACGTTCTTTATACTGCTGCATTGCTGCGATTGAGCCCAACAACCTCCAGCAATCCGATGCAGGATCGGAGAGGGGGTTGTGGAGGCATCTTCTATCAAGTCCCGTGATCGCCGGCAGCCCTGTTAGGTGGTAGCGTCGGAGTGAGGTATTCCGAAAGCCAGGACCAGAATCGTTATTATATCAGAGAACTCATTAAGAAGACACGAGTAATGTAGGCCAGATATAGTAGGGTACTGCGGTATAGATATTCAAAGTATTGGTAAACATAATGTAGACAACGTATTATATTGATAAGATCGCTTCTGGGTGCTTGTTGTTTTTAATAGCAGCGAAGATGCTGTGATAATTATATTCCGCGTTTAAGCATGCGGGGTATACATGCTATCTATATACGAACTATGTATGTGGCTAATCTTTGGGCGAACGCTTTGCAAGTCTGAACACTCGTAGACCCTGAAAACGGCCTACCACGCCTTCTTGCTCCCATGGTCAACTTATCGGTCTGGGCGACTGGTATTCGTGATCGTGTGGGGACCATGTCAGGTGTCAGCCCATCCGTTTATCCATTAACAACTATGATTACCAATTATCGTGCCCCGTGCTGTACAAAGGTAATCTAACTCGCCAGACAGAAGATGTCCATTCTTCTTGGATTTGCTCAGTAGAGAATTCGACCTGCAACTGCATGTCCTATTCATGTCTTCCGGCATTACATGCCTTGTCCTCAGGATTGCACCTATGGGTTTATTTTCTCGGACTCCATCCTTTGTCAACCTGTCCATTCTGCACTCACCAGCTCCAGTTACTGGGCATAGTTACATCCTTCAGGCCTTACGCGCTGTTGTAGGCATGCGGGTAACTTATGTGCAATAGGTCCCGTGACCTCCGACCCACTGTCTAGATGAGCTGTCTTCAACTGGCTGTAACCTTATGCGCCGTCGTCCGACGCACCTGCCTGCACTTGCATTTAGTGCCCGGAGGTCACCCCTCATATCCGATGCGAACAGTATCCGGTCACACTGACGGCCGCGACCTATACGGTGTTAGAAGGTGTGTTCCCATCATTGTGCTATTGGTGTTGGGACACAACTACCCAGGGGGCCAGTGATGACCCGCCGTCCCGCTGCCGGGGGTAGAGGAGGCTGTTGTCTTTATGTTAGGTGGTAGCTTCGGTGTGAGGTATTCCGGCAGTTAGGATCCTAATCGTAATTATATCGGAGAACTCGTTAAGAAGAAATGAGTAATGTTGGCTAGATATAATAATATACGGCGGCATAGATAGTCGAAGTATTGGTAACGATATAAAAGTGTAGACAACTTATTATATTGATATGATCACTTCTCCGTGCTTATTGTGTCTAATAGCAGGGAAGATGCTTCGATATTTATATTCCGCATCTGAGCAATCGCGGTATACATGCCAACACCACACCAATTAAGTATCTTGCTCACAACTCTGGTAACCTTTCCTGAGTGCGAACACTTGTAGACCATGAAAACTCACTACCACACCTTTTGCTCACATGGCCAACTTATCGGTCTGCGCGTCTGTTATTCCTGATAGTGTGGAGACCACGTCAGGTGTCAGCTCATCCGCTTATCTGTTGACAATGATGGTTACGAATTATCTTGCCCTCGTGTTTGTCGAGGGTAGTCTAACTCGCCGAACAGAAGACGGCCAATCTTCTTTGGTTGGTTCCGTCGAGAATTCAACCTGCAACTGCATGTTGTATTCTGGTCTTCCGGTATTACAAGACTTGTCCTCGGGATCGTACCTATAGGCTTTTTCCCTCGGGCTCCATCTTTTACCAACTTGTCCTCTGTGGATTCACCCGATCCACTTACTGGGCATAGTTAACTCCTTCATACTCTACACGTCTTTGTAGGTATGAGGGGACTAACCTTCGTGCAAAACGTCCCGTTACCTTCAACCCACTATTCCGACTGTCTGTCTTCAAGTGTCTGTAACCTTATGTGCCGTCGTTTGATTCACCTGCCTCCACCAGCATAAGGTGCCCGAAGACCTCCCCTCATATATCCTGCGAACAGGGTCCGGTCGGACGGACAGCTGCGACGTATACGGTGTTATAGGATGTGTTCCATCGACAGTGGTCCTTCGTGTTGGGACACAACTACGCAGGCAACCAGTCATGACGCGCCGTCCCAACACCGGGGCTGGAGGGGGGTGTTATCTTTTTCCTTCGAAGTTCGTGCGGATCAACGTAGGGTAACCTTACCCTGTAAGTCCTTTCGGGGAGTCCGTGCGCCTAACACTTTATTCTTCCAAGTTTGTGCGTGTCAAGGTAGGGTAACTCCGACCCAGAAATACGTAACGGGGAGTCTGTTTGTCTAACACCAGCTTCCCTCTTTGAAGTGTTCGTCCTGAATACTCTATGTTTCTCATCAAATCCAGCTTGCGTCTCAAGCTCTACACTGTTCGCGTAAAAACCACCAGCGGTTGCTTGTACTCCTGTGGGAAACCTTTCAATGTTACGCGACATCACGCGAGCCCAGCATATCCGGGTTTTCTCTATGAAACCTTTCCACCTTCTCCTGTCCGTCCTTCATACCTTCGTGGGGTTCCCAAGTATTCTCATCCTCCATGCAGCCTTTCGATTTCACAACCAGCGGGAGCTCTCTCATTGGTTTATTCCTGCCTCGGACCTTTGGCGTATAAGAAATGATCTCACTTTTGACGATCCTTTCTACCTCCCACTCACTGTCTCCCTCGCCGTCCTAAGGATCTCGTGGAGGTTGTTCGCGATTTGGTCGGGTCGAGGCTTGGTAGTGTTCCAGAAGGGCAACATGATTCACGGGATGAATCCTCCACTGTGGCCACATTTCCAACTTGCATACCTGACTGCTTTCCTCTCTAAGACTTTGAAGGGGCCATACAGTTTTCGGCTTGACTGCTTCGAAGATCGTTTGGTATATATGTTCCTTGCATTTGACATTACAAAGTCGGCGACCTCGATTTTGGGTTGTTTCGTCCCTTTTCCGTCAATTTATTTCTTCATCGATTGTCATGTGGTTTCTAGGGTTTGTTCCACTTGTCGGTGTATGTCCTGCATCCAGTGAGCGTACATTGTCCCCCCAGGGTTATGAGCTTCTCTCTCTTTCATCCATTCTCTCTGTAGGTGAAAGCCCTAGTTGGCCAAGAATGGGGTCATCTTGTATCCGGTTGTTGCCGAGTTATTATAAGCGTGTTCGGCTCACTCCAATAGTTGGTACCACTCGTTCTGATCCTAGTTGACAAATGTCCACAAGTAACCTTCCAGCACTTGGTTGGTTATTTGTTTTTCTCTGTCAGTCTGAGGGTGGTACACCGTTGACATGCGTCGTTTAAGTCCTAGTATCATGTACAATGATTCCCAAAATTCGCCAGAAAACTTCGCGTCCTTGTCCGATATGATTTCAGTCAGTAACCCGTGAAGTTTCCAAACTTCCCGAAGGAAGGAGTCCGCAACGTCTTTTGCGGTTTCGTTTTCGTGGAGGCTAATAAAGTCGGCCATCTTTGTGAACTGGTCTACCACCACCATGCTCTTGGTCTTACCCTAAGATTCTGGCACCTCTGTCATGAACGTCGCAATTGAGGACCGAGCGGCATAGGGTCCTTCCAAGGGTTGAAGTAGTCTATATTTTGCATGCCGTGGGGATTTACGGTGTTGGCATCCGTCGCAGGATCTTACATAGTCTCTGATCCACTGTGCGAGTCCTTTCGAATAAAGATTCCCGGTTACTATCGCAATTGTCTTTTCCAGGCCGAAGTGTCCTGCCACCACGGAGTAGTAACACCCTTGAGCTATGTCCGTTTGTAGAGCTTCATTTTCATGGATGTACAACCAACTTTTGTATTATAGTAACCCGACCTTTTCTATCCATTCGGTTGCCATCTTCTTCCCCTTTTCTCTTAATCTGATCAGTTCACGGCCTCGTGCTTGCCACTTTTCTCCTCCTTTCTGCCTGCCAGAACTTTGTCTAGGAATGTATCATTTATCGTCCGTGTCAGGGCCGCTCTGACATGAGCCCTTGATAACATTTCTCTTTCTCTCATAAAGCGAGGGCGACAGCCGATATCGGTTGCGCGAAAGAATTCATTGCCGGTTGTATCCCCATAGAGGAAGCACATTTTATTTCCTCTTCTTTAGCCGTGATAGACCGCTTGGGGTTTATATCACTTGACCCAAAGCCCCTTCCTCTCCTCTCGGTTGACCCTACCGTATTAACTTGAATAAGAGAGAGGGGTGCCAGGACGTCTGAGTTTCCTATTCTGGTGGGGACGGGAGAAAATACCAGCAAAATAAAACAACGCGTTACTTAGAGAGGAAACTCAGACGTCCTAGGACCCCTCTCTCTTATTCAAGTTAATACGGTAGGCTGTCTACTTCCAGGGCATTCGCATCGGCAATTTTCTCTACTATGAGTTGCACTATCCGATCTCCTCCTTTGTGAGAGCAGTCCGCAGGTCCATGATTTCGAAGTATGACCTTGATTTCTCGGGTGTAATCCGCATCTATTACACCACCGCCGACTGCTATTCCGATCTTGCTAACCATTGCACTTCTTGCGGCTAGCATTCCGTAGGGAGAGTTCGTTACGGGGTGGACAGGGCCCCGAAAAACGTGGGCCCCCGGCCCTTTTCCCTGCCCTACCCAGCGCAATGGCCTGGGGCGGAGTGTGTTTTTCGGCATTCCCTACCCCTGTCTCCGCTCAGGCCCCTGCCCTACCCATACCCCAGACGGGTCCCCATTAAAAATATGAGGTAACAAACGGGGCCTGTCTAGGGAATGAGTGCGGGTAGGCCCCGCACGGAGGCAGGGCGGGGATTACCGGAAAAATACCAGCCCGGCCCCGGGTAAGGGCGGGGCCTGGCGAGTGAAAAACCACCCTGCCCCGCCCCGTAACAAACACTATCCGTAGGTTCCTTCTAGCAGTCCTAATGCAATACCTGTTTCCACCCTTACTTTTCCTTTTGCTGGCACCAGTCCGTCCGTCAGGCCATATATGTCATGACCGGCTGCGAATGGTGATCCTTTTGTCGGGATTATACCCTTGTCCGAAAGTTTCATTATCCTGAGGCTTGTGGAATCACGTTTTTCTGGGGTGTGGGTGTTCTCTGCACCTTGTTTTTCATGAATTACAGAAATTTGAATGTGTTCGGTTTTCAAAATTGACTGTTCAGTGTGATGAGCTCCCTCATCAGGACGGTACTCCGGCCGTCCGCTTAGTGCATCGGGCTTCCCGCCTCTTCTTCCCAGTCTGCAGAGTATCTTGAAGTTGTAATTTGTCAACTCCTGTGCCCATCGAATTTGACGCTGGTTCCATATATTTTTGGTTAAGAAGGGCTGTAGGTTTTGGTCGTCGGTATATACCGTGACCTGCTCTTCTTTGCCACTAAGGTATCGGCTCCATTCTCTGGACCCTTCCATTATTGCGAGTAAGTCTTTATCGCGTATCTCTTAATTTCTTTCGGCGATGTTTAATTTCCGAGAATGGAATGCCACCGGGTGAATCCGTCTTCATTGGTATTGAGATAATACAGATCGGAGCGCAAAGTCGCTTGTGTCTGTCACTACCACCGTTTTCCTTCCTGGGTAAAAATGCGATAAAATTGGTGCCGTCGTAAACCTTCTCTTCAATTCCTCAAACGCCTCCTCCTACTCCCTCCCCCATTTCAAATCCTTTGGGTTCCCTTTTAACGCCTCGCTTATTCGTTTGCAAACCTTCGAGGAATCTTTGATCCATTATCAATAGAAGTTTGCGAACCCAATCAATATTTGGACTTCTTTAACTGATCTTGCGTGGCCCCAATTTTGAACATCTCTCACTTTTCTATCACTCATGGTGACTCTGCTCATCTAGAGAATGTATCCCAGGAATTCGCCTTGTTCCTGGTGGAATACGGATTTTTTCACCGAGACTGCCAAGTAGTGTTGTTCGAGCCAGTCAAGGACCTGCTGAACTAGTTTGATATACTCTTCCATATTTTCCAAGTATATGAGGATATTGTCTAGGTATATGACTATACCATGGTCTAAGAATTCCCTTAGGATTTTATTCATCATTGTCTGAAAGGTTGCGGGAGCATTTACGTGTCCGCAAGGCATAACTTTATATTCGTACTGTCCGTATCTCGTACGAAAGGCTCTCTGATGTTCATCGCCTTTTCTCATTCGAATAAGAGGGTATCCATCTTTTCGGTCAAGCTTCGTAAACACATTGGCTCCATCAACACGGTCTCGGAGTTCATCCATGAGCGGTAGGGGGTACTTGTTCAGGATTGTCAGTTTGTTCAGGTTTCTATAGTTTATGCACAGTCGTAGACTTCCATCGTGCTTGGGAACAAGGAGAATTGGGGCTCCATAGGGGGATTCGCTACACACTATTTTGCCTTGTGCCAGCATTTTTATTAATGTATTTGTCCAACTCATTCACCTCGTGTGCTGACATTGAGTGAATTGGCCTCCATGAGGGTTCTGCCCCTTTCTTAAGATTGATAGCATGATTGAAGGTTCTTCGAGGTGCCAACATCTCCGCTTTTGTCTCTTCAAAAAGCTCCCTGTACTGCCAGTATGGTATTGGTAGGGCCTCTAATAGAACTCCCCCTTCCTCTTCTGGTCCAATCCTTCCTACATACTGTGATACTTCGTCATAAGCCACAGTTTCATCCCACTCAAATAAATCCGCCACTGCTTCATCTGCTATGTGAGCATAGCATTTCGCAAGTTCGAAGACCAATTTACTTGGGTCCGCGATATTTTTCAGGAGGTGTTCATCGTGCCACAACAGGAAAGGGATGAGCAAATCATATTTTCCGGCGTTCGCAATTTCGCAGGATATCATGCTTCGGGGACAGTTGACACCGAGTTCTAATAGAATAGGATAGGTATAGAATATTCCTCCAGTAGGCGCGGTTTTGTGATCAAAGGTCGTGATTTTTAACCGTGAATCCCTAGCTTCGGTCGGGATGTCTAGCGGTCGTGCGGTGTCCCGGTTCATGAGAAAGATGTACGAACCGGAATCTACAAGAACCTTGATCGCCTCTTTTTGTCCCCTTATCTCAATAAATGCCTTCCCTACAGGACAAGAATAATGCTTAGGCTTTTTAACAGGTTTTGAGCATTCGCTCGGTTCTCGATCAAATCTTTTCATCATGATGCCTTTATGTAATGTGGGGGTTTGTTACCGCGGCTGCGCAGTTTCCGGTCTTTAAGCCTCCTTAGACAAACTTTGATACTAAGTATCTAACTTTTGAATATCGGGCAGCCCACTACTAGCGGTCTTTACCTCATGCCAAGGAGTTCCCATATTAGAGGAGTGGTGGTTCACTAGAGTACTCCTCGAGTTAGCGACTAGGTTGCGCAGCCCTTTATTGTCGCCTTATCCCTCATGTGAGGCTGTCCCCTGCGAGGAATCTACCCTACTTTCGCCTTTCAGTTGGCCCAACTCCCTCAGAGGGACCCCTTCCGCCACCATTTGTCATAACAGGTACCTTGTGCTGCATAGAGGCGCCTCTGGCTTGTATTTGCCCAGCTGTTGTACCTGGACAGAAAGTCAGGTTACCCTGGATTTCGACCCCCCTTCGCCTCTCCTGCAAATTAAGCCTTGTTCTGACATATGATTGTCTTCACTTTCTATATAGTCCCGTCGACTGCCTTCTTCGCTTGTAACTTTTTAAGGTCCCGGTGGTGAGCACGAACTACCGATCTTTCCGGTATAATGGCAACTGGGATCCTATTTGGGTTTTTTGGCCTTCCAGTGGGATGCCATCACCAACTACACCGCAGGTTTTTTTTGATTCCACGCGGCAACCTTAATACCAAGTCACCGTCGTTGCTGGTACCTGAATGACTTGTTACAAAATCTCGTCTTCTTCAACGGCCCATGCTGGGGGCTTATGAGCCTCTTGTCCTGAGCTTTCTCACTGGTCATCTACCGCCACACAGAGTACCTCTGGGCGTCGTCTTAGTGCGAAGGTGGCCTGTTGTTTGGGCTTTGTCGGACTTCAATATACGGCCAATACTTGTAACGGCCTGCCCACTGAACTTCCACGTGTGATTGATCATTCCGCACCGTGTGCATTCGTTATCTTTCTTTCGTTTGTCGAGAACCTTTTGATCGACACTCTTGTGGGCTTCAGCCCACACCGGATGTTTCACCTCTCTCGTTGGTCCCACCCACCCTTCCTTCTTCATCTTCCTCTCCCCAGCCTTCCGCGCCTTATAGTCCACCTTTTCTTTAGCCGAGTATTGCTTCTGTACTCCCTTTGCGGCTACGGGTGGCCTTGAATCCTTGAATTTCCTGTTTTCGCCCCTTGTCACGCCGGAGGGACCGCCCCCGCGAAGACTTTTCTGTTCTTTGAAGTTCTCCTCTGCACGGGTAACGGTCTTGACTGCTTCCAACCATTCCTCATCATTGATATACTCTTGAAATGAGTGTCTTCATAATGCATCTTTGGGGATTTCGTCTTCAATCATTTTTCTTCTGGCTATCCCAGTCACTCTTGCATCGATGTGGAGATTTTCCATTTCCAGCAAGAACTTAGCGATATCACCATGGTATTTGACAAAGCCCATTTCCCTAATGGATTTTTCGGCCCCATGTGTCCGGCCGAAACGTCGCAGCCCTTGTTCTCCAAAGACATGCCAGAACTCGTATCCCGCTTGCTTGGTGTAACCTAATGCTACGGTCATAGGTCGCTGGTAGGTTAACGCAAACAGTGCGACTTCTTTCCCTGCCATTCGGCTTATCGCGTATCGGATTCCTTGTGCCTCGTCTTCCCATTGCCAACTGTTTTGGCCAAAATATTGCATGCATGTAAGTAGCCACATGCGTATATATTCGTCTTTTGCGTTTTTGAACAGGGCAGGGGGTTCCGCTGGGAATCTCTTTCCACCTCCCAAGGCGTAGGCCATGACTCGGGACAGGATGTTGAACTGTTCATCTTTCCCTGTGTTATCGTTATCTTCTGGCTGGGGCGTGGGTCTCTCGTCCCGTCTTCCTTTGCCGCTTTCATCTGGCTTCTTCCCAGATCCTTCTCCCTCATCATCAGGGTCTCCTCCTCCTTCCAGAGCACCTGCGGCCCTTTTTCGTGGTCGTGGTGGCGGGTTTCCGCCTCCTGCGCCTGAGGCCACAGGCGTCTGGTCTGACGCCTTCCCTTTTCCTTTGTCCTGTCCCATCAAGGTCTGCACCCTGGCCTTGAGCTTCGAGATCTCACGATCTCGGGCCTGCTGCGCTTCTTGGTGCTATAGCATCTCCTCCTTCATGAGATTAATGCTTATCTCATGATTGTCCAACTACCCCTAATGTTACTCTTTCAACCTGAGGATTTCTTGGTCTAGAAGTAGGTCCCAGTGCATAGACTGAGCCGCCGTTCCTGGTACTCTCTTGTAGAGCTGGGATATGACTGGGCCCTGCCTAGCTTGTCTATCCTCGGTTTCTCACAGCCTCTCCTGGACATGGGAAGCCAAGCTTTCCTGAACTTTCTGGGATTCTTGGTCTAAAATCTGTGCTTGATGGTCCATTCGGTTGAGTTCCTGGCCGACAATTTGGCACCAGATTTCAACTGCGATTTGACTCTTAACACTTCCTGTACCATAAGTAGCACTTCTGTTGGTAGCGAGCGGAAGGAAAGATGCCGCGCATCTCTGCATTTTGTGAGATGTGGGTCGAACGGTCCTAGAATTCTGTCTAAATGTTCCATCCAGTCTGTCGTAATGGGGTTGGAGCGTGGAGCCGGGCTTTTCGAGCCTCTCGTCCTGCTGCATCCTTATTTCCCTAGGAAGCTGATCGAGAAGCCTGGGTGTTAGGCGCACGGACTCCCCGTAAGGATTTACAGGGCAAAGTTACCCTACCTTGGCGCATACGAACTTCGAAGGGAAAAGATAACACCCCCCTCCAGCCCCGGCGTTGGGACGGCGCGTCATCACTGGCCGCCTGGGTAGTTGCGTCCCAACACCAAAGACCACTATCAATGGAATACATCTTATAACACCGTATACGTCGCGGCCGTCCGTCCGACCGGATCCTGTTCGCAGGATATATGAGGGAAGACCTTCGGGCACCTTATGCAGGTGGAAGCAGGTGAATCGGACGACGGCGCATAAGGTTACAGACACTTGAAGACAGGCTGTCGGAAGAGTGGGTTTAAGGTAACGGGACGTTTTGCACGAAAGTTAGTCCACTCGTACCTACAAAGTCGTGTAGAGTACGAAGTAGGTAACTATGCCCAGTAAGTGGATCGGGTGAATCCACAGAGGACAAGTTGGTAAAAGATGCAGTCCGAGGGAAAATGCCTATAGGTACGATCCCGAGGACAAGTCGTGTAATGCCGGAAGAACAGAATATGAGATGCAGTGGCATAACGCATTCTCGACGGAACCAACCAAAGGAAGACTGGCCCTCTTCTGTCCAGCGAGTTAGACTACCCTCGACGAGCACGAGGGCAAGATAATTCGTAACCATTGTTGTCAACGGATAAACGGACGAGCTGAC
>Ga0307517_10006314_pt1 | contig 17591 bp, 21 predicted proteins | sample 23_EM_MG_FD_194515 | JGI IMG/M metagenome (GOLD analysis project Ga0307517, IMG submission 194515) | Populus trichocarpa ectomycorrhiza microbial communities from riparian zone in the Pacific Northwest, United States - 23_EM | ecosystem: Host-associated > Plants > Roots > Unclassified | place...
AAGAATTTCTGTACCAGAAATTGTTGGGTTGAAAATAAATTTTAGGTGACGGAAAAGTGGACCAAAAACGTAAACATGTTTAATTTATTTTCCTAATCATTTTTGGTCTACTTAAATAACCTGTTGCAAGCAGTGCCAGCAGCAACCAACCAACCGGCCCCCGGTCCGGCATTCTGATCCCGGAACCCCCTTGCTGCGAACCAAGTTTTCACAGGTACGATTTCGAATCGTTTGTCAATCGTCTCCCCTTTTTTTTGGCATCGCATACTCCCCCGATTTTACGTCTCGACTCAGCTCATCCTGCTGTGCTGTATTTTCCAAATCGATGTAATCGGCCGGGTTTCTTCACTTTTTTTTTTTGTTTTGGTTGCGAATCGGTGGCCAGCCTTTGTAGATCGCCATGCCGGCGGTTTATCATTCGCGCCTCGAGATGTCAATGCAGAAGAAGGTGGGCAGAGCGACTCTCGTTGTTGGTATGGTTCTGAAGAGGGAACCCACCTCCCCAATGGCTTCAAACCACTCGGTGGGCTGGCATTTGATCTATGTGCCTGGTCGTGTGTGTTTTTGACCCGACTCCTGTAAAACGGAGGGGTATAGCCTACGACCTCTGAAGCTGGTGTATTTTGTCCCAGCACACCGGTGAGCTATGGCCTAGGAGAGGAGGGAAGGTATTCCCATGGGCGTGGATGTCTGGGAAAGAATTGGAAGAGGTGCAAGCGATGCCAATGCAAGGGTCGCTACTAGGGACGGTGATGTCAATGGATGCCGCTCGTCCATACGTCGATGGAGATGACACTGCCGAGGACCAATTTTTTTGCGGGTACGATTCCACACTCTTCGTTCGTGGTGGCGAGGTCTCTTTTTTTCCCGTTGTCGTGGCATCACACGCCTGCTTTCCCGGTTTTGCTTCATAATTCACTTATCACTCGCAGCTGGAGATATCAGTGACGAGTACTTGTGGGCGCCATCTTTCCTTGTTAGGATTACGATGAGGGAGAAATCTCCCCGAAGGCTTCAAACCGCGTCAGTGGGCTGAATCTTGGTCTGCATGGCTGGTCGTATGTTTGACCCGGTTCTCGTAAACTGTGTAATACGAAATGGGAAACATATGACCTTTTCTTTTTGAAACCATAAAGCAGCACCCAGACGCGCTCTGGCCTGGTGAAGGAGGTACGATATCCCCAAAGGCTCGGACACTATGCGTTGGAAAGAATCAGGGGTGGTAAAAGAGGTGGTACAGGAGATGTAAAGAGAGACGGTGATGGTGATGTCAATGACGTTCTCCCTTTTTCCTTGTCGTGGCGTTAAAAGTCTGCTTTCTGGGTTTGGCATCAGAATTCAGTTCACCCTATGGCGGCGCTCCGCTCCCAATCGCTGTATTCAGCCGCTCTCTTCACATATGGTGGTTTTAACAATTGGGATTGTTCTGGTCTGTTATCAAGGGAGAACTGTGGTGCAAGATGCTGGTTCGGCGGGCGGGCTTTGCAGATGGCTACGCTAGCGTCTTATCACCAAAGACACGGGATGTCAGTGTAGATGGTGGGCGCCATCCTTCCTCGTTCTCGTGACCCCGAGGAGGGAGCCGCCTCCACTAAAGGCTCCATACCGCGTCTGTGTGTTGGATCTTTGTCTGCATAGCTGGTCGTGTGTTTTTGACCCGATTTCGTGGACTGTAATATAAAATGGGCGTCATACGACCTCTTCCAGTCGAAGAAAATTCAGGGCACGGATGCGCCACAGTTTATGGGCGGCAGCAAGCAATTGGGAAGGAATCGAATGAGTTCCCGACAGTGGGAAAACATGATTATTCGATTAGTCCTATCGTGCGAGAGACGAGGCATCGCAAATTCATTCCAGGTGTCGTTGCATATAATTTATCCGGGGAATATTACGCTCAAATCGACTATCGCTTCTTGAGAAGCCCAATAAATCGTAGAATCGGAGAACAATCGATTATGAAGGGATGTGCGGTTGGGAGGTACATGTCTATATACAAGTAGGGTCTTACCGATTCGACCATAGATATTGCTTCATTCCTAACATATCCCATTTTTGCAACGGCATCGTCTGAGACTGGAAATGACGAACTCGAAGGATGCTTCTCTGGGCGGCTGAAAGTCTGATTCAACCCTCCCACAGGCAGCTCGTGCACACGTAGCCCGCCGTATCTTTTTTTGGATGTCGAGGAAGGTCTGCGACCGCATTTCCTGAAGAAACGGCATCGTTAGCACAAAGGTTTACGCAACTTGACCGAGATATTCATTACTACGATGCAAATGCATATCTGCAAAGATACCCACCGAATATTGTTCAACGTAATATACCGCAAGGGGAACCGGTCCCATATGAAAAGCCATGTCACACCTAATGATATCGAAATCCCAGCACGTGCCTGAAATTTCCACAAATGTGGAAGGCAAGATCGAATGGGATTAATGTTCGTGCGTTCATGACTTTTCCGAGGGGTCGATGTGGATGTGTAGTCAGGTGTAGTCAAAGTTGAAGGGAAGGGGACAAAAGTGTCAACAGACGAACCAGAAAGTGGAGAGGGGGATTTAGAGTTATGCATACCCCGTCCGGGAAAAACAAGGCAAAAAAGCTGCGATCCGACGATCATATGTAGTACCGTCATTGAAGAGTTGATATAATATATGAATTCGACAGAGAAACAGGCGTCGAGTCCATGATTTCCATTCTCGGAACGGTGACGTTCAGTCAAAGGGAGTGGCCGAGACGGAAGTGCAGGCATAATAGACTTCGAACAGGAAATAGAGAGGCGTATTTGGAGCCATGCAAATGCACATCCGATCAATGATTGGAATAGGGGATCTTGTGGCCGATAGGATTCCTCAGGAGAAAAACCACGAACGAAATAAAGTAGATGTGTTGTATGGGTATGGTTCCAATTCGCTTTTTCTGAGGGAGTATACAGAGAAAGTATAGGAGGATGACGACAAAAAGGAAGATAGAAGAGAGCGCACCAGCAGCTGATGTATCTGAAAACCAACCGATTTGCGACAAATCGCCCGAGTTCTAGTTGGAGGGCATGCCCCTCGCACTTGAAGTTGGAGAGATCTAGATGGTGGCGGGAAGCAAGTCGATGAACAATCCACCCGTGATCATGAGAACAACCTGGCAGCGGCCGTGCCGATTTTTCCCGCCTGAGTTTACATACCTCAGGCACATTCCTTCATTCTCGTCTCGTCTGCAAGGTTGAACAGGACTCACGGTATGCTTTCGTATATCTTACATGCACAATATGCTTTTCTCTGATGTCCTTTATGTTAGCCAAGCCAACTGCAATCTTATCATCGATAGCGAGGAGCCAGATGTCAAGCCGTATCTTCCTGAGCGGTTTTTCGATGGGTATGGTATTGATGATTTTTAAAAATGTTCTAGAATAGTTTGGTTGGAATGGTTACTTTCTACCCGAAAAAGTGATCGCTTTATCTCATTTCTGCCAAATCTTCTACGACGACGCATGATTTTACTGACCTTCTCTGTTCCCCAGCGTCGACATTATTGATCTGTTGAACCTTAGCTAGGTTCGTAACTGTGCATTGTACTGGAAGGCAACCCTTGACATTAACTCTGGTCCTGCGAATGTTCGATTTCCCGCTATTTATCCTTTCTTTGGTCTGCACGCACTGGGTTCATACTCTTCTATAGATCTCGACAACACAAGCGGGGAAGCGTCTTCGTTGCTTCCTTCTCAATTTTGGTCCTGGGCCGGGTTATGCGCCCATTTCATTCATTGCGTGTTACGTGGGGTGGAATCGCCGTTTTTCTCTCGTTCTTTCCTCTTCGAGAAGACAGTTATCATATCGACTGCACCTACTTCCACCACGCTTCGAGAACTCCTTGCTTTTTCGCGGAAGAGATGTCAACAATTTTTTAGTTGTCGTTTTCGATTCCCCCAACATGGTTGCTGATGTCAGACGGCCGTCGGCTGGTATTCTCATTAGATGGACCAATTTCACCCGAATTGACCCCTTACGCAATCCAGGGATAAACGCTACATGCACGGATGGTTCGACTGGTTGAATCCTCCCTTTCGCGGGGCGTTGATCAATATTTTATGTTCGGTTCGTGTTCCCATCCACATTCTGATATGGGGGATAGAGGACCAGCTCTCTGGTTGTCTTTATATCATGAATCAAGTCAGGATGCCGTGCTGTGAAAACAGTCTCATTGCCTTGACTTGGTGATGTATTTATGAAATAGCCACCGCCGGTCCTTAAACCTGGCCTGATCGTATTTTTGACTCCCTTTCTCCTCCTCCTCGCGTCCAATGCACGCATATATCCTGCCCTCCTACGACTTCGCTTTGCTCGTGCGTGCAATGGTGGAAGCGTGCATGTCCTATTATCATGGGCTCATTCATTGTTGTATCCCGTCTGGATTCTCGAACAAGGACAATGGAGATATTCATCACCCGGAAGAGCAAAAATAAGCTTGAACTTGAGGAAGAACATGGGGACAAGGCGTAGGGTGTGATAAGAGAGTTGGAGAATAACTGAATTCAAGCGGAAGGTGCATCCGATACATCTAGAGAATGTTAATCAACATCATGCGATGAAATAAACGAAGAGATAAATTTCCCCCGATTGCATGTTTTCCTAAATAACCACACCTTCTGAAGCAGTTAATAGTTAACTCCCGGTGAAAGATTTCCCGTAAAAACAAGAACTGCACTGGCATCATATTCGATGGATGTGGTCGCAGTTCAGCTCGTCCAGGAAAAAACATAACACTTCTGGAGAGAGAGGGATCGAACATCGAATGTTCACACCTCCCGCATGAGCCTTAACAACAAGGCCTCAACCCAATACATTAAAACGAGGGTCAATAAACAGGATAAGCTCACGAAAATGGCACAAAATGTCTAACAAAAGAGAACTAGAAGCCGAAGCAATAGTCAACCACCCGTGTGTATTATTCCAGGTGAGAAATATCCCGTAAAACAGGACAGTCGCACACAGAATCATATCTATCAACCAGACGACGTGGTTGACATGGCGGCTCGTCTAGGGGAAACAAATCGCAGGAAAGGTGGAGAGAAAGAAAGGGAGTGAACATTGAACATCGAAAGCTCAATCTCGAACATCCGTTGTCGCATGGCCCCAAAATGAGGAAACCATCCAGTCCAAAAATCGGGTATTATAGCTCTAACTACCAATGTACCATGCACTGCCCGTAAAAGTGGGATTTGGGCCGTTCGAAGGTAGATGGGGAATTCGAACAAAGCGAGCATGGCTTTCCTCGGTCTCTGGCTAAAGATGCCAGAGTACCCAAAACAAGGATAGAATAAAAGATGGATCGTAAATCGAACTTATTCACCCGTCTGATTAACAAACAGATGATAAGCAGGGATATCGATTACTTGCTGGAACTAGAAATCGTCGGCCAAGCGGTAGGCAGGTCCATCGGAGGTGCAAAATCGAATCAAATTCGACGATCAAATCGCAGGCAAGGAGACAGTGTCAACTACAGGCATACGATGTCCTGTTGTATCAGCGAGGATGCATCACAAATGATGATAAGCAAAAATAGTGGACGATGAGTCTCCGGGTGTCGAACTACACGAAATAGTTGGAGAAAGGCCGGCCGAGCCATTCTCAACCAGGACTTGGCAGCGCCCAAAGTATGAGTGCGAGAGGCCAAAAAAAAGAATCGACAAGCCCCAGAAAAAAGCGGTTTGCTTTGGTTGTGGATTGCCCTAGAGTTACGAGATGTAAGTATCGGTCCAAAACTTGGGTGGCTGTGAAATACCTTGGGCTTACGAGAAAACAGTTCGCAACTCGGTGGCCAGTTTTTGCGCTATTGAAAGAATGACTTGGAAACGAGCGTTAGTACACCCTTCTGAAAATTAAAAAGGAAAGAGGTGGAACGAACACGAACAAAACCGGAGGGCGCATGTAAGATCCGCGCAAACGCATCGTAAGACCGAAGAGACAGGCGGAACACAAGGGAAACGACAGAAATGGAAAGGTATAGAGTCGCTGTAGGAAAGGACTCATCTCAACAAATCCTCTTGTCCATCCCACCACCTCGACTTCCCATCCAAATTCCGGTAGGATATCCTAGAAAATCTACAGGTAAGCTAATAGTGATATGTCAACATTGAACACAGAGATCAAAAGAACTCACCAGGGAGATTTTTCTCGAAGATATATTTGTCGAGAACATGCACCACAACGTTGCGAAAGACGGTGGCCATCACGATCTTGTGTATCCATCCGTCGGAGACGCTGCAACGACGGAGGCGCCGTCAACAACCAAGGAATATGTTGCGCTCTCGAACCAGACATGAATACCACCAGCTATCATAGCCAAGAAAGTCAGAGGATAGAAAACACCGCCCTAGCAACAGACGTACCTGACCCCCAACGTTGGGCGAAATACCCGCTACAGCCCCCATTACTCTCGTATCCCATGGCCATCCAACTGCCAGCATTAGCCGACATTCCCATATCCCTCCTATACCTCCAGTAGAACCTCGCCCTGTCGCCAAGTACTTGAGTAGTACACAGGTAACCAAGATACATGTCACGCGTTGGGATTGGAGGCGACAGCTGGCAATGAATCCGAGTACGATAAGGTCCCTGAAAATCGCTATGGTTGGTGTGAAAATGGTAGCCGTTGCATTCCCCAAGGTCAACAGTGGGGTGTTACGATCCGGGATGTGCTCCTCCGTCGCTGTGTGTCATGTTGTGCGGGATTAGGTTGTCGAGAACCACGGCGAGTATCCGCCGCGCCCTATATATTTCACCTGTCAGAAGGCCCTTAGAGACATTTCCACCTAGCTCAAAATTCCATCTCAGTTATAAAGGCGAATAGCGTACCAGTCGGGGGTTGTCGATGGAGCTGGTAATGTTGGGTAGTTCGCATTATCGATAGATACGTGGGCCTTGTCTCAGTTCCTAAGCGTGTACGAAAAAAAAAAAATGGAGAGATTGTGTCGGATATAAGGGTGCGTCGTTGTTGAAGGCCATGTCCAAGCACGTTGAGGAAAAAGAATCGTGGGAAATCATGATCACGCTAGCACTGATCATCGATCGACAATAAACCACTCTTCAAGGGGTATGCAGAACCCAGGAAAACTACACAAGGTCCTTTTTAGGTGTAAAATGGCTGTGGGATTCTAAATCTGCCTTCAGATTTTTGGTAGGATGACTGGTTGAAAAGTTATACTCATTTTAGTGTCTCATGGGAAAAAAAACTTACCCCCATTTTTTTAATTTCTTCTGCACACAACAGGTCATTGCGCATCTTTTTCAAAAAAATTCTTGACCTTTTGGACCCCCCCCCCAAATTTCCTTTTATGGTAACTCCATAACCGCTGGGCGGATTTCTAAAATCTCTTCAGATTTGAGCTTTTTGAGCCTAACTACATCTAAAAAGGACCTCGTGTATTTTTCCTGGCTTTTGCATACCCCTTGCCACTCTTTCCTCCATTCTATTCTCGACTTTCCTTAGTCCCTACAGTTCAACTGCAACGGCACTGACAAGATCTATGATACCATCAGGTGAAACACACCCAGCAATCGAGCCTCTGCCGACCAAGTTTTTACAGGTACGATTTCAAACCGTTTGTCAATGATCTCCCCCTTTTTTTTTTTGTCATGGCATCGCATACGACTACTTTCCCGGTTTTGCATAGGAATCCAGTTCATCCTTCATAGTGCGCTGTCCTTTCCCAGTCGGTATAATCCACCGAGTCTCTTCATAGATGTTTTTTTTTGTTTTGTTTCTATAGTTGGGGATCGGCGGCTGGGCTCATAGATGACCACGTTGGCGGTTCATCACTCGAGCCTCGAGATTCCAGTGCAGAAGAAGGTGGGCAGCGATTTTAGTTGTTGATGCAGCCTCCAATGGGGAGCCGACCTCTCTAATGGCCTCAAACTGCTCGGTGGGCTGCACTTGATCTATGTGTCTGGTCGTTTGTGTTTTTGACCCCACTCTCGTAAAGTGTGTAATACGGGCGTGGCAATGGATGCCACTCGTCGATACATTGGTGGATACCGACACTGCGGTCGAACATGTTTTCGAGGTACGATTCCAAAATCTTTATTTGTGGCGGCAAGGTCTCGTTTTTTCCCCCTCTGTCGTGGCATCACACATGCCTGCTTTCCCAGTTGCGCTTTAAAATTCAGTTCATCCTAACTGGACTGCGTTCCCCTCCCAATCGCTGTATTCAGCAAGTCTCTTAGCAGATTGTATTCGTTTCAGCGGTCAGGTAGGGATAGTTCTTCCAGTAGGAACGAACTGTGATCCAGATTCGAACACCGGGTGGGTAGGCTGTAGATCGCCACGCCGGGGCCTTATCACTCGACCCTCGAGATGTCAACGCAGAAGGTGGGCGCTGCCTTTCCCTTGTTCTCGAGATTCCTAGGAGCGAATCGCCTCCCTTCAAGGTTTTAAACCGCGTCAGTGTTGTGGGATCTTTGTCTGCATAGCTAGTCGTATGTTTTTTTACCCGATTTTCATGGATTGTAATGTGAAACGGGCGTCATACGACCTCCCTAAGACGAGCGTTTTCCAGGACATGGATGCGCTATGGCCTACGGGAGGGAGGAAGGATTTGGGCAGGATTTGAATTAGCTTCAGACACAGTGCTTCAGACACAGTGACAAAACATGATCCCTCGTTCGAGAGTCGCGGTATGGAAAATTCAATCCATGTGTCGCCTGGTCGTGCAGTTGTATCGTTCCAAGTTTGGGAATTGGGTGCGTACAATTTAGCCAGCGAACATTGCACTCGGGTAGACTATGGATCCTTGAGAAGCCTGGTAAACTCAGAGAACAATCGATTATGAAGGTATGTGCGGCTGAGAGCCGTACCATGGGTACCTACGTATCTAAATACGGGTGGAATCTTATATAAACGTTGCTTTCTTGTGGAAGCGTACAGAGCTGTATACGACGAAAAGGAAGGTAGAAGAGAGCGTGCCAGCTGAAGTATCTAAAAAGGAGCCGATTTGCCATAACGCGCTTGATTTATAGTTGGAGGGCATGTCCCTGTTAGGGATTCCTCATCCCTTCCTATCCTCTCTTTCCTTTTCTGTATGTATTACCGTTTCCGTACATACATATCCCGATCGGGCTCGCCCCACCTATATAAGTAGGTACTCGCCCTCTTGTACCGTACTTCGCACCTGGTCTATCCACTCATCATCATTCGTTTTCCCCTCTTTCCTCTTGTCATCCGAGTCTCCCTGAGTCATCTCCTGACAGTCCCCCGCACTTGAAGCTGGAGAGATGGATGAGATTGTGGTCGCAGGAAGCACTCTTATTTATCCTATACTTATCTCGCCCTCAACTGATGTCTTCAATCCTGGGCTGACAAAATCCCGGATCCTCGACGAATGGTTTGATGGATGTCCATCAGTTAGTCACGGAAAACTTGGAATGAAAATGCAACTCCGATAAATACTTCTAGCGGTTCTCAATAAGGCAAGGTCGACGGGTTCTGTCTCCTTGAGAGCATCATGCCTGTGCCATTAACAGTGAGCCTCTTTCAAAGCCTCACAATCTCTTAGGCGGGTACCCAAGTTTTCACCATAGAACGAATATCCGTATCGCGAAGCCTAAAACTGATTGTTGTAAGCTTACCAGAATAACTCCTTGAGCGTCGACTGCCAGCGCACGACTGACATCGCGAATGCGCTAAAGACCTACATTCAATTCATCGTCGGTGCTGCTGCAGGCTCCTTCGACCAGACCGGGACTCATGATGTTCTCGACGGCAAGTGGAACGATGATGTCTTGAGAGTAGCTTTACTCCGGCAATGCTACCACACTGCGATGGCGCAGGCTAGTGCGGGAGAAAGCGAGTCGGCAACATAGGCAGACAAATCAATGGCACCATGCTGGTCCATGCATCGCAATTGAATATATACATATTAGGTTTGGGAAGTACAAAGTGCCTCGCAGAAAATGGAAAAAAGCTTGCTAGCCTGTGGCATCGGGGGGACCAACATAAGTGCAGAACTCCATTTCGTATATCTGCCCATTCTGGATCTGCCGTTTGAGATCAGGCTATATGAAAGTCTGATAAGATTGGCAATGGAACGTACCCAGTCACGGAGCAACCCGAGGACCAAAGTCAACCCTCGTAGGTCAGATTCCAGGCGGATTTGCGACAGCCAAGACACGACTCCACCGGAGCCACTAGTATTCCGGTTGTATACAAAAAAGAGCCACTCTTCGCCGGTTGTGACACAACCTCGAAAGGTCTTGAACCTACGACAGCATTCAGTACCAGTCTCGATGAAAGAAATTCGACAATACCCGAATCGTTGGGCCTGCACGACTGCCGCCATCACAGCTTGGGGTAGGGCTTTGAGAACATTGTCGGGCTTCGCTTCATAGATATTGCAAGACAGGGATTTGTGGATATCATTATCTGTAAACGCAAGCTTCGGTGATTGGACAAGAAGATCTGAAAGAGCATGAGAAGTGAAAGCATTCTCGCATGAAAAACGCAGACCTATAGCCCACGGTTCCCCGAGGGCCATCAGATAATCAACGGCTCCACCGTAAGCTGATGCGCCCGTTTCTAATGACGTTTCAGGAATACGAAACTCAGGTGCTATGGCGGCACCAAGAGCGGAAGTGCTGAGGTTTGAAACCGCATGTATCAAAATTGCGTTGATCAGGACACGACAACCGGCTTCAGTCTAAAGCGCAGAATGAAAACCTCCCAACGAAAGCAAAGGACACAGACTGACCTCGAATGATACATATTTTCGAATGTATGTAATGAATCGCCTGGTTTCCTCCACGGACAATGCATCTGGCGCTCCCAACTTGCCACCGAGTTTCCGGACTTCTTCCTCCTTTGCGCTGATGAGCTTCAATGAATGCACCTTGATATTCGCGTTTGTGAGGGACAATATGTTGGCGTCCGAAAACGGGATATGCTTTAAAGCCACTTTAGTGGTCAACATGATGTGTTTGTGAGAACAATTCTTACCCTCACTTCCTTCAACTTACGGACAACCTTTTGCAAGGCATCGACTACCTCCTGCCCATCTTCGTCTTCCTCGTCAATCTCATTCTGAAATCTCTGCAAGATATCGACCACGGTGGAAGTTTCTTCGTGACTGAGGTCAGAAAGTTTGCGCCGCTTCGCCATTGTGGTTGAAGGATGCTCCTGCGGACGTGACACAATCCAAACTTCTTGCGTCATGGTCACATGATCTACCGTAGAATTATGAGCACTGAGCTTGCACTGAGCAGGCAGCTTGAAAATTCCAAATGTCTCGGAAACAAATCTGTGCTCTGAAAAATCATTTCCTTATGGAAAGCCCTTGGCATGGCGAAGCTACCGTGGAATGGCAAAACTTTCCGTTGTTGTCAGGTTAAGTTGTTGTTGCACCAAATAGGAAAACACGTGACCTAACTTTCGATCAGTTGTTGTCAACTCGTTACTCGACGCCAACTCGACGCCCAAGTTCATCATGAAAATTACGCGTAGACAATAATCACGATCTGGCTTTGCTGTTCTATTATTCAAAGTCCAACATTCAATGTTACAACCCCTGTTGGTACTCATTGTGCAGACTAGTAGATTGGTTGACAGACCGTTTGGTGGGATGAAGCACATCTTGCTCAACGCATTCTTCGAGCATAGGATCTAATGTTCCCCTGGAATTCTAGTTTTAAATTTATCTCTCACTTTTTTTCTCTCTTCTTAACCTCGGAATTCAACGTGGAGCGATTGCTTGGCCCATTCGATCGCCGGAAGGTGGAAGTGAAGTCAGGCCAGTGAAGGATACTATCGCAAAAAATGGAGAATAGGCGAGTCGTCTTCGTTTTATATTACTTCACGGGGTAATGCTTTATTATTGTCAGAAATTTATGGTTCTCGCTCGCTATCGGCGCAATGCATTCTCGAAATCGTGCTCCCCCTCCTGTTTGGTGGTCAGTATCTTTTCTTTGATCCCATTTTTGTCATCCATCCTTCTCCCGTTCAGCGTTACTAATATTCTTATTTATTGGAAGAAGCTCAAGTTTCTGAGATGTCTGACGCAGTTCCATACATATATTAGCCTTCAAATTCTAGACGCCTTTCTCTCAAAAAAATGGGCAACCCTAGTGAGCTCCGCTTTACACCTGCATTGTCCGCCGCCGTCCCCATCAATTGGAGCAATGTGCCTGAAGCATCCAAGAAATTCTTCCAGGAAGGCTGGGCCACAGACTGGCGCACAGACAAAAAGCGCCCACTCCCCGCGACCATCGGCAAGTTCGCGAAGATGCTTGACGAATCCAAATTCTTCGGCTACATGGACCCAGAGCGCAGCACGCTCCTCCTCGACATCAGCGAGTTTGGGCTCACCCCATCCAACGCCATTCGAGAGTCCAGCGCAGGGTTTCCGGTAGGACCACACTTTTACATGAAGTATCTGGACCAGATTTGGTTCGTGCTTCTCGTACCGGGAAAGAGGGATGGGATCATCGGCTTCAGCCCAAAAATGCCATACTTGGATGACCAAAACGAACAGATCGCACGGGACAACTTAAGGGTGGCAGAGGATTATGAGACGAAGTTCTGGGAGGAGGTTAGCCAATGGGGAACGCTTGGGGCGGTATCAAGGAAGAAGGTACCTGGGTAGGACAGTATGAGGCTGAAAAGTAATCTACAAACAGCACAGATGTACGATGCAATCATGACACTCCCGAGTGATCACCCCATATGGCTCTGGTACATGGTTTTATGGCCTCTCTGCGAGGATGAGGTGCGGTATTCATGAGGTATTATCATTTTGGACAGTTTGTAGAATGCGAGCGTTTGACACTCTGATTTTCAACGAATCCGTATTTTATATTTTTGTGTTTCTCTACTGCCAGAATCAAACGTCGTTTATAGCTTTTCTTTGTTACATAATTCTGTCCTCTGGGGTTCTCTTGGCTCACAAGGCTGATGATCATAATCCGCCCTTAGTTTTATGACTTCCGCACTCCCACCTTCAACGTGTCCTGGACTGAAATCTTGAGAGCTCAATGGTATTTTGACAGTGTCATACTTGACTTTGACTTTGAGTTATCAATATTCTACGTCGTGTCTTTCGCCACCAGAATGGATATCAATAATAAGTGAAAGAGAAGACGTTTCAACTATTCGGTTGGCATCTGCGCCATTATCATGGTATCTCCAACTTCGCCAACGACAGGGTCCTCGTCCTAGTCAACGTACAGTGAATGGTCACAACATTAGCGGCTGGCAATACCCAACACACGCATACGCGCTGGTTTTTTTTGAGCTGCCAGTTGCGCATACAGCACAAGTGCTCCTTCCGTGCGTCCAGGGTCAAGCGGGCGGGATAGCCTCAGTCATAAACAGAGGAGCACGAGTTGAAGTGGGTTGCGCGAACGTGGTGGAGATCGAGATATCGGAGACACCCACATCGGGGCGCGAGGATCGTCGTCATCGACACCTCCCTTAGTGGCGATAGGAACAGGCAGCGGTGGTGATTGGAATTTTAGTTGCACAAATCTCCGGCTTGCGGTTGGCTTGCAGCGCGAAAGTGTGATGGAGAATCCACGATCTCCATCCCATCCATCTTCTCCACCTTCGCTGCAAGAGCTTGTTATGCGACCACGACAAATCCGAGATGAGCTAGATGCATAGTTTATTCTCTTGACCCTCAATACGATAACTTATGCATCTAGACGAGCAACCATGCCAAACTACGCGCCGTGCTCTCCGCTCTTGGCTTGCGTGTGTGGATTGGCGAAGGGTTCAAAAATATCGTTGCAGCATGCGATTCGTAGTACGTCGTAAACGGAATTCGGCCTAGATCTTGAAGTGGAGGAGGAATGGATGAAAGATCAATACGGGAGCTGCGGTTGCGAACCAGGATCTGTGGAAGAAGCTCGAGGCGAAACTCAGGGAGCTGGAGGAAGAGAGGACGTTGGTCCAGTTTTGGTGGATTCCACGAAGCTGGAATGAGGCTGATTCATATGCGAAAGCTGGCACTGTGAGTCCCTTATGTTCAAAATTATTCAAATTTCGAGGTACCGATCAGAGTGGAGAGATATGACGACGACGTTGACGGTTCACGTGCAAAAGACGACAGGGAGGTTTTCGGACGCGGGGTGCGGTCGGGAGCGTCCTGTTACTGTGATTCCGTGGCTGGATGGAACAGTGGGTTATAAAATGGCTCAAGAGAAACGAAAATGGAGAAACGTACCAATAACCTCTGAAGCCGTTGAATTACTTCCCCTCTGTCTCCTCACACACCACTTCCTGATCCTCCCGATACGACTCTTAGACGTCGAGCCACCTTTCGTCAGTGTAGTGGGCGTGGTCGTTATATAGCCCGAGGCCATTACCATTCACGCAGAAAGTGTCGCCGCGACCAGCGGTTGGGTAGGTAACGGTGGTGTCGGCTTGAGGACATGGAAGGCACATCTTACATAGCTGCCATTCCTTGTAGGACCTTCGCCGTCCGAGAATGAATACCGGCTGGTCATGTCAACCAACTCGATCCTCCTCTCTGGGCGGACGGCTCTTCTTCTTTGACCGCCATTCCTCTCGTTCTTTGTGTATGGAATGCGGAGGGAGGAACAGAACGAAGCCAGACATCAACATCAGGAAACAGGAAAAAGCTATGTGGCTCTCACCAGAGGTTACGGAGGATACACACACCATGCGGCTCTATCGGTAGTGCCCATAGCCCCGGTATCACTGCGTAGTCTTGATGCTGACCTAGGTAGCTATCTGTATCCATCTGCATGTCTTCCATAGATTTACATACCCAACCTTTATCTTTACATCCAAAGACGACATTAGAAAAATTAAATTCAAGTCGATAATAGGATTTTCGACGATGCTGCAGTACAACATCTGGAAAATGAGGCGAGAACGTCGTAGAGACTCGACAGTTGTCGTAAGCGGCTTGTAGATAAATGCCCGACAACTGTCGAGCTATCTATTTTATAGATCGCTGTCGTACAACGGGCGTTTGTCCACCTTTCCTTTCTATAATTGCAATTCCATTATAAATCATTCCCTCCCTCCTCATGTAGAATCCTGATGAAATTATAGATATGTCCCCTCACACTTCAGTGTCTCACTTCTGATCTATGATTCTCCCCGGATTATGGATCATGTTTCCCTTCTTGCCCAATCCATAATTTATAAATATGGGAATATTATAGATAGATCCCTCATCTATAATAGCCCTCATATTATGAATGGCACCCATCCCCGTTGTTCCTGATCCATAATTTTCGGGACATTATAGATGTGTTACTCATCTATGATTTCCCTTGGAATATAGATGGGTTCCTCATCTATAATATCCCTCGGATTATGGATCGCGCCGCCTTCGTGTGCAATCCATAAATCCGGAAATATTATAGATGGATCCATCATTGATTCATCTATAATACCCCTTTGATTATGAATGGCGGTATCGGTGTCGCTTCCAATCAATAATCTTCGGGACATTATAGATGTGTCCCCCATCTATGATTTCCCTTGGATTATAGATGCCCTATCCCCATCCATAATTCCAGCAATATTAATTGTCGACCAAGGGCCTACTTCGATGATTAATATTGTTAGGGGTTTTAGGAGAGGATATATTGGTGAATTTGAGGATAGCTGGTGCTTGAACGTGAGGAGAATGAAGGCGGCACCCCGACGGCTTTCCCCATCGGAAGCAATACAGACAACTTGAAGTCTTGTGGTTTCCTGAAGATTGTTCACATCATTGAGGACTGTTTGAATTACGCCAGCATGTTCCTCCCCTGTTTCTCGCTTGCAGTCCCCAGACACAAGGACAGGCCGTCCCGGGTAAATGCGGTTGTCCTTGCACAGCGCGGCTGGCAACGGTAGCCTAAAATAGAATTCGATCAAAACTCGACACGGAAGCAAATGACTGAAACGGAACGTTCTCACCTCTGGACAACACCATTATCAAGGCATTGAAAATGCTCCTCCATATCTCCTTCATTTATAAACTCCATCGAGGTCCTGCTCGCATGTTGCCTACACACTCCGAGGAAGAAGTTCGTTTTGGGGTCCCACCGAATACGTTTCTCAGCTGCGATCTCATCGAACACCAAGACGGTGTGAATGACCTTCGATTTGATGTGGAGCACACTGTGGAGTGACGCATCTACGTTTGTCTGGATTTCTTGTGTTGTCGGGGATTTGTGCGAAGGAACGATTGCGGGGACAGTGGAGCGGGTTCGCAGGTATGAAACACTGGGCGCACCATTCGCACGATGATTGATTTGTGCAACACGATTTCCCCCCAGTTTCCACAGCAGTAATGCCTTCATATCCTCCTCTTCTGTGAAGCTTTTTGGGCGGTAGTGGCCCTCTGCCGGCTGCGACATATGATGCGAGCAAACCTCGGGCACCCTTTTTTTTTTGGCAAAGACCGATGCTGAGGATGCGATGGACCCGATTGACCCTCCCACTCGCAATCGCCATCAATAATCGCTTCTGGTCGGATAGCACTGTTGCTTTCGAAAGGAGTTTTTTGGCTAGTCTGTTTTCTCGTAGTAGCTGACACGGCCCACATGATTCCCTGCCCACATGAGCGAACACGAGACAGGCCTGTGAAAATAGTGCCATTACACCATTCCTTACTAGTAACGAGTAATCCCATGGAAGGACCAATGTGTCGTGTCGGCGAATGGATATGAGGTATGTGGGGACTTCCCATCTGAGAACGCCAGTATGTATCCCTTGCACAAGTTTGCTGATGTGTTTGTCGGTCCCAGACTGTCTTCGAACTCGAATGAAGTCAACACTGTGATCCTATCTGAGGCTCAGGTGTCATCGTGAGGTCAAGAATAGGCGGTAGGGTGTTGCGCGTTTGATTGGACTCTGGTTTGGGAGCAATCATCAAGTGCGATAACTTTCCGTCAAACAATCCCTCGTTGACACCCCTTTCCTCAACAAAGTACCTTGCGTAAATGGCAAGTCCTTCCACCCCTTTCCTTCCCCGCTGAATTAAATCCTTCATGTTCCCCTAAGTCCCCCATCCCAGAACCCGTTTCAAGCGCGGGTTGAATCTTCTCCTCCCACAGGCCATCCTTGTCGAACATCTTGTCGTCGAAGTTTGCTGGATCTTGTCTGAACTCGGCCAGTTTGTCGCTGTCAGAAGCCTCTGGAATCGTGTCTGGTAGCTTTTTTGCGAGGTCGCTGAGCTTTTTGATAAAGGGGCTGATTCCAAGTGGTGTAGTAGATGGAATATGTGCATTTCCTTGTGTTGCCACGGTATCGGGTGCACTTTCTCGAGGTAATGCAGGACCGTGCACCAACGGTACACTGGGTATTGTTGAAGGCACCAAGCTTGGTTTTGGCCGGTTGAAAAAGCTAAGAAGTGTTCCATTTTTCTTCGCGTTCGCATTCTTGTCTCGTTTTGCTTTAGATTCTAGACAGATCTTTGATCCTCGATGCCGCTTTTCAAGAATTTGAAGCCCAACTGTGCCACAGTCATCAGGAAAACTACACCTCACTTATCGGGCTTAGATCACTTGAGTTCACTTGAGCAATCACTTGACTCACTTCGGCACTTGAGGGTACAGCCACAAGTTCATCTAAAACTCAAAACCCATCCAAGT